>Ga0206829_10015_pt1 | contig 75026 bp, 78 predicted proteins | sample Alteio_BWOrgCont_75_FD_152862 | JGI IMG/M metagenome (GOLD analysis project Ga0206829, IMG submission 152862) | Enriched cells from forest soil in Barre Woods Harvard Forest LTER site, Petersham, Massachusetts, United States -... | ecosystem: Environmental > Terrestrial > Soil > Temperate forest >... | reverse complement strand
CACGCGGCTAGCTTTGCGACTCATGGCATACACGTTTGTACGCACGTCTGAAATGATCGAAGCAGAATGGCCAGAGTTTGACCTTGACAATGCACGTTGGGATATTCCACCAGAGCGCATGAAGATGGACACACCGCATATCGTCCCCCTGTCACAGCAAGCAGTGGAAGTTCTGCGTGCTCTCCGACTCTTAACGGGACGTGGCAGGCTCGTGTTCCCTGGCGCAAACGATAAAAATAAGCCTATGAGCAACAATACAATCCTGTTTGCACTGTACCGCCTTGGCTACAAACGCCGCATGACTGGCCACGGCTTTCGTGGTCTGGCCTCTACGATCCTGCATGAGAATGGATTTGCAGACGACCATATTGAGTTACAGCTTGCTCATCAGAAGCGGAACAAAGTGGCTGCTGCGTACAATCATGCGAAATATCTGAGACAACGCGCCTCGATGATGCAGTGGTGGGCAGATTATCTCGACACCCAATTAGCCAAAGGCAGAAAAAATATCACCGCAAGCCGCAAACGCTCTAATGAAACAAAACGAGTCCGAACGAAGACGCGGACCGGAGTCAAGCCGCCGATCGCGACGCATGAACCCGCTCAGCGGCCCACTGCCTGATTTCCGAGCGTACCCACGCAACTGCGCGCGGGCCAAGACGGACGGGTGCAGGAAAGCTCTTTTCCCGAATTAACGTATAAAGACTTGTCTTTGAAAGACCAGTGACCGCTTTCACTTCTGGTAGACGCCAAAAACTCACGTCATCCAGAGTGTCTGGGCTTCCATCGGAATTGGGTTCTGTTCGCTTTTGAGGTTGTGGCAATTTCTTTTGCGCTGACGGCTGAATGTCACGGGGCATTTATACCTCCACACTGGATATGCATCACTATTTAGAGTTACAGAACATCGGACTTGCCTAGGCTCGGAGCAATGATCGATATTCTTTTCTCTCGCGTCCAATGAAAGTTAGGGAGACCGTTATTCCTTCGGGGAATGATGGCGCGATTTTGATTTTCTTGCTACGCTCACGGTTTGGAAAAGATCGCTTCAACAGACGCATGGAAGCGTACGTTTGTTGCCCCTGTTCTGCTTGTTGTTTTGACAGAATCTTAGGTCTGGAGGACGGTCTTGGCCACCATCACAGCCGCAAAAGCAACTGGCCGAAATCGGCTTCCGATTTGCTATGAGAATGCACTTTCTTGAGGAGCATGCGTCCGAATTCATTTACGAGGCGAGAGGATTGATCGGAACGAAGGACAAGACAGGATGACAGCTGTAGCGAGGGGTGGGACAACGGACGTGTCGTGAGGCCTTGGCTCTGCATTTGTGCTTCAATACCTTTTGCCACGAAGGCTACGCCGAAATTTTCATCGATCAGCCTGACAGCCCCCTGCGGGTTGACGTAGTGATGGATTTCAACTGGCGTCACATTCGATTGTTGCGCCTCAATCATTAGACGGTCGTAGACTGCAGGATGCGCTTTACGTGCAAATACCATCCAACCGACGCCTCCAAAATCGCTCACAGTAACCGACGACTTCGCGCTAGCGGGATGATCACAAGGCATACTCACGCATAGCGCATGCGTAGTCATTTTTACTGACGTAAAAAGCGGATTCTCCGAAGGCTCCGTGATAATCGCGAGATCCAGTTCAGACACAGAAATTCCATGGATGAGATCTGGTGCGAACATGCTTTCGATGCGCAGTCTTAGGTTTGGATATAAAGGCAAATGCACACTTAGGATCGATTCGACCAGTTGCGGATCCGCGTAAGGGCAGAGTCCAATCGTTACGACTGGCACGGTATCGTTCTTAGCTGCTTTAGCGGCCCGAATTGCGCGCTCTAGGATGATATGTGCGTCTCGGCAGCCTCCTATAAAAACCTGTCCGGCATCCGTTAAATTAACCTGCCTTTGAGTTCGTTCGAACACCTTGAAGCCTAACTGCTCCTCCAAGTCCGAAATTTGCTTGCTAAGAGCTGGCTGCGTTATGCTCAATCGTTCAGCTGCGCGCGTGAAGTTGAGCTCGTCCGCCAGGGTAAGCGCGGCATTTTGAAAACGAATATCAATCGTGAGTGGCAAGCTCAACCCCTCTACCCGAGGTTACCCTCTGTCTATAAGCGTGCCGAGAGTTAACAAATCGGACAGCTAGCGTAAGAAATTTGCTAGGGAACCGGTTGCCCACACTGTGAGGTCTTATGCGAGCTGAATGCTGGTAAGATGAGCTGATCGCGTAGTGCACTTCAACCGCTGAGCCCATACGTGCCTACCCCCTTCGCGTTAAAGATTGCAATCCGTCAGTTAGCGAAACGCGCAGCGATCACGCTGGCTGCAATTCTCTCGTTATCTCTCGGCATTGCAGCCACGGTATCGGTATTCAGTCTGATTGAACACATCGTTCTGCGCCCGTTCCCGTATCGCAACGCAGATCGCATCGTGGAACTCAGCTATCGCGAAAAACTGGAGATCGAGTACACCCCCGTAATCTTCAGAGAGCAGATAAGGGAGCTACGCAAAGCCAAATCGGTTGAGGAACTCGTCGAAATGGACGAACATCCTGAGCCTGATACAACTTCAGACGTTCCTCAGGACACCGATGTTTTGTTCTTGTCCGGGAATGCCTTCCAGTTCTTCGGTGTTCCCGCACTGCTGGGACGAACATTTCTGCCATCTGATGCGCCGGATAATCAATCACCTCAGGCAGTTGTTGTCCTGTCGTATCAGTACTGGAAGAAGAGATTTAATAGCAATCCCGAAGTCGTTGGGAAGACATTGAGACTCGGAGGACATCCGTACACGGTGTTGGGAGTTATGCCACGCAGCTTTACCTGGTGGGACAGCGATGTCTACGTTCCGCTGGATGAGGCAGATCCATCTGCTGAAGGCTTCATGACGGTCCTACGATTGCGGCCCGGGTTCAACAAGGAACAAGCAGCGACGGAGATCATGCCGATTTTCCAGCAGATGCGCCGTGATCACCCTTCGCTCGACCAGACTTCGGTTGAGCTGAGCGGCATCAATGATCGCTTCAGGCGATCTCTTGGGAAGGCACTTGATTTCATTTTTGCCGGAGTCGTTCTTCTTCTCGCAATTGCTTGCCTGAATGTTTCAATTCTTCTCGTAGTCAATATATCGTCGCGCCAGCAAGAGTTCGCATTGCGGGCGGCGTTGGGGGGCGGGATCGTAAGAGTCATTCAGCCCGTACTCATGGAAGCCGGCCTCATCAGTGCTGGCGGTGCTCTTCTGGGAATGATACTCTCACGTATCGCCTTGCCGATTGCCACAACATTGTTACCCTGGCAACTCTTTCCCAACGGACTGCACGTGCCTCTGGACCTCCGGATTTTTCTGTTTACCGGGGCGCTTGTAGCATCAACCACCGTAGCGATCGCACTTCTACCGGCGATCCAGGCATCGAGACCAGAGCTTAGCCACTTACTACAGTCTGGATCAAAGATTGCAGGCCCAAGCCGGTCGATGCAGGCAAAATATTTGATTTTGATTTCGATGCAGATTGCGTTCGCTACGGTGTTGGTTACAACTACCGCGGCAGCCATTAGGGGTTATCGCGATCTGCTTTCCGTAGACTTAGGCTACGATCCAGATCATGTCGCCGATTTTTCGATTCCCATTCATGTGAGTTCCTATGGCGACTTGCGGAAGCGTGCCATCTATCTGCAAGAGCTGCGTGATTGGGCCGCGAAAATTCCTGGTGTTGTTTCAAGTTCGCTTGGTGTCATCGGACCTCCCTACAGCGACTGGGATTTCAAAGCAGAGGTGCTCGGCCAAACCCATCAATCATCAGCGCTCTCCAATGTGAATTTTGTAGATTCAGAGTATTTTCAGACTCTCCACATAGCGCTGGTTCAAGGCCGTGTTTGGAGTGACGCGGAGATAGCTCGAAGCGATAGAAGGGCAATCGTCAACGAGGCATTCGTCAAACGCGTTCTTCACGGTGGGGATGTAATTGGTCGCTCGATCCGATTGCCTGATCTCAAGAGTCGTCCTCCGGATACGCTCGCGGTATCTGACAGTACGGGCTGGACTCCCATCATCGGCGTCGTGGCAGACGCACGAAACAACGGTTTGGATGAACCTGTTAAGCCGCAAATATATTTGCCGTACTCACTCTACATGATCGACTGGATACAGTTATTTGTTCGTTCAAAGTCAGATCCACTATCACTGGAACTAGCCGTTCGCCAGGGAATTGCGGGCGTTGATGGAACCCAGCAAGTCTCGTCTCCTGTCGTGTCCATGAGCGAGCGAATCATGCAGCAGCCTGAATATGCCAGGTCGCGGCTTGTGGCAGCGTTGTCAACCGTATTCTCAGTCCTCGCGCTCTTGTTGGCAGGCATAGGCATTTACAGCGGGGTCGCCTATGTCGTTGAGCAACAAAAGAAACAATTCGCGATAAGGATTGCATTTGGTGCGCGACGCACAGTCATCGCATATCAGGTATTCGCTTGGCTCACACGAGGCATCATCACAGGAATTCTGGCAGGGGTTGCCCTGAGCTTGTTTCTACGGAAACTAATTGACCACTGGATTGGCAGAACGGATGGCGTGTTCATTCACATAGCTATTTCTTGTTTCCTATTGCTTGGAATCGCATATTTAGCTTGTACGATTCCAGCGGGGAAGGCAGCGCTGGCGCAACCAATGGATACGCTCAGAGAGCAATAAGAACTATGCAGCCGAGATTTGGGGATTCGTGCGATCGAGAGCAACGACGAGGCGGGGATATAGACCGGAGTGGCTATTCTTGTAGAGAGTGACTAGTCGTTTCGTCATCAGATGATACGCGCCGGCCGATTCGTGAAGATGAAATGGGACGCGCATTCGGCCAATGTGAAGAGCAGTCCTTAAAGTGACCTGTAAGGTGGCTCGTTGCAACATCAGTGCATCGCGCCGCATCCTCTCCGTGACAATTACACTTTCTGTGAAATTCCAACGTTGCGCGTGACCTGCCAATGCGACGAGGATACGCGCATTCCGCCGCATCCTGTGAATCCCTTCTAAGCCCCCTAAAGCGGTCCAAATATCCGCAGGTTCAAATTGAATCTGGTTGGGCCCCGGATTCAGATAATCATCTCCGAGTCTTGCGACCTCAGCCTGAGGGATTGCTTCCAACTTTCCGATTAACTCGTTCCAATCACAACGATACAGACGGCGCATTGCTGCTTCAGAGTAGAGGACGCGACCTAAGATGATTACGATGAAAGAGCAGAAAAAGATTGAAGGCAGCATAGGGTTTTATTCTCTACGGTGCGAATGAGACCCTTCAGTTCTGGCAAGATCGTACTGAACCTGCTCATGAAGATCAACAAGATATTTCTCCGCACCTGCGGGAGGAAACATGGAATCGGGCTCAGATTTCCAAAACCCGAAGATCCAATAGATTGCGGCGATAACCCAGACAGTGCTTCGTACATCCTCGAGCGCACCGAACCAACGGTATCGACCCAATAGGGTATGTATGCAATCCACAATAACCGCGAGACCGGCCCACGCAAGCAGTCCTTGCCCTAGCATCATGACGTGAGTACTCCAACGTAGACCAAGTCTATTGGCGGTTCCCATCATGGCCAGAAACACTTCTACGAACATCAAACTGGTAAAGAGATCGGCTCGCATCTCCCAGATTTCTAATAAGGTATGGGCTTCAGGATGAACGACGAATGTCAGGACCAACGCGAGTAAAGTTCCCGAAATGGCAAGAAGTGTAAATCGCTGACGGGTGCCGTATGCCCAAGATCCTGCGGGCCGCAACACTATGCACGCTATCTCTACGATGACGCAAAGTTGTAGCAGGAAATCGACCACGCCGGTTGACCAATAAACCTTGCTGTAGAGTGCATCTTGTCCAAGCCGGTAGAGAGTGAAGAGCGAAATTGTAAGCAGAACCTGAAAAGAAATCCAGGCTGTGAAAAAAGGAAACCTTCTCCATCGTCCTTTGATGATCAGGACGAGCAGCAACAATAGGTTCGAGACGAAGCTCGACACCCAAATCAGATTTTCCCAAACCGAAAGGTTCATCTGCCTGGGAGTTAAGATGAACTCCCAACCCTAGTCATATTAATGCATTCCCAGGCAGAGGCTGCAGGATTCGGACGCTCCTTTTCAGGAGGGGTCATCTCCAATTTTATTTTCCCAGCTACCGCAGGAGAGCACTTCCAGCTCCCACGACCAGACTGCCCGGCGGCCTCGGATTACCGCCGCCATGAATAGATGCGAAAGCCGGAGTTGCAATTAACAAGACCGCCATCATCAGTCCGAGAGACAGCTTTTTCATATGGGGCTCCTTAACGCGACATTTGTTGCGTGTATAGAGCCTAAATTGTCAATTCTGAGAATTTAAAGAGGGATCTTGTTTCCGTCGCCTAAAACGATTGGGAAAAGACACTTAAAGTTTGACGCTGCGATGACCTGAGCATACCTGCGGTTGCGAGTGCTGACTATATTTACGTGCCTTGTTCTTCGTCCCGCCGTCGATACAGCGCAATCCGTTCGCGCAGCCGTTGCAAAGCAACGGAACCGATATCCTCTCCGCTTACCGCGGAAGCGATTTCAGACCAGCCTGCACCTCGATAGGGGGGACCTTGGGGCTTAGTTGGGTTGGGATCCTCGCCTCTTTCTAGTTCTAGAAGAGATCCGGTAAATTCGGCGAAACATTCAGAACAGGAGGCAACGTGCAAACACGCCGGATCATCCGGTGGAAGCCGGTCTGCCGCAAGAGCGAGGATTACCTCTTCTCCTGGGCAATCAATGCGTTGAGGATTGGGGAACGCCTCTAGGAAAAACTGCCTAATTAGGTCCATTCTCTCGTGAGACCTTTCGAAATGGATATCTGAGTTTGCTTTTCCTGAGAAGTTGCTGCTGCGTTATCTAGACAATCCGCCAAACGCCGGCGTACACGCTGAATCGCCTTCGTAGCAGCATCGATGCTAATTCCCAGGGCATTGGCTACATGCGACGGCCCAGCATCGCGCTCGGTTAAGAGAATCAATATGAATCGATCACGTTGGTTCAGTTTCGTCCGCAACTGCTGGAACAAGATTGACCGTTCGACGGCGTCTTCAAAAGACTGTGCAGACACCCCAAGCCGCTCAAGTTCATGCTGCGGCATGATCATTTCGCTCGCAGCTCGCGTCTTCTGCAGGTCACGAACTTTGCCGTGCATCGATGCATAAGCATACCGTCGTGGCGATCCTATCTCTTGCTTATTAACATCCATGCTTCTGGCAAGGCGCTCTGCGGCATTCGCGAGAAGTGCGGCGTCCATATGAGGAAACATGCATATTGCCCAACGATAGGCTGCATCTACGGCTGCTGCGATCTCAGGAGCAACCGCGTTCCCGGCATCGTTGATGAGATGAAGTTTCGATCCTCGCATGGCAGCCTGTCACATTACAGAGGTACAGCCGGGATGTAATCTGAAACACCCTGATTCTAGGCCGAAAAGGAAACTTGCGTCGAGGAGGCCTTTTCGTGCCGAATATGACAACTGCGATGGTTCCTCCCTTTTGATCTTCCATTTCATTGCCCTCTGAAAACTCTAATTGATCTGCCGCTCCATCCTTGCCGCTCTTTCTGAATCCGGCACAACAATTTCGAGAGGCAATCGCATCACATGTGCAGGCGACTGAAGGGCTGAGCGTTCTCCGGCTACCTCCGGCGACTTATTCGGATTGCAGCGTTCAATCCCCAGCGTAGACAAGTACATATGTCCAGGATTGGGGCCGTTTCACAGGAAGGTGATCCGGCTCCATTTTTTTTAAATGCCGCAACCCTTGGAATCAACTGTCATGGAAGATTAAGTCTTCAGTTAGATTGAAGACCGACATGGAAGGGCATCAAAATCCGGATGTCAAGTATTACCATTGCGCTCCGCACCAACGATGCCGCGATGTGGCGATCACCTTCCGTCTCCACGCGATTCGATGCGACGACTGTGGAAAAAGGTGTGGAGTTCGATAACAATGAGCCACATGAGTTTGAGAGGGCAAAAGACCGAATGAGTGAGTTGAGGTGCGATTAAGAGAGATATTCCACAGTCCGGCAGATGACCGATGGCCAATACCAGAGCACCTGCGGCAGACACTCAGGGCAACATTTCGAGCAATTAGTCTGGTTCTCATTTCCTGTGCTGGTTTCGCTTCTTTTGGTGTTCTTCTTTCCTCTGCCGTTGCTCCACAAGGCTGTCTTATGGACCGTCCTCGCGTGGATCGTCTACGCGGCGCTCGTTGTTTTCGGTGGTAGTGCGGATTAGACTTGCACCACAAACAAGTCAATCTTCGCCCCGCCTCCGCTTTGCGTGGAAATCATATCGCGTTGATTTGATGACCCTGAATGGCGCTAGAATAGCGACTTGTATGCAATACGAGCTGGTTTTTCGCGTGTTTTCTATTGGATATAGTCTTGCGGTTAATCTTGCGTACAGTACTGAGCTCGACTTTCACGCAGGAAAAACCGCATATTCCGAATTTCCATCGATCGGCCGTCTCAGAATTGAGTTAGCAAGTGTCGGCCTGTCCGTCCACATTGCAGATTTTTTGGGCTCTCGCGGAAAAGTTGAGGTAACGAAGAAACAACTCAAGCAGCTCGGTTTTACTGAGTTTCCCTGAAGCGGTGAATTTAGACGTCCCTTTCGGTAAGGAACGATGGGATCATCCCGCATCCTCGACGACATCCAGCCCGGCGACTGGCTCTGTTTGAACGTGGCCGGTGCCACGCGCCTGGAACAGGTCGAGAGCGCGACTTCCTTTGTCGTCAAAACGAAGTACTACCGCTTCACCAGGTATGGTCGACAGTGGCCGAACGCGAGTGCGGTAACGGCGCGGCCAGCGTCCGATGAGAATGTGCGGAGTTGGCTGGAGAATCCGCCGGAGCAGCCGCGGTTGACCAGAAAGCCTCGGAGACGATAAATAGAGTTTTCAGGACGCAACAAATGGACGATCAAAAGCGTGGAACTATCGAATCGTATGAGGACGTGTATGAGCCTCTCAAGCAGTTCGACGTGCCGGCGAGAGTTTGGGATGATGTCCTTGACGAGATATTTCATGAGCCGTTCGGGACACTTGCTCAACCATTCCAGGAGTTATTGTTCGAACTGGAGGTCAGGAATAAGGCACAGGCGGATTACCCGCGTCCGGACGGCATCTCCGATCATGATTTCGTTCGAGTCATTCTGAGGCAGGCGGTAGCAGTCTTCGAAGCGAAGGGACGGAACCATGCTCGTTTGATGAGCGATGACGGTTGGGGTTACGACGAGACGCTCGGTGTATCCATCAAGCCCGCAAAAAATCCCAACTAGAACATCGGAAGCTGCCCGTCATCCTTAGTCGTCCGCTTATGCGTAGCTTTTGTGGCAGGCTTCGGCTCGTCAGCAGGCGGATCATCTTCCTTTACGGCCTCGCTGAGTGCCGGCTCGTTATTCCGCACATTGTTGATTCGCCTGTCCACTCGCCACGCCTTCATCTTGTCGGAATCGTATGGGCGTATCAGATCAATTGGCGGCTGCTCCGGTGACCCCGGGTGCAACCATCGTTGATAATCTGCCTTCTTGATGATGGCTGGCATCCTGTCGTGTCCGGTCTTTTCGACCAACAGTTCGTTAGGCTCAGTCGTGATGATCGCGAACGTTTCCATCTCTGTCTTGCGATCTGGTGATCGCCAGCGACGCCACACGCCAGCGAGCGCGAACGGCTCGTCATCGCTCATGGCAAACATCCATGGCAGCTTTGTTTTGGCGTCTACTCTCCTCCACTCGACCAATGAGTCAACAGGTACGAGACAGCGACGCGTGAGGAATGACTCGCGCCACGTATCACTGCTCAATAGAGACTCACCTCTGGCGTTGATCGTGTCGAGTCTGAACTTCTTTGGATCGATCACAAATGGAGGTAAGAATCGCCAGAACATCATGTGCAGCGTTCGCGTTCCGAATTGTTCATCCCAGATGATGACCGGCTGCGTGGATTGCGGAGCAGCGTTGTAATCGGGTGCGAGTTCGACAGCGAGTCCATCCACGTTGCCGATGTGAAAAGCATCGGCAATCTTTTGCTTGTCACTGCGTCGTTGGTAGCGCCCGCACATAATACGATTATCGCTTGTCAGGCAGCCACCACGGTCAATTTCGCATCCATCCAGGCACTCACCCAACTTGCATCCCGGCTAGAGAGGGAACTATGCAAACAAGCGGAGACGGCATTTCTGCCAAACCAGAGTTCACTTATCGCAGAACGAAAACGGCACCCTTGATTCAATCTGTATGCACTGCTATCGGACTGTCTGCTCCTGTTCGGGCACGTCTTCTGACTGTTGTGCGTCTTCGGAGCAGAAACACAAATGCAATTGTCTTGATATTGCTCGTTTGAGAATTAAGGGACCTGCCTAAGCGAATTATGGGACTGTTTTACTGCCCCGTCACCCGCCTGAGAATAGTCCTCGCCAGAGTCACGCTGTCACCAATCACACTCGTTAACCTCGGACTCGGAGTCGAGATGTCCTCACGCCCCAGTCTGATGGCGGCGATAATTGCAGACGCTATCACGAGTGTAGAAGCGTAACGGTCTGTCGTTTGTCGTTCTCGCTGCTCATTTGCGATTGCCCTCTTCATCTCACCCACGTCGGCCAGCCCTCCGCGCCCAGTTCTCGAAATCGAACGACAATCTGCCCTGAAATAACTCCGCAGGCAGATAACGCCGACGTTCTCCACATAACGGACATGTATGAATGATCCACGAGTCCGGCATCGTCTGAACGGGTGCGGCGATGTTCTCTCGGCAACGTTTGCAGGTAATGACAAAGGGGTGGATGCGTTGCGGTGGTCCATGAAACGGGGAAGCCATAACGAAAATTATGGTAGCGAAGATAAGGCGAATAGACAAGCCTTATATCTTATGGCATCTGTCGTGTCTCTTTTTGAGATTAACTGGTTTAGTATGAATAAGATAATAAAGCCACGCAAGCTAGCTGTAAATATGGCCAAGGTCAACGCGCACAGGTTTGGTGCAATTCAGAATGTCCGCTTGGCGCATAGCAGAAAGCGCCAAAACCTCTATATCTCTGATATCTGCAACACATTTTAGACCTAACGGGGTCCGGGTCCCATTGCCTCTTGCTCATCCTGTGAAAAATGGGTGCAGTCACAACCGGCATACAGAGATTGATGCGGGGCTTGTTTGGCATGCTCCGATATTGGATCGCCGCAATGGCAGATCAATACTTACTTCGCGAATGCTGGCCAGTATCTTTCATTGATAGAAAGTCTATCTCCTTGATTCGAGCTTCCGCTATTGCTTCTAGGCACATAGGAACACGCGCCAGATCAGGATCTGTCTCTGAGTACTGGTGCCTCGCACTCTCTTGCTTATGCGCAATTGAGCATTTATAACGTTCTTTTGTCGCTCGGTACTTTGCTTCATATGTTCATCGCCGCATTCCAGCGCGCCAGACGCTGTACGCCGATCGCTATATCGGCTAATCTCTTGCTGGAGTCTGGTGACTCACGCTCGATGCTCAGCAGGCCCTGGTAGTTCATTTTCTTTAGCTGCTTTAAAAAAGCCGGAAAATCAACCTCACCGTCGCCGAGCGTACACTCTTCGCCTAGTTGGCCAACGGTCTCCGGTGTGGGAGATTTTGCATCCTTACAATGAACGGAGATCACATGAGGGCTCAAAAGTTCCAGCGCGGCCATAGGATCTCTATGACCATACATGATCATGTTGGCGGGATCGAAGTTCACTTTTAGATTCTTTCGGTCGACGTCTGCGATAAATCCAAGCAGAATCTCGGCTGATTCTTGACCTGTTTCCAAAGCAAAGTCCTGGCCAGATTCACTGCAGGCATCACAGATAGCTCGCGTTAAGTCCCGTAGCTCCAGATAGAGCGTTACGTTTCGGTTATCCGGAATAAACCCGATGTGGCACGATAGCGCATGAATTCCCAAACCGGCGGCGAATTTGGAAACCTCAATCGTTCTAGCAATCCGCTCCTCTCTGAAAACCGCGTTTGTGAACCCCACCGTTCGCTGAATCATTTCCAAATTCGAATAATCTTCACCCGAATACGAACAGACGGCGCTCGGAACCGCCACTTTGTACTGGTCCAGGCCGCGCGCCCAGTCATCCAGTGCCGCGTCACAGCGAAGATGCGGAGGTACGCCCAGTTGCCCAGCGTGGATACCGAGAGTATCAAGCTGACGCAAAGTGGAATCAATATCTTGCTCGGCCCAGAAGACGAGACCTATTTCCATCGGTTTGGGTGTTAACACGGTAATTCCTTTCCGTTGCCGTCCCTTGATGCACGAAGAAGACTTGCAATTCTTACTGCTTCCGCGGATTCAGCCGGCGGACAGAGCTCAGGAGCGATTTGTCTCTCGCAGCATTCTATGAAGTAGCGGATCTGTTCTGTGTACTCTTCTTCAGAAGGAGTCTCGACCAACTGATCTTTGCCTGAGGCAGTGAGACGAAGCTTTCCCGCGTCTAACTTGAGCCCAGCACCGTTGCCACAAATCTCGAAACCAGCAGAAAATGGCCTCCCTGCCTCATACCAACCGCCTACAAGTTCAACCTCAAGGCCATTGGAATAGCGCAGATACCCCTTCATGGTGTCGATCTCCCCGTCACTAATCGCGCGAACGGTGTCCGGCTTGCCAAATAGTTTGAGGGCCTGGTCAATGTCGTGAATAAGCAGATCAAGGATCGCTCCGCCGCTGCATTCTTCGCGGCCTAACCATTCCCCCCACTTTGGATAACCGATTTTTCGTTGCATCGTGCATGAAAGCGCCGAGCGATGCAAAGTTGAATCAAGAAAAGATGCGGCATAACGATACGACGATACGAAGCGAAGCACATGCGCGACCATAAAGACACGGCCACTCTCAGCGGCGGCATCAAGCATTTCTTCACAATCAGCAAAGGTCAACGCCATCGGCTTTTCACATAGGACATGCTTGCCCTGAGCAAACGCGCTCAAGACGACTTCCTTGTGAAGGTGCGTGGGCAGACAGATATCCACCGCGTCCACTTCAGGGTCTGAAATCAGTTGTCGCCAATCGCCATACCACCGGGCATCGGCAGGCAGAGCACCGGTCTTCTGATGAGGAAAATCTCCTCGCAACGCTTGACTGGGTGTTGGCTGCGTCCGCGACGATATCGCCGTCAGGGTTACATTGGCCAAACTTTCGATTGCGGAAAGATGAGCTCCGCCCATAAAGCCAAGCCCCAATAGTCCAATCCTCATAGATTCCAGTGATGGCTCCGGTGTTTGAATCAGTTGGATCTGTTTGAAAGATCGCGGATCCACAGATCTTTGAATTCCATGTTCCCCTGACCTCCGGCATGGAGTTGCAAAGCGATCTTGCCATCAAACGAACTCGGCTTTGGATCAGTGAAATCGACCATCGTTACGCCGTTTAATCGGGATCTATAGTGATTGCCCACCACCTCAACCAGGTAGTCATTCCAATCACCCATTCGCACCACGCTTTCGTTCTCCGGCGCCGGCCAAACAACCCAGCCTCTCCCATCTTCCCCATAAACGCCACCGGTGTGGTGCATCATGTTGCAGTCGATCTCAAACTGCATTCCTTGGGTCGTATCTACAGAACCAGGCTTAAACCCGGTGTGAAAAAATACCCCGCTGTTCCCATCGCCAACGCACTTGAATCGTAATGAAAGCTGAAAGTCCTTATAATCCCTGTCGGTTTGAAGGTAGCCATATGCCACAGTGAGACCCTTGCCATGAATGACCTTGTCCTCGACCGCCCAGCTTTCCGCTCCGACCTTGGACCAACCTGTAAGGTCCTCTCCGTTGAAGAGTGAAACCCAATCCTCACCGGGCAATTTGCTTTTCTGGGCCGAAAGGTAAAGCCCTCCTGCAAGCAGAACGGCCAGACAGAGGACTACCGATTTTTTACTCAGTACAACATGAAGACTCATATGCCTCCGTTAATTTGGCAGAGCGTAACCCTCTGGGAAACCATCAAACCATAGAATAACCAAGCACCTGCGGAATCGGTTTGAAGTAGATCTCAGACGTTCAGCGACTTCAGGTAGGGCACACTTGGCGGCATCAACGTGGGGTCTTCTTCAAGCTCAACGAAGTAGTTCTTCACGCCACCCGTTTTTGCGGCCGTAAAGACTGCTTTCCAATCCACGAGCCCTTTGCCTAAGGGAACCTGGCGGAAGCCCGACTTGGTGGAAGAGTCCTTCACCCAATCCTGGCAGTGCATCGATAAGAATCGGCCCGGATAGTTGTTGAAATACGTCACAGGGTCATAGCCAAACTGCATGGCAGAGACTTGGAACTGCAGCTTGGTGGTAGCTGGGTTAAGTTCAGCGATCATCATGTCATAGACCGGTCTCCTATCTATGTATTCGGAGACGAAACCTTCATTGTGCAGCAATGCAACGATGCCCGCGGCGTTGGCCTTTTCGGCGAAGGTGTTAAAGGGTTCGACATAACGCTTCACGTCATCAGGCGTCTCCGTGGTCCTCGGCTTCCACGGCCCGAGCGCGGCGATTGCCATCTGTGTCATACCGAATTCCTTCGCATACTCGATACTCTTATCTGGTGTTTTGAAGAACTCATCCGCTGCCCAGTGCGCAGAGATGCAACCCAGCCCCCAGTCGTTCAACATACGCCGCAATTCTTGCGGCTTGTACTGTCGGAGACTCGAAAAATCGTCGTAGCCGTATGGCGAGCACAACTCAATCTGGGTGAACCCTGCCGCTCTCAACCCCTTCATCGTTCCAGCGAAGTCTGTATTGATCGACTTGCGTACAGGATACGTCTGACAACCGATAGGCAGACCGAGCGGATCGGCGGATAAATATCGCGTGCCCATGAGAACGTTTGCAGCAGTTGCCGCTCCGATAAGAAAGTTCCTGCGATTCATCATGTAGGTGGATTCCTCCGATGTGATGGAGCAAACTATAGCCGATTCTCAATTTGGTGATAATAGGGCAAAGCACTCATCGAAGCCCGATCTCGATGAGCGCATTGGCGATAAAGCGCTCACCGAGATTCGCGCGGGCAGCCAGGATTCTGGCGTACTTACCTATAACGCCGTTTTCAAGCACGACGGCCCCAAAGTTGAGATTGCTGCTGGGGGTAATGTCCGAATGGCCGACGACACGCTTTTGGAGTGAAACTTGCCAATTGTACGATTCGTCGATCTAAATGGAATGCTCACTTGTTTCCAAGGTTCCAGAGGGTGAACAGATGCGACGCTCCAATGCCAAATTGCGCTGGGTAGCAGTTGCGCTGGCCGGGATTCTACTGACAGGTGCAGTTTCCGCCGCCCAAGGTCCGCCCCAGAACTCGCAATCTCCAACTCTGGAGCCCCTGCCGCCACCCTTCGGGCATCGAGATGATAACGTCAAGACTGTCGAGCAGGTCCAGATTCAGAATGCGCAGAATGCCTACTGGCAGAAGCAGCTTACGCAGGACACTGCCAAGTTGCTCGAACTAGCAAAACAGTTGAAGGAAGAAGTGGACAAGTCGAACGGGCGCACGCTCTCGGTCGATGTAATCAAGAAGGCGACGGAGATTGACAAGCTGGCCAAGAGCGTAAAGTCTGCGGCATCGTTTGCTTCCCAAAAGCAATAGTGTTCGCGACGAACTTGCCAACATGTTAGCGAGTGGTCGCTAAAACTTTGCCTGAGTTCGCTGGACCGCCTGCAAAGTCGCGTTTTCGGTAACTTGCCATTCTTCCCAACCTTGGATTTGTAGTTTCCGATAACCTCGGTTTGCAGGAGGTTGATTGACGAGCTTATTTCAGTCGCTTGTTGTTGTCGAATAGCGCGGAGCGCAGTTATTTAGCACAGAGTCCTTGCGGTTTCCAATCGGAAGGCATGCCGGCCGGCTGCGAAGGATCATGGATCACCAAGACCAGCGATTTTCGCACAGCGGTGCCTGTGATGGTCAGTTCCATTGGAACATTCGGCGGTGCTGTCGCCGTGCCTCCGGCAGTCGCTCTGGTCGCGCCTGCTGGAGTTTCCAGACATTGATCGCCCGAGATCATGTACCAGCCCTCCGGTCCCGGGTGCACGTGGACTATAGACCGGTCGTTGGGCCTCATCACGGCGTAGGCAAGCACCACAGCGTACGACTCCGCTTTGGGAAGCTCCATCGGTCCCACTATGGCAACGGCTTGCCCACCCTGCAGAGCGAGGTCATGGGATCCAAATTCTGAGAGCCATACTCGGCCATCTTCTTCGACAACAATTCCCGTTGGACTCTTAGCCGCGTCTGCAGCCGCTCGGTTCGGAAACGTTCGCAGATGCCAATATGCGGTCGGTTCCGAGAACCGCAATCCACTTTCGGTGGCTAGACTAAAGCAGCCAAAGTCTGGCCTCTTCTGTCCCGGGGGGATGTTCACACACCCTTGTACGACAAGGTGATCGTGTGTTGTTGGAGTGAGGTCTTGAGCGTAAAGAGCTACACTGTTCGTGTACGTTTGGGGAATCGGAACGCCCAAAACAAAAATGCATGCCGCAATTACCGCACGTATCGCCTTCATCTCCCGATCCTCCTGTAAATTGAAGCATCTTCGGTCTTGCTGGATGATACGCCGATCATCATCTTCCCCATCATAGAGTCGGCTTCTAGCCTGTTGCGGACGGACAACGGGAAACTGGAAGTAATCCGTACTGCTCGAAAAGTCGCGTTTTCAGTAAGTTCCTATCGTCAGAAATGAACTTACCCAAAACCCCGTTTTTAGTCAGAAGAGAGTGAGGCCTGTGTGGCACCGAGTCGAGCTGGATTGACGCTGTTCCCTGGCTTTTTGCGCCTCTTCTCAGTACGCATAATCAACTGACTGCGGTATACACGCCACATAGCATTTTCGCCTGGATCGGGATCGGGCCGTGAGGCCGATATGTCAATTCACAACAGAAAGCTCGCGCAGAGGAACAAGTTTGAACTTTGAGACCAAGTCGCGAAATTGCAGCATAGCCTGTTCCTGATCCTGGGCATCTCCGGTGCCACCGGCGGACTGAAAAGTAATCGACAGCGGAATTGATTGAGATTTATCGGCGGAGTCGCGTTGCGCATTCGTTGGCGGCGACCAGACAATTCGAGGTGCTGCATTTGCTAGAAAAGGAGGCTGCCGACAGCCCTGTGTCCCGCATTCCGTGGATGCAATGAAGAGAGTCGAATGGGCTGCGCCAATCACCGACTGGTCTCCCATAATACCCACATCGAAAATCGCCGATGAGTCTGCCGCCTGCACCCGCTCGGTACGGTGACTCTGAAGAGGCATGCCGTGGGCCAAATAGCAATTCAGTCCGTTGTGGTCTCCAGAGAAATTAATCATAATGGCGAATTGCGCTGTCAGCTTTCCGGTCAGGTCCTGATAAATCGCCCCTTGCTCTACTATCGGCTTTTGCAGTGCGCTCTTCCATCGATTCACTACATGAAACTTTCCTAGTTCCGCTGGTAGCAGGTACTCATATGAGCGATCCGGGAGGAGTTTTGTAGCAGCCATCGGCTTCCTGTCCAGGAGAAAGTGAGGCACGCCACCGAGCAGAGCAACCACTGCGGCAAACGCTACGAGCTTGCGGATTGATTTTTGAGACTCTTCCATTTTCGTGGCGCTGCAAAGACAAAAAGCGCAGCCGAGAAAAAAACAAGGCTGCCCAGGACGTAGTCTGCCGCCTCCATGTGCCTTGCAAGTGGCGCGAAGCCGAGCGCAACACGATAGCAAAGCACAAGTCCGCAGAGTCGAACAAGGTTCAGAAGATATGCCAGGACGACACCTGAGACAACATACACGCCACGCATCGCGAAGGGCAGACCATAATGATGCCCGGCAATCATCGTAAGCAGCCCCATTGCGAGCGCGCCCCTCAGCCCATTACATCCTGGAGCGATGAACATACCCAGCGCGGGGGAGAACATCAGACGCAAATCATCTACCGCGAGAGCAACGCCAATCCACTGCGCAAATACGCGCGCCGTATGGGCTCCGGCGTACTGTAGTGGCAAATCAACCAGGGTTATAAGAGATTGCGGAACAGGATTCAAAAATAGCAGGAGAAAGATTGGGAAAAATGCTGCTCGATAGGCCCTATGTCCCGCAAACAGCAATACCACTCCACTGGTATATAGAAACGTCAGCACGCCTGCCGGAAGCAAATTCAAACCCCACCGGCCAAATACCAGAATTGGAATGCCCTCTTCTTTCATCAACCATGCCAGCAGAAGTATAGTGGCGCAAAGAGCAAGTCCCCACCATGTACCGCGCCGATCCCATGTCCGGCCCCGCCAGGCCCGGATCGCAAGCGCGATCGAGGCTACCGGAATAAGCATGCCGATCGATGCCAGTCCATTTGTGGTCCATAGGGTCCAAAGGTAACATGCCTGCGGCCCTAGCATCCACCAAAGCCCCGTTGCCGCGACGAACAGAATCGCCGACAGCAATCGCCAGTCCACGGTCCTATCTGCAGACGCACCAATCCGGTTTGCCAGTCGACCTGGAAGAGTAGCCGGCGCAGCCATTTTCAATTCACTTTGTATTTCGCCGAGATTTTAGCCGTGACCACACAATAGGCGCGGCAGCCGCACCCACTCCGAGAATGGCCATCACAACCGTAGGATCTTCCGGCGAATCAACGCAGCCGCCAATCAGCGCGAATGCGGTTTTGGGGGCAAACACTGCGATTGAAGCTGCAATGATCAGATAGAGGGAGATGCGGTTCCTGTGCATTGTGTCGCTCCAAGAATTTTCGCTATATGACGTTCCAGCTGATGCGATGAGGTCTTCGAATTGAGGCCTCTCACCGTACTCGGTCTGTGAGCCGCACACCGACTAAGTGGCCGTAGTATATCCCGCGAAAGGTCAACTGCGCGATTTTAAGTTGGCAAGAGTGAAAAAATTGTTCTCGCTAGCCGCACCGACTGCCAGCTTTCTTGCCAAGTATTTCCCCGCACGTGATATCGTTTCGGTGCATTCATAAGTGCGCCGCGTCAGTTGGAAATCGGACATTTTCAGTCGCACTGACAAAGACGAGCGGGATTTGCCCTCGTGCTGCAAGGCGCCACTAACCGGGCCCGGCTGTAATCCTCAGCCCCAGACAGCAAGTCGCTAGATATGGAGAAAGAGCATCATTTCTGCTGCACCGAGATTGTGGCGCGCGGCCGAAATTGTTCACACTTCAACCCCCGGAGGATGTGAAATGCAAATTCGTGTTTCTCTTCTTGTTATTTCCGAATGTCTCCTTTGCACTTTGACCATCGCAATCCTTCTTGCGAACACCGGCTGCGGAGCCGGCACGATGTCCACGGCGATTTCCGGCAAAGCACAGGCAATGCTGACTGCGCGTGTGATGGGAGGCCGGAAGCCTGTTTCTGCATCATCAATCACTCTTTATGAAGCCGGCACTACGGGCAGAGGGTCGGCAGCTACTGTACTGGCGACCTCCACCAGCGACAGCGAGGGCAATTTCAATATCGATACCTTTGCGTGCCTGCATCCGGATTCTCAGCTCTTCATCACCGCTGCTGGCGGTGACGCGGGGAATGGGGTGAACTCCAACATCCTGCTGATTGCCATGCTCGGCCCCTGCAGTAATCTGCCCAACAATGTCGTCATCAATGAACTTTCCACCGTGGCCGCCGCGTACACCTTCGCGCAGTTCATGAATCCGCAGAATCCCACGCAGATCGGAACCGGCGGCATTCCAGACACGACGCAATACCTCGGCATGACCAACGCCGGGTCCACGCTCACCACCAATGTGGTCAACGTCGCCGCGGGAACACCGGCGAAAGTTCTCAGCACCAGCCCCAACTCTCCCGAGACGCTCAACACGCTTGCCAATATTCTCGTCTACTGCGTAAACGCTCCGGGACCACCGTTCACTAATTGCAGCACCCTGTATTCGGCGGTTGTCCCACCTTCCGGCAGCAGCGCTCCCACCAACACGCTGCAGGCTGCATTGGATATCGCACTGAGCCCTGGAAAAAACGTGACGACGATCTATGACCTGCTTTCGCATGTGCCGGTGGCGCTGCCCTACACTCCCACCCTTCCACCTACGCCCAACGACCTACTTCTCGCTTTGAAATTCATCCCCGGAGATATCAGTGTGCCGAGAGGCATGGCTATCGACCAGGCCGGGGATATCTGGATTGCGAATGCAGGGACCAACAGTCTTACCGAACTGAGCCCTCTCGGCGTTGAGAAATCGCCATCCGGAGGCTATAAGCCTGCTGGGTTGGACAGCCCGGAAGCGCTCTTCTTCGACACCTCCGGCAACCTCTGGGTGACAAACTTCAGCGGAAACACGGTGGAAGCAATCAACAGCTCCGGCGGTGTCGCTGTTCCTGCCTTCGGCAACTCCAGCTTCGCCCATCCGACAGGAATCGCGACCGACTCCTTCAACCAGCTGTGGGTGCCTAACAGTGGACAGGAGTATGTCACCGTAGGCACAACCGCAGGAGCTTTGTCGTTTACGGTGAACAGCTTCGGCATTGCCAATCCGACGAATGTCGTGGCTGACACCACACCCACACCAAACTTGATATGGGTTTCAAACAGCGGAACCGGCGGAGTTTCCCGCATCTCTGTTTCGAGCGCAGGTTCAGCCGGAGTGACTGCCGGAACCAGCGCGTCCGGCGGAGGCCAGTCCAATCAGCAGGGCATCACCCTCGACATGAACGGAGATGTCTGGGTCGCAAACGAGGACGCATCGAACGGAAGCGTCACGAAAATTACCGGATCGACAGCGACCGTGGCTCTCGGCCCCCTCGCCGTTGGCGGCATCAACTCCACCAGTCAACCTTGGGGAATCACGACCGATACCGCCAACAATGTCTGGGTGAACAACTTCAACAACGACTCGGTCACCGAGCTCAACACCAATGGAAACGCGCTTAGCCCCGCAGGCGGTTTCACCGCCGGAGGACTCATCAAATTTCCCCGCAATGGCATCGCAGTCGATCGCGGCGGCAACGTCTGGGTACTGGATGATGACAATCCCCCACCCTTTGTCACCGAGTTGCTTGGAGCCGCCTCACCGGTAGCGACGCCTCGATCAGCGGGAAGACCCATTGCACCTTAGATAAAGCAGTTCTTTGTCTACCTGTATGCCCGCAGATACAGAAACGCAATGATGCAAATGCGGCGAGGTGGCTACTGGTACTTCCGCGGGGCGCATCGTTTGGAGTGAACAACAAGTCACTTGGGAAGATTTCGCACAAGCCTTCAGGCCAGAACGTGACTACTCCACTCTTGGGCCTTCTAGATTTCATCCTGATCAATACCGAGGAGCTGTCACTCAGCTAGTTTCAGCGTTTCACAATGAGTGATGCAGCGGTCGGATTACCGGCAATACGGAAGTAATCCCGAAAAGTCTCGATTTCGGTAACTTCGATTCTCCGTTGATGCCTTCAGATGGGATGAGAAGGCCGGTCTCCGGCGGGATGCGTTAAGCTCCCAAGTTATCGACGCGCTCAAGGCGCGGTGAGAAAAGGAGACCGGCTATGAGGAAGGCTAGCACTGCGGCGTTAGGCCGGAGAAGAAAACTGCAGGAAGGGCAGCTGACCATCGGGCTCGATCTGGGCGATCGATCGAGCTTCTACTGTGTTCTTAACGGAGCGGGCGAGGTCGTTCTGGAGGCGAAAGTCGCGACCCACCCGGAAGCGATGAAGAAGGCTTTCGAGAAGATGCCAGCAAGTCGCATCGCTCTGGAGACTGGGACGCACTCTCCATGGGTGAGTCGGCTGCTAACTGAATTGGGGCACGAGGCGATCGTGGCGCATTCGCGTAATGTGCGTCTGATCGGAGAAAGCCGGCGGAAGGACGACCGGCTGGATGCGCAGGCACTGGCGAGGCTTGCCCGCATCGATCCGAAGTTGCTTTCGCCGATTCAACACCGCAGTGTGCAGGCACAGGCGGACCTGTCGGTGATCAGGGCAAGATATGCGCTGGTGCGCACGAGAACGGCACTCGTCTGCGCGGCGCGGGGACTGACGAAGTCTTTTGGAGAACGAATCCGCGGTCGCAACCCGAAAGGCTTCGGCTCTGCTACGGCTGAAGCGCTCAGCCCGCAGTTGCAGGTTGCGCTCGCACCCTTGCTAAGTGCGCTTGAAACGATCACTGCGCGGATTCGAGAGTATGACGCACAGATCGAGCAGCTCGCCGAAGAAAGCTATCCGGAGGTGGCGTTGCTCAAGCAGGTCAAGGGTGTTGGAACGCTGATCGCCTTAACATTCGTCCTGACGCTGGAAGATCCGAGGCGGTTCCGAAAAAGCCGCGATGCTGGTTGTTACGTAGGACTGCAGCCGGGTAGGAGGAACTCTGGGCAGAGCGAGCCTCAGCTGCATATCACCAGGGAGGGAGATTCCTATCTGCGCATGGTCCTGGTACAAGGGGCACAACACATCCTGGGTCCATTCGGCGAGGACTCCGATCTGCGCCGATGGGGACTGAAGTTGGCTGAGCGTGGAGGCAAGAGAGGAAAGAGACGGGCAATCATCGCCGTCGCACGCAAGCTTGCCGTGTTGCTCCATCATCTCTGGATCAGTTGCGAGGCATACGAGCCGCTGCACAACACGCGAAAGCGAAGACCGGCAGTGGCATAGTTCAGACAAGAAGCTTGAATGCACCACACGAAATGTCGAGTCCCGGCGACTGCGCCCTTGGCCTTGCCCCCGCTCCATCAATCGATGGCACGAGAGGTCGCCTTCAGTAGGCAGCGCCGACTGTATCGAGGATACCCAATGTGCACCGAGCGCCTGAGTCGCTCACCAAGAGTGCGGATGGAAGGGTGACGACAGCTTAAGCTCGACGCAGCGGTGGTGAGAAACAGGTCGGGAAAGGAGAATACCCATATTTTTCTTCGCCCGGAGCGCCTTGCTATGGCTGGCCGAGGCCACCGTCAAGGCTCCAGATGAACTCGCTGCGCTCGGCCTTGACGGCAGCCTCGCCAGCCACAAATCGCCTGATATCCGGGCAAAGGAAAACATCAGATATGAACTTACCCAATCACAATAACTCTTGACATCGACCGGCCTTCTCATGGAAGGCCAAAGCACGTTTCCAGATCAGATATTGCTCGAAACGCGCTTTGGCGATTTTGCATGAATTGATCGAATCCAAATCAGCGCGATTCCTGGAACAGGTGCGCCACCCGATGCGTGCTGGCCAGCGCCCACGCCGTATCCGACGCAACACCCATCGCCAGCACCGATGCACCGCACGCTGTCATCATCCACCAGATCGCGTGAGTCGCCGTCGTGAAATCCGTGCCCCGCGCGCGGCTCATCGCCACTATCGTTCCCGCCACCGCAACCCCAATGGCTGCGCCGACCTGTCTGCTCGTAGAAGCGATGGCCGCCGCGACACCCGCCTGCGATAACGGCATTCCGGCCACTGCACTATTCGAAATCGCTGGATTCACCATCCCAAGACCCACACCGAACAGCGCATACGCCAGCAGCAGCCAGGGCGCGGACGTGTGCTGGCCCAGCCCAGTCAGGATGAGCGTGCTCGCTACAAATCCGCCGCCCGAAGCCAGCAGCGAAGGGCGCGATCCATAACGTCCAACCAGCCGGCCCGACCACGGTGACAACACCACCATCATGATCGCCAACGGCAGCGTGAACAGCCCTGAGCGAAACGCGGAGAAGCCGCGGACCTGTTGCAAATAAAGCGCGTTCAGAAAAAGAAAGGCCGCAAAGCATGAAAACGCGCTGACACCCAGAAGCGTCGCACTCGTGAACGGCACGCTGTGAAAGAACCGCAGGTCTACCAGCGGATCGCTCCGGCGCGGTTCGTACAAAAGAAACATCAGCAGAGCCGCTGCCGCCGTCGCAAACAGTCCCAGGATCATTCCGGATCCCCAGCCCTCATGCGGCCCTTCGATCACGCCCCATGTCAGCGTTGCCAGTCCAATCACCACCAGCGCCTGTCCTATTGGATCGAACGCCCGTGCTCGCGCTGCCTTCGATTCCGGAACAAAGCGCGCTGCGAGCAGCACTGTAGCGATCCCGATCGGGACGTTGATCCAGAAAATCGACCGCCACCCGATCATTCCCGTTAGCGTGCCACCTATCACCGGCCCGAGACCCAGCGATACACCCGCCACAGCACCCCATATGCCCACCGCCCGCGCTCGCTTCGCCGGCTCGGGAAATGCATTGGCAATGATGGATAGCGCCACTGGATTCAGCATCGACGCCCCGAACCCCTGCAACGCGCGAAACCCTATCAACTGTTCGATCGTTGCCGAACGGCTGCACAGTAACGAGCCAACCGTGAACACGCCGAGTCCGATCTGGAAAACTCTGCGACGCCCGAAGCGGTCCGACGTCGATCCTGCCAGCATCAGGAAGCTCGCCACCACCAACGTGTACGCATCGAGAATCCACTGAAGACCGGCCAGCCGTGCATGCAGGTCTTCCTGTATGGCCGGCAGCGCGACATTCACAATCGTCACGTCCATGCCTACGATGAGCACGCTCATGCAGCAGATCGCAAGGATCAGGTTCGCATGCGTGACGCGCTTCGCAGAAGGGGCAGTAACATTATTCAAGCTAGGCAATCGCTTCGAGGACCTGCTGTGTAGTGCGGACATGCGAAAGTCGCGGGAAGATCGTCTTAAAGGCGAAGTCTTGCATCTCCGGTGAAAAAGTGGTGCAGGCGTCCTCAACTGTGATGAAGTGAAAGCCAAGGCCAGTGCCTTGGCGGAGCGTACTTTCCACTCCGATGTTGGTAGCAATGCCCACAAGCACAATTGTCTCAACACCCCGGCTGCGTAACTCTTCTTCGAGTGGTGTCTGCGCAAATGCTCCCCAGTGACGCTTCGTGATCAGCAAGTCGCCGCTCTGCATACCTGCGGATATGGCGATTTCACTCGCCGCAGCGGGGATGTCCTTCGGCAGATTTACCGCCTCGTCCGACAGCGGAGAAAGAAAGTCGCTCATCAGAACGCGCACATAGATGACCGGAGCTCCTTTGGCACGAAATGCCTCTGCCAGGGCGCGCGAACGCTCAACCACTTCGCCAGCCGTATAGGGCCTGGTATCGCGTCCCACTATACCGTTTTGCAGATCGATCAGCACCAATGCAGTCTTGTTGGGATATAGCTTCAACGTCGCACTCACGTATATTCACTCCACTTTAAGAATGTGAGGATATGCTCATGTTTACTTCCGCTAGAATACGAGGGTGCCCTCAGATTTGTCAAATTTGGTACGGCGCGCTCCGCAGCAGGTTCGCTCCACCCGACGCGTCGCAGCATTCCTCGAAGCGGCTGAGGCGCTGATCGCTGAACTTGGGTTCGAGGCGGCAACCATGACGGCGATTGCGGAGCGGGCAGGTTCTTCGATTGGCGCCCTCTATAGTTACTTTCCGGACAAGAAGGCGATAGCGCTGGCACTGATGGATACCTATGCCGCGCAGATCCAAGACCACTGGCATGAGCTCTTCGAGGAAGTCGCGAAGTACTCCTCCAGGGATTTTTCCGAACACTTCATCGACCGCTTTCTTGACTTTGTCGCCGAGCACCCTGCATATCTGCAGTTGCAGGCGGCGCCCATTCGGCTGCGCCGAAGCACGGGGGCCAAACGCGCATTTCGTGCATCTTTGATTGAAGCGTTGCGGCGGCGTGTTCCTACCCTCGGGCCAAAGCCGGCAGAGCTGCGCGTAGGAGTGATGCTGCAGATGGTGCAGGGAATGGTGCGGATGTACAACGACGCAGAACCTTCCGAAAGACCCGCAGTGATTCAGGAGTTCAAGACGGCGCTCGCCAGCTACCTGAGCACCGTGTTCGACCAACTATGAGCTGCCCAAAAATACGAGCGTTGTGGGCTCTCAAGTTCCCTTTACTTTGACGTCTCTGTTCGAAAGAAACTCATTCTGCTCCAATTCTCCGCACTATGAGCAGACCAGTTCTCAACTGTTGCCAACAGATCAACGCGAAGCCATGCGTACGAAGATGTTGATGGATGTATTAACTGGGTTGCCACCGACTATGCTGCTGCTGTAGACCAGCTCTACGAACGGCCGATATGGATAATCGAGCTCGCCAGCCTTGAATGGAGATTTCACCAGACACGGTCGCTGGAACCATTTCTTAACAGGTAGCACTCATCGCTAGACGCGAAGTCTGGGACACCACTCCGGGCAAAGAAATGGAGTGCGATTGACATCGCACTCCATGTTGGAAGCGATTGATCCGTTGGATAGGCAAAACTAATTGTGCTCTGTTGCACCCGCCACCCGAAGGTCATTTGTGACCTTGAAAACTCCGGGCACTGTGTTTGCACGCAGACCAGCCACGTCCTTATCAGTCTGATTGTTCACTACTCCATACAGCGTTACATCGCCGTTTTGTACAGAGATTCGTATCGGCTTTGCCGGATCCATGGCATATTTGCTCAGCATGGAAAACCCGTAGACCGTCCGATATACCTGAATGCGGGTGCGATCATCCATGGGCGAAGCCGGATCAATCTTAATTTCGTTGATCACATTCTTTACGCCCGGAGAGCTTGCAGCCAAAGCGAAGGCGGAACTGGCATCTACGGGACCATATGCATGCCCAGCCAACGTCACATCTCCATTGTTCACGCTCACCGAAATGGCGTTAAAGGGCGTGGTGCCATATCCAACACGATCATAGGAAATCGCTTTGACTAGTTTCTGTTCAAGCACGGGATCGGGAATGGTCCCACTCGCCACCTGGATTTCATCCGAGATAGCTTTGATGCCTTTGATTTTGTGAGCGCGCTTGTCCGCTTCTTCCTTTAAATAGAACCTATCTACGGTTCCGGTCAAAGCAACCACGCCGTCGTGAGCGGTGACTTGAACACCTTTCAGATTCGGCTTGTTCAGAGCTTCATTCATCACTTCGGCTTGGAGGTCGGCGTCACTCTTAAAAGATTGATTTTCGGCAACCGCATAACGTGAGGCTACTGGTCCCAAAAGCAAGATCGCAGCCAATGCCGATACGTGCCTGTTCTTTGCGCGTTTCATTTATTTTCTCCCTGTTCTGCCTAGTGCTAGAGCGGGCATATCGCTATTGGATAAAACCCTGACTGCCGGCGAAAGTTTTGCGATCGGATGCACGTCAAGAACGACTTTTGAGCTTCAACAAACGTGAACGACCCTTGCGCATCGCACGCGACGAAGGAAGCATTAAGTTTTCTCTTAACAAATTAGAGCTTTCCGGACAAGTAACCTTCTCGTTCAACTGTAAAGGACCGGATAATGCACGTCTCCACCGCAGCGTTAGCTGGAATCATGCATGAGCGATTCAGCACCGGGTGAGTTAACCCGCCAACCCCATCTATGTGAACGAGAGGAGATTGAGCCGCAATGCCCGGAGGGACTGGTAGAGTCGCCTTGATTGCGCGAAACTAACTGATATCGGAATCGGGTCCGCCCAACCTCCTTCAGCATTGGTATCGGGAGTTCGTCACCATGATTGAGACAGGCGCCTATGGCGAACGCATGGCTGGATATTTGCATCTGAGCGGGCGACCAGACCATGCGAAGCTCGGCGTCGGTAAATCCCAGCCGGGTGCCCCATATCTCGATTCTGAGATGTAGGCATTCGCACTACGCGCGAACCCTCCCCGCTCAGTGCACGCAGATCATCACATAGTCAGAGCCACCCGGAACTCCGCCTTCCCGCTCATCATCTGCGCAAAGCCTCGGCGCTTTTTCAAACGGATGGGTTTCGATCATAGGCCGCACGGCAGTCAGTTCGGCAAAAGGCGATGTATCCTCGGGAGTCCGTTGCTATTCCCCGCAGACCATCATCTCTGATTTTCAGCCATGATCGCTTTTCGGCCATAATAGCTGATCAGATAGAACGCAACTCCGAAAGAGATAATGTCTTTGAAGAGAAACAGGCCGAGATCATTCATGTAATGGATGCCGTGAACCACGACGGTGTCACCCGGAGTCGTGATCAACATGCTGCTTGTGGTGAAGAACATGCCGACTAGAATGATCCCGCCCAGAATGCCTCCTTTAGGTTTAAAGTAACCAATGATCAGTAGGATTGCCGCTGTCCATTCAGTGGCCCCGATCATATCCCCCAGAATATATGGTCCAAAGACCTTGAATTGCCAACTGGTAAGTGGGCTGTTACTGACGAGCGGGATGATGCCCTCTGCTCCGGGTGCTGTCATTTTGAACTTGCCTGCCCACAGCAACATCACGATCATTCCAATGCTGCAAACAAGGAAAGGGATATTTCGATCCGCAACAAACGCTGCAATCTTCGTTAGAACACTCTTCGCCTGCAGTTCGTTACCTGTGTTCGCTTGAGATCCGCGCACACCATCACCCGACGCCTCAGCAGATGTGGTTTCAGCCATAAAAGGACTCCTTCATGCGATGATCCATCGTTGTCAAATATTGAAGGCCGATTTGAAACACTGTCAACACCTTTGGCGGTAACGATCCGACGAGAGTAGCCGACTCAAAATTACTAATGTTGAACTTCGCCATCCCAGGCGGGTGGCCCATACATCAAGACTAGTTCTAATCAAACAACCGCTCGGGGCGCGAATCACACAACAGAATGCTCATCGATGCGGACAGCACGGCCGCCGCATCCCTTCTTTGAGCTCCGAGCACACCCTTTCGACATGCTGCCGCCTTGTCTCATCTTTCTTGACGGAGATGGTCCAGCAGATCCACTCGTTTCGCGCGAGCGGCGTTATGTCTTCCCAGGCCGCCAGTGCCTTCGCATCGGACGCGAGCGCCTTTCGGAGATCAGCCGGAAGGTTATGTACAACTCCTCCAGAGACTCGAACGGTTGTCATAGGGTTATCCCGCAGGCTAAAGGATCAAGCATCTGATACGAGAGTACAACTCGGATTCCAGGACTATCGTGGCCGATCCGGACCCCTGAGTGAATCTTCGCCCAGAGTCCAGTTAGTTAGTCATTATGTAGTGACCGGCCGCTGCGCTAGTCGTGGGTTAGGCTGAGTTTGTTTGACGAACTCTAGTCCAGAGCCACAAGCGGAGGAGCCGGTCATGAGAGAGAAGTTACGATTTTTGGGCATGGATGTCCATGCTGAGACGATCGCAGTTGCCATAGCGGAACCGGATGGCGAGGTATGCAGCCTGGGGACGATTGCCACCACTGCTCGTACAAAGGGACGTCCCCGTTCGCCGGTTTCACATCGCGTAATCGTTTCGCCGGAGAATAGCGGTAAGATGCCCAAAAGCCCTCGGTTTCACTGGCTCCCCAGCATTGCGGGCAGCACAATTTGTGCCTAGATTGTGCCTGCGACGCATGGATTGACCCGTGATTCAGTCAACAATGAACTCGGAGGTCAGTCCATGCAGAATGGCAGCATCATGCGGAGCGAACGTCGGCAAGGGCCGGACGTTTGGGAATACCGATGGAGAGAGCCTGGTGCCGATGGCAAACGCAAGCACAGGAGGATTGTCGTCGGATCGGTCGACCGGATTGCGGATAAGGCCGCCGCATTTCGTGCAACGAGCGCACTTCGCAGAGATATCAATCTGGCCAACATGCGATGCAAAGCAAAGCCTATGACCCTTTCGCAGTTGGCGGAGCACTATGGCCAGCGCGAGCTTGCGCCCCGCAATCGTTGGAAGTCTCACTCCACCAAAATGGGCTATCGTGGCAACCTGCGAAAGTGGATCATACCGCGATGGGGAAAGTGCACCTTAAATAGCATTCGCGCTGGTGAAATCGAACTTTGGCTCCGCTCTTTGCCGTTAGCTCTTGCGACCTGCGCGAAGATTCGCAACGTGATGAGTGTGCTTTTCAACCACGGCTTGCGCCATGAACTCATCTATCGGAACCCTGTACAGTGGGTGCGCCAAAGCGCCAAACGGAAGAAGATCCCAGCGGTACTGGAAATAAAAGAAGTCAGATCGTTGCTTGGTGCCCTCGCTATGCGCGAGCGAACCATGGTCCTGCTCGATGTCGTTACAGGACTGCGTGCGAGCGAACTGTTTGGACTCAAGTGGGTCGATATCGACTTCACCAAGAACGAGGTCAGCGTGACTCGCTCTGTCGTTATGCAAGTCGTCGGCTCCTGCAAGACGGAGGCGTCGCAAAAATCAGTTCCGCTCGATCCGGTTCTCGCGCGAGCTCTCCGCACGTGGCGGGATCACACGAAGTACAAAGCCGCAGGCGACTGGGTCTTTGCCAGTCCCTTCAGCAGAGGCCGAAAGCCGTACTGGGGGCAGTCGATTATGAGCAATCAAATCCGTAAGGTTGCGCGCGAGGCGGGCATCACGAAGAAAATAGGCTGGCACACTTTCCGCCACACCTGCGCCACACTGTTGCGGGCGAGCGGCGCTGACATCAAGGTTGTTCAGGAACTACTTCGCCATGCCTCCTGCCGCGTCACTCTCGATACCTACACACAGGCTGTTACCGAACAGAAGCGAGCCGCGCAGAACAAGATCGCCGGTATGGTGCGCGGACGGTAGACGACTCATCGACTACTGATCCTCAATGGCATGATTTCAAGGGATTCTTCTACCGATTCTTGCCGCGGGAAAGGAGAGAATACTCTGGTAAAAGTTGTGCCTTTTTGTGCCTACGAAGTTTTAGCGAAACTTGTTGTATCTCGTTGATTCTTTTTGGCGTCCCCGACGGGATTTGAACCCGTGTTATCGCGGTGAAAGTCGGAACGAATTCTAACAACATCAACGAACACGTTAAGTGCTCCGCAACTGCCCGCAATCATGGTACGCCAAATTGATCTCTCGTGGAGGACGAGAAGCGGTCCGAGCTAAGGCCGTGACCGGCAGTCAAGGTCCCTGGAGATCCGCGATGCACGGGCGAGCCACATCTGTCGTGGAAACGTGCATTGCCCTGCACGCACCAGTTGACGTCGGTGGACTGAAACCGAGTTGCCGATCGCGATTCACCGCCTGCTAGAGGTCCGGTTCAGCTGTTAATCAAGTAGTAATTGACGAGTAGGCGGTCATCCAGTAGCAGTGGGTGTTTGTCGTCGAATTCCTGGGACCGTTCTTGAATTGCCAAGGTATTCGAAATTTTTCGACACCCTAGGTCTCCAGGTTTTCTGGAGAGATCCTCATCCATCAGCGCTAAGGTAAGGAAGAATGCAGTGCTGAACAGGCCGTTATTGGGGACTGTTGTGAAGGAGGCAAGCATCGTCCGCAATATGCTTTCGATGGGGCGGCAAAGGTAGTTGGCATCTTTCGCGGTCGAATCCAGGTAGTTGACTACCCACCGAGATGTTATCGTTCAGGTGTTGATGGGGCTTGCCATCTCATGGATGGCGATGGTGATGAATTCCACGCCGTTGTCTTGCTGACATTCCTATGGGCTGAAAAGCGGCCGGGAGCAACCTTGGTAAATGCGGCTCATCCCGATGAGAAATGGCTGTATCGAGTGGGTGGAATTTCCGCACTCACTTTGGGGATTGCCTACATAATCATCATTCCGTTGTTCGCTCGCGTGGGAGCTCCGCCGACGGGGGATGGCGAGGTTTGGCTCCAGTACCTCCAAGGGAAAACCACGGTTTGGTGGACGATTCTTTCGCTCTGTGTCCTCACCGACTTCCTCTACATTCCTGTCGCGTTAGCGCTATATTTCGCCTTGGAACGGGTCAACAGAAGTGCGATGCTCCTCGCCAGCGTATTCGTGGGGTTGTTTGTCGCCTTAGACCTCGCCGTTACATGGGCGAATTATGCCGCACTCCTCACTCTCAGTGGTCTTTATGCCGCAGCCCTGAACGAAATGCAATGGGCAGGCTACGTTGCGGCTGCAAATTATGCCTCAGCGGTGCTAGCGTCTCCCGCGGAGGTCTTCTACGCCATCGTCGACCTTTCGATCGGAATTTTCATCATCAGTTTCGTGATGTTGAGAGACAGACGAATTTTCAAGAGGACCACGGCTTATTTGGGCCTGGCTGCAGGCATTTTTGGATTCGTTTCCGTGGGGAGATTTTTTATAGCCGTCATGCTTCATACCGTTCTCATCACGATCTGGTCCTTGTTTGTGGGCTATAGACTTTGCAGCCTGGGTTGGAAGCATTCCGACATGAATCTTGCTCTCCGTGGCGTATCGCAGGCAGTGGATTGAAGGGGGCGGAGTGGCTTTCGGGTCGGATCGTCGGCCACTCGTCAGTAACGAAGTGGTAATTGACGAGTAGGCGGTAACACACCCGGAACCTGGAGCCTCGCTGTTTTCTACGCTCGCTGCCCCGATGAGAGCGCACCGGGATAATGCCTCTTTTGAAAGACTGAGATTCTTGTGGCAGTTGACAAATTGGATGATTCACGGCTAGGCTGTCCCATAACCTACTTATGGGACAAACAACCGATTCCGGCGAATTGATCCCAGGCACGCTAGAGATGCTCATCCTGAAAGCTCTCCTACGCGGCCCTCTCCACGGTTACAGCGTGGCCGAGTGGATCCAGCAAACATCGCAGCAGATGCTCAAAGTCGAAGAGGGAGCGCTCTATCCCGCCCTCCACCGCATGGAGTTGCGTGGCCTGCTCAAGTCCAAGTGGGGCACCTCCGACAACAACCGCCGTGCAAAATTCTACGAACTCACCACCGAAGGTCAGAAAAAGCTCAACACGGAGGCACAGCGCTGGGGGCGCCTCTCTTCGGCCGTCGCATTTGTCATGCAAGCATCCTGAAGTCCGCGATACGAGGACACCCATGGCTCAGAATCTCCACGAATTTCTACTCCGCCTGAAAGCGCTTTTCCAAAAGCGCCGCCTCGACCGCGACATGGCCGACGAGCTTGCCTTTCATCAGGCAATGATTCAAAACAAGCTGCTGCTGCAGGGCGTTCCGCAGGCCGACGCAGACGCGCAAACCCGCCGCGCCTTTGGCAATGAGAGCCGCTGGCACGAGCGCCTGCGCGAACTGTGGCAGTTTCACAGCCTTGAGAATTTCGGCCGCGACGTAAGCTTCTCCCTCCGCGTCCTGCGTAAGTCGCCCGGCTTCACGTTCGTCTCCCTGCTCACGCTGGCCCTCGGGGTCGGCGCAAACACCACCGTCTTCTCCATGATCAACGGGCTCCTGCTGCGGCCACTCGCCGTCCCGGAAAGCAACCGCCTGGCCGTGCTCGGAATCGACATGGGCCGCCCGCAAATCCAATACAGCTTCGCTGTGCCTCTCTTCCGCGGCCTTGAACATCGCCATGAAGTCTTCTCACAAGTCTTTGCATTCGATCGCCGCAAGTTCCAGGTCCGTGGCACAAGCGGAACCGAGAGCGTGAACGGCCAGCTTGTCAGCGGCGATTTCTTCAGCGCACTTGAGACCCCGCCTCTACTCGGCCGCACGCTCACCCCCGTGGATGACAGCAAGGGTGGCAATCCCTCCGGATTCGGCGTCGTCATCAGCGAATCCTTCTGGCAGCGCTGGTTCAACCGCGCTCCCAATGTCATCGGGCAAAAGCTGCAGATCGACAACACTGCCTTCACTGTCGTCGGTGTCATGCCTAAGCGGTTTATAGGAGCGGACCCGCTGCAACGGCCGAGTATCTTCGCCCCGCTTGCCGTGGAGCCAGTCCTCGATGGTTCCCGCAATCTGACAGACGCTGGTCTTCATGCGTGGTGGCTCACGGTCGTGGGGCGCCTCGAGCCAGGGGTCACGCTCCAGCAGGCCAATGCACAGGTTGGCGCCGCCACCGGTACGGTCGTCCATGAGTTGGCAGCCAATCCCGAACAACTGGCTCGGATCCAGCAGCGCCATCTTCATTTCACCGCCGAAAACGGCTCTGGTGGATTCACCTCCATCCGCATGTCCTTTCGCAAACCGCTCACAGCAGTCTTCGCCATGTGCGGTGGCATCCTGTTGCTGGCATGCATGAACCTCGCCAGCCTGCTTATGGCGCGCGGAGCTGTTCGCGAGCCCGAACTGGCAACACGCCTGGCCCTGGGAGCCACGCGCCGCAGACTGGTTCAGCAGTTGCTCGTCGAGAGCCTCTTGATCGCTCTCATGGGCACCGCGGCGGGCCTGGCGGTTGCGCCAGCTGTCAGCAAGTCTCTCAGCGTGATGCTGTTGGGCGGCCAGGGCGACATGCACCTGGATACCTCCCTCGATATTCGCGTCTTCGCCTTCGCGGCCCTAGCGTCCGTTGTTGCCGCGCTCCTCGTCGGACTGGTTCCGGCTCTGCAAGCCACATCCAGGAGCCTCAACGAACAAATTAAGAGCGGGCAGCACACTACCCAGGCCCAGGAGCGCCGCCGTGTACTTCCCAAAATCATAATGGCCGGCGAAGTCGCGCTCGCCCTCATGCTGGTCGTCGGTGCAGGCCTTCTCGCTTCCAGCCTGGTCCACTTGTACCTTTCCGGCGCGGGCTTCGATCCGCAGGGTCTGGACAATATCTCCTTCAGCCTGGACAAACAGCCCCTCAAGGGCAGAGCACTCCTCGAGTTCTATCGTCAGTTGGAAGACGGCCTTCGCCGCCAGCCGGGCGTCACCAGCGTGAGCTTCGCCCGCATGGTTCCATTCACCGACTTTTTCTGGGACGAGGACCTGTCCGTGGGGGCGGGCAAAACCCAGAACGTCTATCACAACAGCGTTGGACCCGATTACTTCAAGACCATGCGTATCCCCCTCTTCGCTGGCCGCGATTTTGACTGGAGCGATACCCCATCGACCGGGCCGAAGATCATCCTCAATCAAGCCGCCGTGAAGCTTCTCTTCCCCGATCGCAGCCCTCTCGGCCAATTCGTCACCAAGCACGAGGGCAAGGCCACCTTTGAATACGAAGTGATGGGCGTGGTAGGCGATGCCAAATACGAAAATCTACGCTCCCTTGCCCCGCCCACCGCCTATCTCCCTATGAGCCAGGACGACGGCCAGATGGGCCCCTCGTACAACGCGGTGGTGCGGACAAGCGGGCCGGCCGGTCCGTTGGCCGACGCGGCGCGCTCGCTGGCCATGAGCATGGCACCGGCAATTCCCGCACCTCTGCTCACTCCCATGTCAGTCACGGTTGACGAGTCCCTCAGCGCCGAGCGCACCATGGCCCTCCTCGCCGTCTTCTTCGCCGCCTGCGCTTTGATGGTCACCGCGGTTGGACTGTATGGAACCCTAGCCTATGCAACGACCCGCCGCACCAATGAGATCGGCATCCGCATGGCGCTGGGCGCTCGCCGCACACAGGTAGTAGCCATGGTCTTTCTGCAAAACGCAAGCGTGGCCCTCGCCGGCACAACCTTGGGACTGACTGCGGCACTCCTGGCCTCGCGCCTCTTGGCCAGCTTCCTTTACGGCACATCCACCCGCGATCCCTGGGTGTTTGCCGGTTCCATCCTGGCGCTGGCGTTGATTGCCAGTGCTGCCTCGCTGCTGCCTGCGCTGCGCTCAGCCCGCATTAACCCCATGAGTGCCATCCGCTGCGAATAAACGATGCTGCGAAGGGGTCGAGGTGCTACGCGAAGCGGTACGCCCAATTGCTCAAGGATGACAGGCAATAGGAGACTGAGTCTCAGGATTGGCGAACAGACTGAGCCAGTCGTTCAGCCCAGTCGGCGGTCAAAACCCGAGTTCCGGTCGGTTGGTCGCCCACCCGTCAGTAACGGAAAGATAGCGTCAGGGTAGCCGTTGACTCGCCCGAAATGCCGATTCCTAGCATAGACTCCGTTACACCAAACAACCGCTCGGGGCGCGAATCACACAACAGAATGCTCATCGATGCGGACAGCCCGGCCAGCAGCACGGCCGCCGCATCCCTTCTTTGAGCTCCGAGCACACCCTTTCGACATGCTGCCGCCTCGTCTCATCTTTCTTGACGGAGATGGTCCAGCAGATCCACTCGTTGCGCGCGAGCGGCGTTATGTCTTCCCAAGCCGCCAATGCCTTCGCGTCGGACGCGATCGCCTTTCGGAGATCAGCCGGAAGGTTATGTACGACTCCTCCGGAGATTCGAACGGTTGTCATAGGGTTATCCCGCAGGCTAAAGGATCAAGCATCTGATACGAGAGCACAACTCGAATTCCGGGACTATGGTCGCCCACCCGGACAGAATCGCAGATTCTGGGTAATGTCCGGGTGGGCGGTGATTCGCCCGGAACCACTGCCACAGGAACTTACTGTGTATCAAAGAGCTCTGTTTTTCTTCGGCTGTCGGAAGAGAATAGGAATTCAAGCCGGTTGCGGAGATGATTATGTCCCGGCATCAAAATTTCCTCACCGCCGAGGTGCCACATGTCCTCTTCCTCTCCAGAGCAAGTAGCTGTTCGTTCGCCTTCCGAGAACTGTAAACGAATCAAGAAGCTCGGCTACATCGTGGGCAAACATATGAATCTGTATGGCGAACACATGGAGTTGGTTTCAGATCCATTTGTAGAGGGTGACTGCGTAGCCGTCCATGCCATCAGCAGTAGTAATCCAACCGTACGGACAATCGAGCTTCCCGTATCTATTCTCGCCGGTTGGGAGGACCTGTTTCAGGAACTCGCAGATCCCACTGCTTCGGAGTTCCCCGCAAAGATTCCACTTCCTGAGGCTGCGGGACGGAGGCGGAGTAAGCCCTAACTGTAATCGCCGCATCGTCCAGGGTAGTTCCCGAATGGTCGGCAACTCCTCCTTTCTCGGACCAGTTCCGTGTGGCCCGTGATCCGGGAGCAATGCGGCAATGCTCAGGTAGAATCGCGGGACACTTCCCGTATGCCTACTTATAGATATTTAGTTCTGGCTGCCGTTTTCTGTCGCATTCCGAAAGTCATCGATTAGAACTGGCACGCACCAAAGATGCACCTTACCACTTTCGATCGAGACAGAACTATGAGCCATTGAGAACAGATTCTGGGCACGGTACGTGACATATTCTTTGGATGAAGACGAAGAAGGGAAATCGGCTAGAGATCGCGAGGAAGATCATTTCCAATGTGAAGCGGGAGATGCAGAAGCCGAGATTGACCGAGTCAGTCCGCAGAGACGAGATAGGTCGAGCGACGCCGGTCGTCGAGGAGTCTCGCGCTCATTCTGAGAAAGTATAAACCCCGGTCTTCGCTCCAGATCATGCTGGTTCCAGTAGAGATGGCGACGAGTTGGGCACATGTGTTTTTAGTTGATGCCGCGTCCCTCCACGAGGTCCACCCTCATCGAGACCTCGACATCCAGCTCCGTGAGCTAAGTTATGCTTCTCTTCCTCACTAGCCGAAATCGGGGACCCCTAGAGATGTTGGCGTGCCCGTCCCGGGCTTTCGTTGGAAAGTCTGCGGGGTCGCCGGATCTGTCGGCTGCACGATTGCATAATGAATCAAACTGTTGCAATAGACGCAGGCTGTTTCGCAGATAGAGTGGATGCATTCACCGAAGACCTGAGGGAAGGGCCTTAGGCACTCAGGACAGGTAATGATGACGTACGCATCTCCGGAAGGATCATGGCCGTTCCGTGGAATCCAGATGGGGGCCAGCGTGTTGGGATGTTGGACAGACGGCGGACGCTCCGGCTGGGTCATGGCTTTTACAATCTCCAACAAAATGCCTACGCTGGTTCCTTTCTCATAGAAAGCGTCCGCCGCTACCCCAAGTGGTACACCGTCACCGGAAAACGAGCCGCTCATGGCAATCACCTGGATCGCGGGAAATCGTCGTCGCACCACGGAGAGCAATTCGAAGCCGGACATCCCTGGCATATTGAGGTCCGATAGAAGGATCTCGGGAGCTTCCTGCCGGATCTCGCTCAGTGCAGAGAATCCGTCTACCGCAGATCGCACACACTTTCCAGAGGCTATGAAAATCTGCGACAGTGACATTCGAATCGACGGATCGTCATCCACGATGAGGAGCTTTACTTTCGCGTTGGGCATCATATGTCTTTCTCCGTGCATCACATTGCCAACTCGGAGTTGTAGTATCCCACCCCGCGAATCTTCATACTGCTCAATTTTGCTCACACTGCTCGCCCGTTGATTGGCTCCTGTCGATTCAGCCCGATGTGAAGCCACCGGGACTGAACGAAATCATTCAGTCGTGCAGAACGACATTGAGCAGCGATTTATGAACCTTGATGCCGCCGTTGTAATCAATAAATCCTAAGCTGCGAAAGCGATTCATAAAGAAGCTCACCCGGGACCGGGTGGTGCCGATCATCTCCGCCAGCGTTTCCTGCGTGATCTTCGGAATGAGTGTTTCTGGTTCCCCGGGCTTGCCGAATTCCGCTATCAACAAGAGGATTCGTGCTAGGCGTTTTTCGCTCGAATTAAAAAGCTGATCGACGAGATCAGCCTGGGTTCGCATGCTGCGGGCGAGCAGAAACTTTAAGAATATGTCGGAGAATGCATGCTCTTCGTGCAGCGCGCGAACCATCTCTCCCCGCTCTATCTTAAGGGCAGTACAGGCGGTGATCGCGGTGGCCGTCGCCAGCCGAAAGCCTACCACACCGGCAATCGACTCCTCACCAACGAAGTCACCTACGGAGAGCAGCGCGATCGTCGCCTCTTTACCATTTTTCGAAACAACTGTGAGTTGTGCGCGGCCCTTTTGAAGATAGAACACAGAGTCAGACGGATTGCCCTGCGAAAAAAAAGCCTGCTTTGGTTTTAGTTGAATAATCCTTCGTCCTAGTCCAGCTTTCGCCAGAAAGCCTAGGGCATCAAAGGCTGTACTTAGCTCTGTCATCTAAATGGCCCTTCCCCGAATGCGGTCTTGGCGAGGAGAGTCCAGAATTGCTACGCGACCGCAGCCGATCTGAGGTAAATAGGGGAATTTTCTAAAGATTATAAATTGTGTGATGGAGTCTTTGCATGCGCGTTGCTACCGTTGCGCTAGCATTCTGATTGCTGGCACGATACTTCCAACATCTTGATGCCGATTCGAGTCGCATAGTACTGGGACCGACTACGTTATTTCGCGGAAGTAAGGCGTGATCGAATCATACTTCTGCATCAGATCCACTTTCTTCTAAGCAACCACACTTTTATCGTTTGCGTAAGTCCCGTATAGCCAATCAAGGTCATCATCAGGATCGGCCAATACAACTGAGGCAGGTGGACGAGACCCAAAGAAGAGGCTAGTGGGGAATACGGCAGCCATGCTCCAAAGGCCATGATAGAAAGCGTTGTAACAGTCAGTGGCCAACTTGCCCGGCTCTGTATGAAGGGAATTTTGTTGGTGCGAATGACGTGAATGATGAGGGTCTGCGTCATCAGGGACTCGACAAACCAGCCGGTCTGAAATACGGGAGCGCGAGCCGGGTCCCAGCACTTGAAAAGCCAGAGCATGACGAAGAAAGTCGTATAGTCGAAGATCGAGCTGATAGGACCGATGAAAAGGATGAAGCGCTTGATCTCTCCGATGTTCCACGGCCGCGGCCGCGCCACTTGCTCTTCGTCCACTGTGTCCGTAGGGATCGGCACTTGCGAGAAGTCATATAGAAGGTTATTGGTCAGTACCTGAATGGGGGCCATCGGAATAAATGGCAGAAAGGCGCTTGCTCCCAGTACGCTGAACATGTTTCCGAAGTTAGAGCTCGCTCCCATCCGGATGTACTTGAGAATGTTAGCGAATACCTTCCGCCCTTCAATGACGCCGCCTTCCAGCACCATTAGATCCTTCTCCAGCAAGATCAGATCCGCCGACTCCTTCGCGATGTCCGTAGCTGTATCGACTGAGATGGCGATGTCTGCGGCTCGCAATGCGGGCGCGTCGTTGATTCCGTCTCCCATGAATCCGACAACGTGCCCTTGCCCCGGAGAACGCGGACGATCCGCTGCTTGTGGGAAGGAGAGAGGCGAGCGAAAAGCGTCGTCTTTCCGCCGTCTCGGCTAATTCGGGATCGGACATTTTCTCCACGTCCCCACCTAGTAGCATTCGGTCAGCCGAGAGGCCAACGTCTCCGCACACCTTACGGCTGATGAGCTGGTTGTCACCTGTGAGGATTTTCACTGCCACGCCATGTTTGTGAAGTGCTTCGATGGCAAGGGCCGCGCTTTTCTTAGGAGGATCCAGAAACGCTACATATCCTTTGAGCACGAGGTCGCGCTCGTCATCCTTTGAGCAAACCTTCATTCCTGATAGCTCTTTGGTCGCCACAGCCAAGACCCGGAAACCATCGTTACTGAGGCTTTCATACTCTTCCCTCAGCCCTTTCATCAAATCTGGATCCATAGGCGACAGCTTCCCGTCCAGTTCGAAATGAGAACACTGATGGTAGACCTCTTCGGGAGCGCCTTTGGTGAGAAGGATTGCCTTGCCCTCGGGATCTTCTACCAATACAGACATCATGCGCCGGGTGAAGTCAAAAGGAATCTCGTCCAGCTTCTTGTGCTTCTCGATCAGCGCTTGCTGGTGGAAGTCGGGACTATCCAGAATTGCGCGATGTATTGAAGCAGAATGGCGGTAACCTCCGGATTGGGCAACCATACAACTGGGATTACGGCGCGATTATTTCTGCGAGCAATTGCGCCCAAGCTCCGGGAACGCACAGCGGTCTCAAGATTTCCCAGCGTGGTCGCCGTATTCCCAGTCATAGGGCTCGCCGATGTCGCCCAGGATAAACCGGACCAGTTCGACGAATCCCGCTTCCGAGCGTACGTCATTCGAAAGGATCAACACGCAGCGCTGATTGGCCTCAATACAGATGAGAGTATTGGCGGTTTGTCCATCGTGGCCACCCTTGAAGAAGCCGTGACCATGCGGGCCGTCAAATACAGTGATGCCCAGCCCCGAAGCAAGGTCCTTGCGCTGTTTATTCGGAGGCAAGTCGGGCTGGAAAAGCGGGAACATACCGGCAGTCGCGATATGCAGGCTTGGCTTGGTCATTTCGGCGCGCGAAGCTGGGCTCAGGCCGTCGCCGCTCACCAGCGCTGCGGCAAACTTTGACAGGTCGGAGATGGTGGTATTCATGGACCCCGCCACGCGCACCTTGCTGCGCTTCTCATGGGGCTGCGGTTGGCCCTGATCGTTCCAACCATCCGCCACATTGGAGTCGGAACCGTTCGTCCACACCAGGCTTGTGCGGGTCATTCCCAGGCGGTTGAAATCTGCCTTGGCCAGATCGCCGACGTCCAGCCCCAACCCCTGCGCGGCGCTCCCGTGTTCAATCACGAATTGCAACAGGATCATACCTTCGCCCGAATAGCTGAAACGCGTGCCGGGTTCGAAATGGATGTGGAGTTTCTGGTCGGGCTCAATAAACCAGAAGTTGCTGAAGCCGGTGGAATGAGTCAGGCACATACGCGGCGTGATCTTCTCCCAACGCGGATCGTCGGCCAGATCCCTATAGGGCCCGTACTTATCTGGGAAAACGTTGTCGGGGCCATAGCTTGGGAGCGGCTTGTCCAGATCGTCCTTCAGTGGTCTGTCAAGGTTGAGCTTGCCTTGATCGGCCAACTGCATGACCGTGTAAGCGAACACGGCCTTGGTGAGAGACGCGCCATACATGACCGTGTCCGTGGTCAACGGATCTCTATTAGCGTTACGGATGCCGTAGGCGTTGACGTAGGCGACCTTGCCGTGATCGATGACCGCAACGGCCATGCCATTGGCGTGCGTGCGAGTCAGAATCCTGCTAACTTCAGCATCGATCGCCGTGCCGTTGGGTATGGTTTGAGAAGAAGCCGCGATAGGAAGGCAGACGGCAGCGAAAAGCGCGGTCAAGAGCGGAAAAGCATCTCTCAGTGCATTCATGATGAGGGGGCCGTTCAGAACCCGATATTGACTTGTGAACTCACAACGCAACGGAGCACGCCAGGCCTGCGAGGGTGTACGTATTCGGCCCACTCTTTGTGCCACGGTACGCTCGATGATATCTCTCTGAATGCTCAATATTGCTCACAAATACGGATAAAGTGAAGATGTTCCGACGGAAGCGCCGCCCGTTGCCGGAACTCGGATCGAGCGCTGATCGAAGGGAAGGAGTTCGATCTCCTCGCGTTCCGGTTGGATGGTCGGCATTACGGACATTTCAAATCGAAACTTCCCGTATGCCGGTCATACGACGGCTTTGCCAATTGGTGAACGTCGTTTGCGGTTACCCACCACCCCCGGGAGCAATTCTGAGTTGCCCATGATCCTAGAACAAGAACCTTAGGGTCAGAAGAACTGCCGCTTCGACCGTTCGGTGACAACTTGTCAATGTGAACGGAGTTGGCGCGAGTGTGAGGGTGACTCCAGAAGCTGCTTCGATGGCGCGAGCGCGATCAAGACGGCGCCGATGATCACAAGAACAGCGACCCCGATCAGTTCTCCACGTGCGACCATGTTGCGACACGCCTGGGTACCCATGAGCGCGGCATGAGCGAAACTCGACCATGCTGTGAAGGCAATCACACTACGACTTGCCGACGGATCGCGGATGGCTAAAAGTAGAAAGATGCCCAGTGTGACGTACAAGCTGAACTGCATAGAAAGCGCAGGGTCTTGTCGGATAAACACCACCATGGGGTAGCCCAACGCGATAAAGAGCAATCCCACCACCGCCAGCGCGACCTTCAAAGCAAATTCACGATTCATGGACATCCTCCGAATCGGCGGCCTGACAAGCAGGAACTTCGACCTGTTGACGCATTCATCTGCGTTCGCCGACTCTGCGAGCATCATACTCAGCCCAGTTCCTGTGTGCTGGCGTCTTCTGTTCTCAACTGGTGCCAAAAGCCCGATGCTCTCGTCGAACCAAGCACGAACCCATTGTTTGAGTTCTGGGTGTGTGGTCGCCCACCCGGAAGTTAACTTAGGGGAACCCATCTCTACTAACTGCGAGCTGATAAATCCTGGGTCGTCGGCAACGCTTACCCAATCCGATAAAATCAGAATTGCCCGTCATCCAGGCAAACTCGGCAAACGAATGCTGATCGGCCGTTTGCTGCAGTGATAAATTCTTTCACGTCTTAGTCAATCTCGTGAGGTTATGGAGAACAGAGATGGCTGTTACTCTCGCCGCTGTTTGCGCTCTCGTGCTGTTGGTCGTTCTATGGATCAAACGCCTGAAAGACCGGCAGGAAATGCAGCAGCACTCCATCACGCCGGAAGTCCTGCATACGTTGTTGACTTCAAATCAAGATGTGCTTCTCTTTGATGTTCGTCTTCCGCTCGACCTCTTAGCCGATGCCGAGATCATTCCTGGCGCAGTGCGGCTTTCACCAAAAGAAGTGCTTGAGAATCCATCGCTCATCCCGAATGACAAAGACTCGGTTGTTTACTGTACGTGCCCGAGTGATAAAACCAGTCGTACCATCCTGCATCGAGCTCTAGCCATGGGCTTTTTACGGATCAAATTCCTCAAAGGTGGGTTAGAGGGGTGGAAAGCAAGGGGTTATCCTGTCGAGCCGTACCAGAAGTCTTTCCATCTGGACACAGGCACGTAGCCTCTGCAATGGACGCACCCGTCACCAACTGCATCGTGTCAGGTTTGTCGCCCACTCGTCAGTTATATCCGAGTAAACAATCAATCGACCCTTGCGGGTAGTCAACGAGCGCATTATCGCCAATGCGCTCATCGAGGAGATTGGTAACGGGAAGTCGGCTTGTGTCGACCAATGTCAATTGGCGCGAACAGGGCAAATCGCGCAATGAACCGTCCGGAACGGGTCCCGCGCCGGCGAGTTCCCCAATAGCTTCAGTGGCTCATAAACGTATTCGTTCGACTCGACAGTGCCTTGTTCGCGGTTTGTCATTTTGCGACTGCTGGGCCTACTGGAGATCTTTGTAGGGTTCGGTGAAAAACTTATCGACCTGATGGTTGAAGTCATCAGTGTGTTCGATCAGCGTGCCGTGGCCAGAGTTAGGCACAACCCAGAGGTTGGCATGTGGAATGTTCTGGTAGATCAGGACAGTGTGGGTAACTGAAATGAGATCGTGGTCGCCGCAAATGATGAGCGATGGGGCTTGGATGGTGTGGAGTTGGGCAAGAGTGATGTGAGGCTCCTGCCAGTCGAGAAGGAAGAGTTTGCGGTCGTTCTTTTCCTTGGCAGTGGAGTAGGTCTTGTCAGGGCCGGAGTCGTATTCCTTCTTTTCATCTTCCCAGAGTCCGGCCCTGAAGGCATCAGCCGTAGGCCAAAGGTTTGCGCCAGTGGAAGCGAGGCGGTTCACTTTTTCAGGGTGGCGGATGGCGAGCAGGAGTGCGTTGATGCCGCCGTCGCTCCAGCCAATGACGTAGGCAGAGGGGATGTGCATAGCGTCGAGCAAAGCGGAGTAGTCGTCTGCCATCATCTCGAAGGTGAGGGGGTGGTCCGGATCAAGCGATCTGCCCTGCGAACGGCTGTCAGCGAGGATCACTTGGTAGTGCGTGGCGAAATAAGGGACGTTCTTCGCGAAGGCGCTCATGTTGCCGTTGTTGCCGTGAATCAGAAGCAGAGGCGGACCGCTGCCATAGACTTCGGTGTACATCTTGAAGCCGTTGATGTCGTAGAACTTTCCATTGGCTGGATTGTGGCCATACGGAACTGGTGTAGGCTCCTGAGCGCAAATCACCGTGGCGCAGACAAGGAGAGGAAGCCAAACGGCGGAAATGTAGCAGAAGCGAAAGGTTCGCAGCAGATGCATCAAGTAGTCTCCGTTGAGGCGTGGAGCATGTGTTTATCGCAATGGTAAATGACGGTGACGGCCGTGGGCCCTCAATGAATGGCTCGCCCTCTGCGTAGCAGTTGAGCTCGAAATGGGACCACACAGCGGTGCGCTCGTTTTACTGCTTCTCTTCGCCACCTCAGCATTTGCCGCTGCCCAGAATGCTCCGTCGAATTCCCCCGATCACTTTACCTTCACGCCCAAAACCGGATCGTACCCGATGGGTTTTCACGTCGCGTTCCAATACGACGGAGGTCGGCAGTGTGGGGAGCGGTATTTAGGAATCCAGATGCGCTGACCGAGGCGGGATGAGAGTGCAGGGAGAAACCGAAGCGGTGTCTTCCTGCGCGATTCTCCTGATAACAAAAGAGGGGCGGCAAGGTGCCACCACCCCTCTGTATCGGTTTGCTACGCTGCTTTTTTTGTCTTCGTTCTCGGCGGCAGGGTCTTCTTGGTCTTCTCCTTGACGGCGAACTCTTGTTTCACCTTGGCGGCGATGGCCTCGGTGTCCACCTTATAAGCGCTGGCCGCATCGCGGAGAACCGTTGCCGGATTTCCGCGCGAAGCTGCCAACAGAATCGATGATTCCACGAGCAGCCGAGAGAGTGTACCTTCGTCAGCGCGGCGAACGAAGGCCGCAACTGTCTTGGCGATACCTCCATCATCGCGCTTGATCCGAATACCGTGCTGCCGCGCCAGCATCTCCATGCGATTTTCTTCCATCGTGCTTACGAGCCTTTCGATGACGAAGAGCAGGTCACGCTTCATCAGTCGAACCGGGACCGCGGACCCGATGGCAGTGAGGACGCGGAGCCCCGTCGCGTTGGCGATGGCCTGTTCCTTGCGTTGCTTTTCCTGCTCGGCTTTCCACTTCTCATCGTTACGGCTACCGGTCTGCGTCGGATGATGCACTGAGCATGAGGGATTAGCACACACTTTATGAATAGTGCCGACGTCGCTACCCTCGGTGATGATTGCTTCGGTAGTGAATTTGCACACCTTGAACTCGGGCCGTCTGGCTTCTTCTTTCGACTTCGGTTTCTCGTCCCGAATCGCGGTGTACTTGTTGCGTGGCAGTATCGGGCTACCTTCCTTCTGTCCGCCGTAGGCGGTGCTGACCTGCACCAGTTCCGGTTTGGCTGCGATAGTCTGAGCGACATGCGCCTTTATCTTCGCCTGATAGCAGGTGGGGTCTGTGCAAGCGTCCTGCTTCCCGAAGTCGGTAAAGAGCAGCTTGTTGCCCCCAGTACGCTTCGGGCAGTTGGCACAACTCCCCGCCGATGGAACAAGCTGCGCATCGCGCTTGTTGAACGGCGCGTCTTTCAACACCAGCAGGATATTGCTATCAATCCAGAACTGAAGGTTGCGGACGGGCAGCAGGATGCGCGTGGGCTTCTCCCCGCCGTTGTAAATCTCCTTGAAACAGGCTTTGAGCGCGATCTCCTGTTGGTCGGCAGGAAGCCGAGCCAGCAACAAGGCATGACCTACGCCGATAGCGTCGGCATAGAACGCTTCGACGGCTGTGGGAACAAGATCAACCAGCTTGAGGCGCTGCGCCACGAACGAGGGAGTTTTACCGACCTTCGCGGCGATCTGCTCAATAGTGTATTTAGGTTCCTCCAAATCCAGCAGGGCTCGGAATCCCTGCGCCTCTTCCATCGGGTGAATCTCGGCGCGAATCAGATTCTCCACCAGTTGCGCGGTCAGTGCCTCGGCATCGGAGAGATGGACGACGCGAACGGGAACGGTACCCTGTTCGGCCATCTGCGCGGCGCGGTAACGCCGTGCTCCGGCGATAATCTCAAAGCCGTTTTCGGTGAGAGGCCGCACCAGCAGCGGTGAGAGAACACCCTGCGTCCTGATGGACTCGGCCTTTTGTGGCGCTGATCGTTTTGTTACCGAGGACGCCAAAAAGCGCACGGAAGCAGACGGTCCACGTTCCAAAGGGTACATAACGGATGAACGGGACCCAATCGCAACATAGGCACTTTATGAGGAGCGATCTATAAGGTCGCTCAATCTCTGTAGTCTGTCACACGCTAACTGCTGGAGAGAGTTGGTCGACTCAACGCAGGTGAACCTGCCGCTCCAGACCACTAGTTGTACGGCCAATGTGCTTCCATTGGTGTTGGATTCGCTCACTGGAGCGAAGCTTCACCTGAAGAGGATAAACGCGCAAGCGATTGCGGAAAGTGTCGGACGCCTCAAGGAGTCGTGGGCACCTGTATGGGCGGCGGTTGTGCCTTGTAGGCCTTGCTGAAGCGGACGCGAATGAGCCAATAGATCATCAAAGGGAATGGCAGGACGGCGAGTACGGTCAGTAAGATGGAGCCGCGCAGGAAAGCAGGAAAGACCTGTTGCTGGCCAAGGAAGAAAGATCCCGTTGCAATGAAAAGTCCAAAGCACATGCGCCATAGGTGACGCGTGATCCGCGCTCTTCCGGAAATGCCACCGCGAGCGAGCATGCGGATGTCTCCGGCGGCGGCGAGCAGAAGAACGGCTGCCATGAAAAAGCACATGGCAGCTGGGGCGTTTACGTCCGGGTGGTGGAGGGTCCAGACGCCGAGCGCGATGATGGCGGTAGCACCGCCCGTGCCGACGACAAGCGCGACAAGGTCAAGCCGGCCTACACCCCGGCGGCGGCCGGCGAGCCACGCTGTGGAGATCATGTAGAAGGTGAGAATGCTGCCGACGACGTTGCCATGCTGCGACTTCATGATGGCGAGGCAGAGGGCGCTGGAGGCCAATGTAAGCATCGCGACGGTGAAGAGGTTTCCGGAGGCGCGATGTAAGCGGCTACCTTTGCGCACGGCAATAGCGAATGTGCCGGACAGCAAGCCGACGGTGCCAGCAAGAATGTGGACAATCAAGAGCGGGAGCCGCATGCTTCCACGTCCTTTCAGCACCTGCGATCGCGAATTCGCTCCGTGGACAGACTATACGCGCTTTGCGACGACAGAGTTGCTGGGTTGGCGACCGCGTCAGTGCCAGCACCAGCTCTTCGTGCGTTATTGCTGTCGGAAACTCCAGGAGCATGATCATTTCCATCGGATATTTCCGATTGGAGGGTGTCATGCTCGAACACTACTACGTCAAACCTTCAACCATCGACCGAATTCGTAATAGTTGGCTTGGCTCTCAAATTGATGACTACGTGGGATGGATGGAAGCGAACGGCTATTCTTCCCGCACCGTCTTTCGCCGGTTGCCCCGGCTATTCTGCTTTGCGGAGTTTGCGCAGAAGAGGGGCTGCACAGATGTTACTTCTGCCTTTGCTCTCGTCGAGGAATTTGTATCCGAATGGTTGGTCCAGCACGGAGCGGAAGCAAAAACATCAGCGTCGCTACGCAAGCATGCAATTGATGTTGGGAATGCTATACGTCAGATGCTGCGGCTGGCCAGTGGTAGCCAAGTAAGGCATAATCGTCACCGCCGCCCATTTCCACTTGAATCAGAGGTTCCCGGGTTCGAGGAGTATTTGCGCATTGAATGCGGACTGATGGAGAGCACGATTCAGGGGTACCGTCATCATCTGCACGAATTTGGACAGTACCTCCGAAAAGCCGGCATCACTTCGTTCGGCGCCCTGTCGCCCGCGCTTCTGGCATCTTTCATCGTCGAATGCGCGCCGGGAATGGCTCCCTGCACGCGCCGCGATCTCTGTTGCCATCTGAAAGTGCTGCTGCGGTTCTGCCATCGCGAAGGAATCACCGACCGGGATCTCCGCGGTGCGGTCGGTATGCCGCAGGTATACCGTCTGGCCGATGTTCCCCGGTCAATCACGTGGGACGAGGTCCGTCGCACCTTGGAAGCGGTGGACCGAAGGACAATCCGAGGTCGGCGAGACTATGCCATCTTGCTTTTTCTTGTGACCTACGGGCTGCGCGCCCACGAGGTCGCCAAACTCACGCTGGAAGATATCGACTGGAAACGCGAGCGATTCCAGGTACCGGAACGCAAGGCTGGCCATGCGACTGCGTATCCGCTTGCCGGAGTAGTGGCAGAGGCTTTGATCGACTATCTCAAACGAGGTAGACCTGAGACTGAGGATCGCCATCTTTTCTTCCGTGTTGTGGCTCCACGTTCCCCAATCACTCCCGCCACAGTGTCATCAAGTGTGGCGTTTTATCTCCAGAATGCGGGAATCCAAGTGCGCAAAGGTGGATCGCATACGCTGCGGCATACCTGTGTGCAACGTCTGGTCGACGCCGAATTTCCACTGAAGACCATCGGCGATTACGTGGGGCATCGTTCGCCGGAGTCCACACGCATCTATACGAAAGTCGCTATCGAAGCCCTGCGCGAGGTTGCCATGGGTGATGGGGAGGCTCTATGAACACTCCATATTTCCAGAGCTTCCTGGCGCCGCACCTCCATCAGTTCGTGCAATACAAGCGTGCACTGAACCGCAAGTACTTAAACGATGCGCATACGTTGCGCCTGTTCGACCGGTATCTCTGCAACCACGACATCGCCGACTGGCACGCCATCGATAGCGCTGTAGTCGATGATTTCCTGGCGTCCCGTCCTAAAGTCGGGCCAAAGAGATACAACCTCATTCTGTATGCAGTGCGCCGGTTCTTTGCCTTTGCAATTATGCAGCAGTGGACGCAGCGGAATCCTGTGACCGCTAGTCCCCGCCGCATTACCGGCAGCCGGATTCCATACTTATTCGATCTCGATACCGCGAGACGTCTCATGGCAGAGGCACGAAAACTGCCGGAGAGATCCCGTGCTCCCTATCGAGGCCTTGTGTACGAGACGATTTTCGCCCTGCTTTATGGCCTGGGATTGCGGGTAGGCGAAGTGTCACGACTGAAGATGGGCGATGCCGATTTCACACGCAATCTGCTGTTCATCCGGGAGACGAAATTCGCCAAAAGCCGATATGTGCCGATGGGACCTCGTCTGGCAGAGCGCCTGAAGAATTACGTGACAGAACGGTATGGAAGTACGCTAGCTTCCGAACTGCCAATGTTCACCTTCAACTCCAAGCGCGGCAGCGTCGATGAAGGGACAATCAGCATCACTTTTCATGCCCTCTTGCCGAAGCTGGAACTGCATATCCCGCCGGGCGTGTCGCCACCGCGACTCCATGACCTGCGCCACTCGTTTGCTGTTGCCACGCTGCTTCGATGGTACCGGGAAGGCATCGATCCAAATTGCCGATTGATGCACCTCTCCACTTTCCTCGGCCACGTCGATCCCACTTCTACCTCTGTGTATCTGACGATCACCGAAGAGCTTCTTAACTTAGCCGCCCAACGCTTCCAGGGGTTAGCTCCGAAAGGAGGTGTGCAATGATCGGAGTGGGGCAAGTGCTGTTCGCTTTTTTTGAAGATCACCTCAAGACGCAGAAGGGGCTCCGGCCCGGTTCAGTGCGAAGTTATCGGGACACAATGAAGCTCTTCCTTGCCTATGTCGCCTCCAGTTGCCGGCGTCCTATCACGCGATTACAGCTGGCTGATCTGTCGGCACAGCGCGTGCGTGACTTCCTCAACACAATGGAGGTCACGCGCGGGAATCGTGTGAGCACACGCAATCAGCGGCTTGCCGCCTTGCATACCTTCTACCGCTTCCTCGCCCTCCGGCAGCCGGAAATGCTGGCTGAAGCCCAACAAGTGGAGGCGACTCCTGTCAAACGGACTGCGCCGCCTCAGACGCTATATCTGGAACACGACGAAATCGAGACCCTCTTCCGGACCTTACCGCGCGATGGAATCCATGCACTGCGTGACAGGGCTCTCTTCATGGTGCTCTATAACACCGGAGCGCGAGCGCAGGAAGTGGCCGACTTGAAAGTCGAAGATGTTGATCTCGACGGGCCGCTGCGCGTGCGTCTTCATGGGAAAGGCGATAAGTGGCGAAGTTGTCCGCTCTGGCCTGAAACTGCTGAACTGTTGAACAAACTCACGGCCGACATGCGTGGAAATAAGGCCGCCCCCTTGTTCATGTCTCGGCAGCGAAAGCCTCTGACGCGGTTCGGCATTTACAAGATCGTCAAGAAGCACACCTCCAACTTATCTCCCACTACTCCGGATAAGAGGCGCCGGAGCGTCTCTCCGCACGTTTTTCGACACTCCACTGCGGTTGGCCTGCTGGAGCAAGGTGTAGACGTCAATGTCATCCGAGCCTGGCTGGGACATGTCAGCTTGGAAACCACCAACCGTTATGTCGAAATCACCTTGAGGACCAAGCAGGCTGCTGTGGAGGCTTGTCTCCCTCCAACCGGAACTTCGGAATCACCTCACCCAACGAAAGGATGGCGTGACGATCAACAGCTGTTGAAATGGCTTGACTCACTGTAATGGTTATGTACCTATTACGGAGGGGAGCCGCCTGTTTCAAGGCGGCTCCCCTCCTCCTCGGCAACAAAACGGTCTGCGGAACAAAATGCCGATTTTGTGCCCGGACACAAAATCGGCCAGCTCCTTCAACGCATTTGGCTCGAAGGTTCTGCGTGGGTTGGTCTTTGACTCGTTCAGCAGGGACAGCGGGACATCCCGGTACTCGGTGGCGTTGATGACTTGGGTTTGCATGATGACAAGCTCCTTTCGAGCGGTTGAGGGTGAATTCGCGGAGCGGCACACTGCGAACGGTTCCGCTCCAATCAAGGGAGCGGACTAGCCGAGAATGCATTTGTCCGTGAAGGCTCCTGAGAATCCCTGCAAGCGCAGGTTGTTATCCCACGTCTCGGCAAAGAGTCTGTGTTGCTCGTGGAGCGCGGCAAGCTCAACATAACGCCCGCACACGATATTCCGGCTCCACTGCTCCAACCCCAGATAGTCGTTGCGGAAGTACCACGGATTGAGCGAGACCGTTCCGCGCTCTGCCCGCTCGATCTCGAAGCACATTTCGGGGTCGCGCATGGCATCGCCGTTCTGCTCGCCGTAGTGACAGACAGAGATGGAAGGCAGACCCAACGGGCCGGACTCGTCCATCGCCTCGATGACAAGCTCCATATACGGCGGGTTCTCGATTTTGAGGTAGAGGCTGTGCCGCCAGCCTCCCCCTCTCTCAAGGATGGAAAGCAGGGTTTTCATGCTGCCACCTCCGCGAGTTCATCGGTGGCGGCTTCGTCCTCAATGGGCGGCTCCAGTGCCGCGAGGATGACGCTGGCGGTCTGCTGAATGACTTCCAAGCTCTCGGCCAGCAAGGATGCATTGCCGTGGTAGAGCTGGATGTAGTCGGCGGATGCCGAACCCGTCACCAGCCCCACGGCCTTCCCGACAACGAAAGCCACGGCCTCGGCCTCCGTCTCGCGTACCGTCTTGGTGGTTGCTGTACGGCGCTCAGCTTTATGCAGGAGTTCGTGGCCTTATGTTGAGCACTACATAAAGCCACTTATGTTCTGTTGAAAATTATGTTGTGTAGCGATCTCGAGCAGGTATATACGCTGAGGGTTGCGGATTTACACACAACATAACCGGCAGGCCGCGAAAAGCACCGAGGCGGTTCTCCTCGCGGGATAGAGCGGCGTAGCCTTCAAGCGCTGGGTTGATTCCGAACTGGCGGTTATCCAGGAGATCCGGCCGTTGCTAGTCACGCGTTTTCTAAAGTCAAGGTTCTGATCCGAATTTTGGCACCTCGGACACGCTTGGCCACAAAACAGAGCTTGCGATTACACTTTCACAATGCGAGAGGATGTCCTCAGGCGATTTTTCTTAGCCGAAGTGGGAGTCGGTAGACTCGCCGATGACGTATCGGGATCGGTCACTCATCTCAACCATGTCGAATCCACGGTCGTAATTGAGGACATGGAAGTGTCGTTTCGTCTCACCCGCGAGCACGTCTTGCTTCTTTGCGCCGCTGGACTATCCAATGAACTGAACTCGGAAGCTTTGACTGTGATTGCGTTTGCACTCCTCGCATCAGATCGATTCGAGTGGGACGACGATGTGGTGAGCGAAACGCTTCAAGACTGGTCCTGTCCAGAAGTCAACTTCCCGATGAATGCCGACACATTGAGAATGCATCGCGGTTGGTTGACCGCCGCCATCGAGTCTTCCAATAGGCCCAATCTACCCTCACCCCGCTCAGGACGGCTCATTTCCGTCAGGAGAAAGGTCTCACCACAAATCGGCTGAGTTTCTTCCCCAGTCTTGGCTGGTTCTACTGTGTTGTACGACGTGCGGCGGCGTACAACACAGCAGTGTTACAGGGAGCGCAGGAACGACATCAGAGATGGATCGTCTTTCCACCGCCTGTTTGTAGTGACGGGGGTGCGGAGAGCGTTCGAATGTGCGAGTACTTCTGCTTTTCGCTGGAGGTCGACCTCTGCATAGATGTTGGTTGTATCGATGGAGACGTGGCCAAGCCAAGCTCGGATGGTGTTGATGTCAACCCCTGAGCGAAGCAGGTGCGTGGCTGTCGTATGTCTGATGGTGTGCGGGCTGATGGATCTGTCCAGTAGGGACGGATGTGAAGCTGAAGCGGTGCGGACGTGGTTGCGGAGCATCCAGTGGATGCCGTGACGGGTAATCGCTTGGCCAAGTCGGTTGAGGAAGACAGGTTGTTCGGGCAAGCGGTTGCGGGTGAGAGCGAGCAGCGCGGTCGCGGTGACTGGCCAGAGTGGACAACGACGTGTCTTATTGCCCTTGCCCCTTAGCTGAACGTCGCCGATCTGGCTGCCACGCAGGTTGAGATCGCCGACCTGGAGCGATGCGCCTCGGTCACGCGAGCGCCAGAATTATATAGAAACAGAAGAAGTGCATGATCACGCATCCCTTGTTTCGTGCGACGATCGGGAGCAGCCAAGAGAGCGTCCATCTCCGGCTTATCCAGGTACGACAGTTCGTTCCTGGTGAACCGCTTGAACGGGAGAGACCGTATCTGTCCACACCATGCGATGTGTTCGGGACTGCGCTCACTGATAAAGCGAGCCATCGCATGGACCGCGGCGAGTCGCTGGTTGCGGGTGCGGATGGAGCATCTACGGTGCTGTTCCAAGTGATCGAGGAAACGACGCAGAACGTCGCCCGACAGGTGGAAGACCTCGAGTTGGTCGATGGGCTTCTTGTTCTGTGCGCTGGCATATGGCAACAAAAGAGCGAGTGAGTCGCGGTAGCTTCGCTGAGTGTTCCTGCTCAGGTTCCGTTCTGTAATCAGGTGATCGAGAAGAAAGCGCTTCACCCATGGGCCAAGTAACGCAGACTTAGACATGAGTCTCCTCCGGCCTAGCGTACTGTTCGAAGCAGATGCTGGCCTGTTCGAGCAGTTCTGTCGTCATGGTGAGATAGCGTTGCGTATCGTCGAGACGGGCATGTCCGAGGTAGGTTGACAGGTGAGGCAACAGCCGTTGAACGTTCTTCCCTTCGCGGTACCAGGTGACGAGGCGCACGACAGCGAATGTATGTCGGAAATCGTGCAATCGAGGTTGAAACCTGGCATCGCTGGAGCGGGATACGGCAGCTTCTTCGCGCAGTCGCTTGAAGACTAACTCCGCCGTCTGACGCATGATGGGTTCGGCCTTTTGGGTTGTGAGCAGTGGGGATGTATCGGTGCTTGGTCTGCCCGACCACTGCCGGTCGATGTAGTTTCGAAGTACTCGGCCGAGATCCGGTCCCACCGGCACGAAGCGGCTCTTGTAAAACTTCGTTCGTCGTATCGTCAGAACGCCAGCGGCGGCATCGAAGTCAGCGAGCTTAAGGTTGAGAGCTTCACTGATGCGAAGGCCAGTGCCATAGAGCAGGAGCAGAAGCGCACGCACGGTGTGCGGTTCAAGCAGCCATACGTATCGATGCCGCGAATTTGCCGCATCGATCAACCGCTGCATGTCGTGGTTGGAAAAGATGTAGGGCTGAAATCTCTCCGGCTTCCGCGGAGTGTTGGTTGGGAGTGGGCACTTCGACACGTACCCGCGAGCAAGAGCGTAGCGATAGAACGCGTTCAGCGTGTAGTACTTGGCAAACCAGAAGGACGTGATGGGTCCGGTACCTTCAAGAAACCTGCGCACTGGCGTGGGCCCAACGCGACGCATGTCGCGATCGCCGACTGCCCTGACAAAGGCGCGAAGGCGGACCGCCTCTCCACGAAATCCCATGCCCAGGGAACGCTTATGGACGATGTACGCTTCAACGGCTTCCGAGAGGATCATAGAATACCTCCCAAGCTAATCGAAGCCACGCTGCGAAGGGCCTCCATGCTGCCGCGTGGATGGATCGGCGTAGCGCAGCGGTCGCTGTTCTCCGCATAGTCCACCAGTTCCGCCAATGGCAGGTCGCCCACTTCCCGCAGTCCCGGCAGATCAACCTTCGCATAGATCTGAGTAGCAACCAGAGAAACGTGGCCGAGATGATCGGCTATCTCCTTGAGCGAAACTCCTTCCGCTAAAAGATGGGTGGCGCAGGAATGCCGAAGCGAATGGGGTCCGTAGGATACGGACAGGATCCCCAGCCGATGCAGACGCTTGTGCACCATCGCGCCAAACCCACCAGCACTGAGTGTTCGATACGGTTGAACGACAGACAGGAAGATCTCTCGCCGCTTCGAGCGGGGCCTCACCTCGCGGAGATACCTCAGAATCGCGGTACCGACCTCGTGGACGAGTGGATAATGCTGACTCTTGCGCTGCTTCGAGCGGCGGATGTGGATGATCTCCCGTTCCCAGTCAATATCTTCAAGGCAGAGATGGCGCACCTCCCCGCTGCGCAGGCCGTAAACAGCGATCGATAGCAGCATCGCATGATCACGAATCTCGGTCGGCCTGTCCCCGGCGCATGACGTGAGAAGTCTCTGGACATCGCTCCACTGCGGGCCACGTGGCAGGTTCTCCAAACTGTAAATGCGGGGTGCATCGATAGTCGCCAGTCCTGTTCCGCACCAGCCCTTCGACTCTGCATAGCGGAAGAAGTTGCGTAGCTTGGCTACATGGATCGCGAGCGAGGTCCGACTCAGTCCTCGCTGTGATAGTCCGTTGATGTAGGCAGAGATGTCTTCGAGCGTGACCTGACGGAGTGTCTTGCCCTGTCCATCAAGCCAGATCAGAAACTCAGAAATGTAGAGCCTGTAATGTCGAATCGTGTCCGGAGCCAGAGCCCGTTCGCTGATACAAAACTGCAGAAAGGCACCCATCTCTGCCGCAAAAGCGTGCTCTACTCGCGGTTCATGCAATCGTCCAAGCAGGCGAAGCCAGTTCGTCGCATGAAATACGAATGCTCTCTTCCCCACGTGAAGACACTTCGAAGAGCGGTGAACGGTTGTGGCCCACATCTCAGCCGCGGCTTCAATCTCGACCTGAGTAATGGTCGCCTGCTGAAGTGGTAAATGGCGCTCTAGAGAGTTCAATATGGGCAGAAGGTTCCCCAACGTCCTCTGGGAACGCCCCTCCTGCGTTAAATGCGAAAGGTAACGCTGACGCTCGGCTGCGTAAGGCGAACCGAGATATCGTGCAATGGTGGCTGGTCGAGAGAAGAACTGGTCAAGCATGTGGGTCTCCTTGGGCTAAAAGCAATCCGCCCAGTATCACCACCTGCTTATGTTGTGTACAAATCTGCAATCCTCAGCCGATATGTCCGCTCGCCACCGCTACACAACATAATCCCCAACAGAACATAAGTGGCCCAGCTCATGGACTAAACAAGAGAACTCCTCGGCCTTCGACTGTCCCGGCAGCAGCACGATCTTGCCGCCGTAGCTCATGCCCATTGCCGGCGCAATGCGTTCGTTAAATTCAAGCTCGATACCCTGAGCATTGATGAATTCGATCAGCCGGTCGCGGTTGGCTCCTACATCGCCATTGACTCGAGCATGTTCGGGAAGCTCCTTGCCTTCGGTCTGTGAAACATCTTATCTCGTGATTTGCGATCGAGATTCTACGCGCTTGACACGGTACGCGGCATACCGCAACGCGACAGTGATGGCAGCCAAGGAAAATGGCTGTTATGGCGACCTACAGCATTCAGAGAGGGACCGAAGGATTCAGTGCCTTGTTTCGCGTTTGCGATGCACAAGGTGTCAGCGTCGGATCATGCGATCAGTTTTTAACTGAACTGAGCCAGCGTGACTGTTCGGCCTATACCCAACGCGCTTATGCCATAGGGCTTGCACATTTCTTCAACTGGCTGGATCGTACAGGCGTAGATTCAGACCGCGTGACGCGTCAGATTGTCGGGAGCTACATCTCCGAGTTTGCGCGTAGCAGCAGGCAGAGCGCCATAACGTCGGACGGCGCACCGAAGGCACGGCAGCCGCGCACTATCAACCACCGGATCAGCGTCCTTTCTTCGTATTTTGATTACTGCATCCGCTGCGACACGGAAGACGGTCGCGGCCCGTGGAACGGCCGCGTCAACCCTGCATCTGGGAACCCACTCGCTGACGCTCCGCGCCACGGTATGATGGGGCGCGATTTGCCTCAGCATCGACCTCACCGGGATGGGTTTCGCCGGCGAGTACCGCGTGTTGTTCCTCAACGTCTAGACCCGTCAGCGATTCAGAGGCTAATTGAGACGGCGTCTTCCTGGCGCGACAAGGCGATTCTGACACTGCTTAGTCGCACTGGTCAGCGCATCGGCAACTGGAGCACACTTGCCGGTCGACATGGCGTTTTAGGCATGACTCTGGACGACATCGATCGCGGGCGACACTCCATCACAGTGCGCTTAAAGGGTGCACGCGATGAGCATCGCGTGCCCGTCAGCGATGATTTCTGGCCGCTGCTGGACAACTATCTGAGCGCGGAACGTCGCGCTCCATCAGACCTCGCGGCTCTCTGGACTGCAGCACGCAAGGGCCAAGGCAAGCCTCTCTCTTACGCGGCTTTCGAGTCTTCACTACGCTATATCGCTCGCAAGGCTGGTGTGGCCGTTCATCCGCACCTCTTCCGCCACACGTTTGCCCAGGGAGTTTTGGATACAACCGGGAACATCAAGGTTGCGCAGGAGATCCTCGGGCATGCGCACCTCAGCACAACCGCTGATCTTTACATGCGTGTCGATCAACATGCGATGGTTACCGCTTTGGCCGCTGTGAAGACGGATGCCGAACGCAGTATGGCGCAACGAACGTGGCCAACCCGGAAAGCAGCACAGTATGCCTTCGATTATGACGAACAGACCATCGCGGAACTTGAACAAACGATCGAACAAGCCTCCGGACTCAAGTCTGCGGACGAAGAGGATTGATGAGAGTGAGGACATATGCGGCCCATTTACGCCGCACAAGTCACAGAGACTTGTGCGGTGCTTTCGGCAACCTTGCGGTTGATGTATTCCGCAGCGCGCTGGGCATGAGCTGCAGCTGTGAAGACGGCGCGGTTGTCCTGTGCGACAACGTCCAACCAGGTTGCGATGTAAGATGCATGATCTTCGCGAGGCTCCAGAGAGATTTCGAGGTCTGCACACAGGAACGCGGCTCCAAGTTCAGCAACCAGTTCCTCAACTGCATAGCCTTCGCTGCCGAACCGATGTCCATCGAAGTCACGATTAAGCCTGCTTGGACTCCCGCTCCAGTGAGTGCATTCGTGGGCCAGCGTCGCATAGTAGCTATCCGCATCCCGGAAGCTGACCAACGGCGGCATCTGGATGGTGTCGTTGGTGACGCTGTAGTACGCGCGATTTCCGCCATGACCGATTACCGCACCAACCGCGGCGAAGAACTTCTCCGCATGCTCGATGCGAGCCACAGGGTCAAGTTGCGGGGCTGCTTTCGCATAATAGACTTCCGGCAGCCCATCGATCTGCTCGACATTGAATACCGTGTAACCCTTGAGGAACGGGATTTCACGCTCGACCTCATCGCCGGTCTTTTCATCGGTCTCTTTGCGAGTGATCGAATCAGCATAGACCACAAGCGATCCCTTCTCTCCCTTGCGGATGCGTCCGTCAAGCTCGGCCGCTTGCTTGAAGGTCATCCAGATCGGAGCCGCGAAGTTCTGCACCATGGCGCTGGCCCACAGAGACAGCACATTGATCCCGCTGTAGGGCTTTCCGTTGTAGCGGAGGGGGCGCGTGATTCGACCAGCTGCGTGTTCAGCATTCCAGGGCTTGAGCCACGGTCTTACACCGCGCTCGAGATGGCTCACGATCTGATTTGTGATTCGGGTATAGATGTCCTGCTTTTCGATTCTCTGCATGTCCTTTTCTCCTTTACGAGCGGTGGAACAACCTCATCCCCTCGTAGCGGAGAGTTGTTAAGCAGAGGCGGACCGAGCCGTCATAGGGCAGCCGTTCTTGGGCTGGCGCGAGCTTCACCCTTGACGGCGGGAGGGGACGCCTCTGCTAAGGGTTTTCGCGGAGGGGACGAGGTTAGAACGCGAAGAGGAAAAGGAGATCAGAGAGAAGGATGAACATCTTCGAAGAAGCGAAGAAGTTAGCCAACCAGCGCTACAACCGCGCGAAGCTGCTTTCAACAACCGGCACCTTGATCACGCGATTCCGCTTTTCCGCCCAGGACAAGCCCAGGCTGCAACTTGCGTGCGGGCGCCTGGCCGATGCCCTGGATCGCTTGAGCGGATCGACACTGCAGCAACGGTGGCACGATTTCGAGAAGAGGATCTGGATGAAGTGGAAGGCTGGCACTGGTCGCCCAAGCTCGCTCTGGACTTGGGGCGCGCGGGTACTTGTCCCCACGCGCATGATCGTTCCGTCGATTGAGTGGCTGCATGATGTACGTGTGAACCAGTGGATTGTGCGCTTGCCGGAGGAGCATCCACTTGTCGAGCAGCATCAGCTGCTCCTGAGAGCAATCGGTGGCGTCACCTGGACGGGAGCCAGAAACCGCCATGAGGCCGTCTGTAACGGTCTTCGCATTCTCCTTGTGCGTGGTTACGATAGCGTACGACAGATTCAAGAAGAAGATATGAAGTTGCTCCATCACCGGTGGTCGCATGGCACAGATGCGCTGGATGCAACGCTTTGCTCACTCGGTGTCTTTGCGCGCACTCCTCGACGAGGCTCCGCGCGTCATAATCGGCGGAGGAGGCTGACGGGCTCCGAATTGGTAGATATTGCCGGCGTACCGCAGCGCTTCCGCGAAGTCACGACCCTTTATCTGGAGACGTATGAAGCCCGGGTCAGCGATAAGTACCGCACGCTGCGGCAAAAATCCATCAAGATCGCTCACTTCTGGCGGTTCATCCACGAAAAGCATCGAAGCGTGAAGTATTGCTCGGCAGTTCTGCCCCGCCACGTGCGCGACTACATACCTTACGCGATCGCTCGAGCCAGTGTCGTCCAGCGTGGGCTCCAGGCAAGAGAAGAGGTTCGTCCGACCGCATACACTTGGCTGATCGAATTACGCACTTTCTTTTCCGATATTTGTGCTTGGGCGACTGAGACGGATTCGCCATTTGCCCCATTTGCCCCACGCACGATTCCGGTCAACAGGCACACTCTTCTTGGCCATGGCTTCGAAAAGGCACGTGCGCGGACCCGCGCTCGCATTACTGCCACCGTTCTTGACCTTGAGCGAGAGATGCCGAAAGATCCGCGCCTTCGCTCTTCAGCGCTGGACGGCTGCAGTGGCCGCGCCGAAGATCGAGACTTCTCGAGGTTATCCGTGGTCCGATGAGGTCGATAGGTTCTGGGATTGGGCACTGCTCGAACTCCTTGTCCAGAGCGGCTTGCGTATCGAAGAAGCGAGAGAGCTCACTACACTTGACATTCTGAAGCGATCCCTCGCTGACGGACGCATATATTACCTGCTCCACATTAAGCCGTCGAAATACGACCGCCGCCCGTGTCATCCCAATTGGAGACGGCCTCGGCCGCGTCTTGGCCGAGGTTATTCGCCATGTGAAGCGCTTCTACAACAGCGATTTTGTGCCGGTCTGCGATCACTGGAACCTGGTGGAGAAGCGGCCCAGACCGCCAGCGCCTTACCTGCTCCAAGGCATCCGGCATCCGAGTCCTGCCGGGATTGAAACGATTCGCAGCCGTATTCGTGAACTCTCCATACTTGCCGAATCCAGGCGCTCGGATGGCTCCCCTCTCGTCTTGTTGCCACACGATTGCCGGCGAGTGTTTGCCTCCGAACATCTGAACAACAATACGCCCGTGCATATCATCCAGGCATTGCTCGGCCATGCCTCCCCGGATACAAGCAATGGCTGCTAAAGCAGAGCGATATTGACCCATATCTCATTAAGGCACTGCGCGGAGACGCAGCATGAGGAACGCCTTCGCATCCGCCCTCGAAATCTCCGCCAAAATCATCCGCGATAACCTTGCCGATCCGGCAACGGCACGCAGGCTCATCACGGAAAAGCTGGATGCCGCTGAAGTCTCAGTCCCGAAGGACAACAATTACATCCGCAATATGAAGGAGGGGTACAGGGCAGTCCTATCAGGGATGTACACAATAGCGCAGCGTGGAGAGGTAGCGTGATCTACGGACCCCGAGTCGGCGCTGCCGTTACCCACATCAACGGTATGCCCGTCTATTCCACACCATTCTTACAGCCGAACTATACGGCCATCGAACTACCACCCTTATCCCGAAATCGCTCAAAGCGCTTGGTAAGGAAATTGATGCATCGCGTCCGGCAGAAAGCATACCCGGTATGGGCAGAGGTGTTAAATGATCCGTGACCCATTAAGCGGGCAACAATATCTCGCCTGCCATCCAACCGTTTATCGACAGCTCATGGACCAAGCGGTAGAGCGCAATCTTCGCGATGAGTTTAATAGTGACTCAGAGTGCTGAGCATGATTATGCCAATACTCATCCAGCGAAAGCTGACACCCGGTCACGATAGAGATTACCGCTTCAGGCGGCTAGTTTTCTTGGCGGACTTTTTGGCTGGATCCTTCTTGGCAATCGCTTTTTTGGCTGACTTAGCAGGTGCTTTCTTAACCGCCTTCTTCGCAGCTTTCTTAGCTACGGACTTCTTAGCCAAAGTTTTCTTCGCCGCCTTCTTCGCGGGCACCTTTTTGGCAGCCTTCTTTGCCACCGCCTTCGTTGCGGCTTTCTTCGGAGGAACTTTCTTCACGGCCTTCTTGGCAGGCGCTTCCTTTGCAACCTCTGTCACCGCGGTCACGGCTGCACCGATTGCCGTTTTGATGGCCCCAGCCACATCCGACACCATCTCCACCCCTATCCCAACCGTCTCTCCAGCCTTATCGATCAACGTCTTCTCAGCCATTCTCAGACCCCTCAGTCTTTGTGTTCATACGCAGTTACGAATTGTAGCGGCATATTGCGCCGGTCGGAGGATTCTTTTGATTCCTGCACATGATATTGGAGGCCTTTATGAGCCGTAATTGCCGCCGCCGTGCCGAATGGCCGATCTGACCGGGAGGAATTCCATCACCCCAACGCCGCTATGGGAGTGGACTGGCAAGTGGTGAAGACCGGCGGCATACTCGCTCCACTCATCATCGGAGAGATCGTCCAAGACCCGAATCAGCGCTGGTGCTGGATTCGCATCAGCTTAGTGGCTACTGCGCTTTTGTCTCAGGCTCTTTGGGCGAACCGGGTAAGTAGGTCGAGGGAAGAACAACGGCACCGCTGAAGTCAGCGTCCGGAGTTTCATTCTCAAAACCGGAGCCTTCCAAGGGCTCGCCGCCGATTTCTTCAATCGCGGCTTACAGTTGCTCTTTCATGGATAGTTTCTTGCGGAGGTGCTTCATGCGCCCAGACTTTAGCAGGGGCCCCAAAACTATTCAAGTATTAACCGGTAATATCGTGGAATCATCAATATCCCACTTGTCCCGGTAGGCTTGCAGGACATCTTGCTCCTGCGACATCGACTGTTTCCGCACCTCATTAGTTAACCTAAGTGGAATGTCCTTCAGGGAAGACCAAACTGGTCCCGGCTTCTTTTTCGTCCCATCTTTGTTGAGCGGCTTGTATTCACGCTCTATATTGAGGCGTGCCAGCTCTTCCGCTTTTGTGACTGGCAGAAGCACGCAGGTATAAAGGGATGCGGATTCTACGCACACCAGGGCTACGATCTGGGCTCGGTAGAAGCTATCAGAGCGATTGTACATCGGCGCGCCCTTGTCGATATTCTCCTTGTTGCAATGCCCATAGTTGAACCAGCAGCCTCTATCGTGAGTTGAACCCTTCACCTGAATTTGCCATGACTTTCCATCCCTTACGGCCAGCAGATCAGCGTTGGCGGAAGTTCCCTCCTTATTTAGATCGCTGACTCGGTAGCCGCGCGATTCTAGCTCGTTCGAGACGATACGTTCAGCTATGCGTCCGACGTTGCCGCTGTGGATATGGACTCCACTCATTTACCCCCACCGTGCTCGACAGTTAAGTTATATGTGCCTACATTTCATGGAAATTCAGGAATGGGGCGAGTTTATCTTCAAGTGGTCCAATTGATTGCAATATCCAATTCGCGCTCTCCATCCTTTTATTCACCTGCTTCATGTATTCATCCTTCCCAATCATGCTTAACGGCGGGACCTCATGAAACTTCGTTATGACGAAGGACTGATGGAAGAACTGGTCAAGGAATGCGTAAACGCCTGAGCTTTCAGGAAACAGAAATTTCGATTCGCGGAATGCCTTAATAAATGGGTTCTGTAGTGCGACTTCTTCAGGGCTGCCTTCCCAACCAATTAAGGCCTGATGGAACTCCAGTACACGGAGGTAAATCTCAAAGCGCCTGTTGTAGAGATCGAGCCGAAGCTTCTCTTGATTCGTGCGCCATTACCGTTTGCTTATCTGGGCCACGTAAACGGCCACGGCTGTGGTCGCGAGGGCTGCTATCGCCTTCAGTCCTAAGTCAATCCAGGTTGGTGAAATCATTCAGGTTTTCCGTTCACTCCTGCGGGAATGAGTGTACTACGGGAATCTTTCCGGTTGACTGGAGGTTGTCGCGGACCTGAGTTGCCCACTCAAACCCCATGCACATTCAATGCCCAAAAACAGAACCCTATATGTCCGTGATGAGGACCTCGAACTATGGGCAGAAGCCAAGCGTCTCCTCGCCTTTTATCAGAGGAAAACCTTGACCGCGTTCATCACGGAAAAGCTGCGGGAGTACGTGAAGGAAGAGAACGCCAGACAGACAAAGGGATGAAGCATGAAGATGGCGTCGGAGGTTCCTCTGGTTGAACCCTAGTGTCACGCGGCACTCAAATCCCGGAATGTAGGTAGACGAAACGCGACAAGGCCCCGATTTTCTGGGGAGAGTCGTAGGATTGTTTCTCGAACCATGTGCTCGCCGTGCCGAGAATAATAATTCTGGGACTGTCTCTTGTACCTTGCAAGGTGCTGTTTGTTCCGCTCCAGATAGCGAGCGAGTGTCCCTATGCGCGGAGTGGAAATTAAGAACCTTCGCTGGCGGGATGTAGATTTCCTCCGGCAGAGCCTCACCATACGACGTAGCAAGACGGACGCGGGCCTGCGATCCATTCCAATGAACGAGGACGCCTACAGCGCTATTCTGGAGCTGCGGGAACGCGCTAACGGATTCAACGGGACAGCGCCGCAGCATTTCCTATTTCCCGCATGTGAACACGGTCACATCGACCCAAATCGTCCTATGAAAAGCTGGCGGACGGCATGGCGGAGAATGACACAGTTAATCCAGTGTCCCGTGTGCAGGACTTGTCAGGGGCCCGGCGAAACCTGCCGGAATGCCGACTGTGGCTCACCCATCGACGAAGTAAAGAGCCCGTTGGCTGGTCTGCCGCCCGGCACGAATATTTTAGGAGTTAGGAGAGAGAAACCCATGCTTGAAATGACACCACCGACATGGCAGGTTATCGCAATGGACTTCAAATTTTCCGTCGTCTATCCGCCATAGATAAGAGGCACGTATATCTTTACGGTGCGCGTTCAAAAGCCCCTGAACATCCGATACCGCCTCAGTAACCACAGCGACACAGCCGTGACAGTCCACGCGAGCGTCGCGATCGTGATCGCCCAAGTTGCACTCTGATTCATCAACAAGCGCCAAGCTAGCGCGGCGAACACTATCAAGCCAATGCAACCGAGCGTCGCACCTGTCGAATCAATACTCGCGGCCAGCCGCCCTCGAGTCTGTCCGTTTGCGCCAACCTTTTGCTTATTTTCCTTTTCGTGACTCTCGATAAGGCTAGCCCCTGCCGGGAAGATGGCAGGAAAAGCCAGGAATAATCCCCCTATGGCAGGTCCAAAGTGTTTACCAATGAGACCCGCGCCTACCGTACAGAATCCACCCATCAAGAAACGTATTCCATATTGATGGAGCTTGGTTTGCTTCAAAGACGCAAGGTGAAATGAAATCACAACTCCTCCTTACCCAAGTAGCCAGTAAAGGCTGAAGGCTATTACCATCCAAACGGGCAGCAATGCCAAGGTCGTGACGAGCGTAGGAGCCGATACACGCCGCAGAGCAAAGCTCGAGACAGCGGCGTAGACGAAAAAGGCACATGCCCCAAGGATCATGGATCGCGCTTCGAGCGCGGCATACTGATTGCCATGTCCATGGACCATTAAGCCGAGAGTCGCCAGGGCGATAGAGGGAGCCGCGCCGAATAGGCCCGCGAAACTCTTTGGGCGCAAAACATCCCCAAGCACGGCGAAAAGGCTGACAACGACACCACCTATCATGAATCTAAAAATCAGCTCGCCCATAGCAGTGTTTACGCGGCTTTCTTTGCCTGTTTGATGAGCCGCATCGCTTGTTTAGACCCTTTGCATCCAAGCAGACGATATTGTTTGCCTTCCAGATTGTGATAGTTGACGAAAAAGACCTGGAGTTCCTTGAGCCATTTGCCAGGAAGATCGGACAACTTCCGGATGCCCGCATACATGTGATTAGCCTCAGCTACTGCCACCAATCTGTCATTCCGGATCTTCTTCTTTCCATCAACTTGTTCGCCTTCGATGACTCCGATCAATCGTGCTTTTACGGCGACGCCAGGAAATGCAGGTTCATCCATGAGTAAGAGGACATCGATCGGATCACCATCGGGGGCGAGGGTTTGCGGCAAAAAGCCGAAGTCATAGGGGAAGACCATTCCCGCGGGCAGAACTTTCTTTAACGCGAAGATGGACTGCTTCGGATCAAAGGCGAATTTGTTCCGGCTTTGTGCGGGAGTTTCTATAATGACCTGGATGAAATCATCATCCTGAACGGGCTTCAGGATTGAAGGATTCGCAAGTGACTTCATGAGCATTCCTTTTCATGTCGTTGTAACAAACGTCTGAAAGTTATGATGCGCCCTCAGGTTCTTCAGATCTCAGTAATGCATACGATGTATCGCTAAGGAGCCGGAATCATATTCCTCATCGTCGCCGCCAAGTGGGCGGAATTCTTGTTGTTGTGCCATTCCTCTTAACCGACGCCCCACTGCTGAGAACGTAGACCAAGCCGACTTGACCTAATTTTCCTGTTCTTGTTAATCCTTGCCATCTAGTGCGCTGGATGTATCTCATTGCGTATGAAGAAAGGCATGACAGTGATAGCGGGGTGCGTGATTCTGCTCTCTGGCTGTGATTCTTCGGGCATGGCGGCTTCGATTTCGAAGAAACTCCGAAAGGACTACAACTGATATCGTCTAGGTCCGTCAGATGGTGCTACGTTTCAGCAGATAATCGAGCCCGCAGACTCGATACCAGCGATATCCGTAAGGCTCGAGCACAATCCTGTGCGATCCATTTTCCGCTTGACTGTGATCGTCAGACAAAAGATTTGCCAAGAGGCAGTCGCGTTCGTCGTCACCTTGAATGCGCAGACCCACCTCTCTAGTCCCCGAACCGAGATTGTGTAAGCACAGCACGGAATTATTTCTCCAGCTATAGCGTATTGCGAGAGCCTTTGGGGTTCCCGCGGATATGAACGAAAAGTCACCCCAGCCAATTTCCGGAACTTCCTTACGCATGCGAATGATTCGCTCCATCCAGTTCAATAGTGAATTGGGGTCACGGCGTTGCTCTGCCACATTTACATGCTGGAAGCCATAGGGACCTTCGCATATGACTGGCAAGATCGGTTTTTCATTCTTGGTAAAGCCTGCATTGGGTTCGTTGGACCATTGCATCGGCGTTCGAGCACAATTTCGTTCGGCAAGATGGAGATCATCCCCCATTCCGATTTCGTCTCCATACCGTATGACCGGTGTGCCGGGTAGCCGCGCTCGAAAGTTGGGATCTGCAGAACTTGATCCATTCGAACTGTCACGCCGAATCGACACGGACCGGCAAAAGGTGACTTAAAAGCGGTCTCCACGCCAGAGGTCGTCCACGCCGGGAACCTTGGCAGAAGTGCCAAGAAGAAGCCGACGGACCACCAGTTCAGCGGATTGAAGCATCCATACCGACAGTTCGATCGTGCGCAAATACGGCAGTCCAGGAGTCCGCCATCATCCGTGCCGATCATGTTCCGAAAACGTCTACCAGCCGGCGGCAGCGGCGCGTATGGAAGTTTGTCTCCTATTCTCCTCTCGCATCTCTCTGGAATCTTCAGGGAATCTCTGTTCGTGAAATCGCCCAACGTACATGGAAGTCCATAGTCGCCGACAGATTGTTCGGCCATGCCGCTGAACTTGGCTTTTACTTCCTTTTCGCTCTCTTTCCTACACTGCTGAGTGCCAGTTCCATTCTTGGTATGGCTGCCCGTTCTGCCAACCAGATCTACACGAAACTACTGAATTACCTTGCACTCGTGATTCCAACCGCGGCTCTTGGAACCGTATTGGCAACCTTCAACGAAACTAACGCGGCAGCCACATCAGGCAAGTTGACCTTTGGTCTTATCGCCGCAATCTGGTCTGCCTCCGTCGGCATCTCCGCGATCCAGGACACATTGAATGTTGTCTATAAGGTTGAGGACACCCGCTCTTATTTCAGAGCGCGCATGTATGCTATCGCTCTCACTATCATTCTTTCCATAATCTTTACTTTCGTACTCGTCTGCCTGCTCGGCGGAGATTTTTTTGCCACCTCAGCTCTTCTTCATCTCTCCCATCGATTCCTGGCGATCATTGCGGCCGCCTCCACAATCCTTTTAGGATGGTCTCTTGCCTCTGCCTTATTAGCCCTCTCATTTGCAGTGATTTACTACTGGGCTCCTGACTTGAAGACTCGTCGTTGGCATTGGCTCACGCCTGGAGGAGCCGTAGGAATTGCAGGTTGGCTTCTCGCCTCCCTCGGTCTGCGCGCCTATTTGCACTTCTTCGACAACTTCTCCGTAACCTATGGCTCGCTTGGAGCGGTCATCGTCCTGCTCACGTGGTTCTACATTACTGGGTTCATGCTGCTACTGGGCGCCGAGATCAACAGTCAAATCGAAGCTGCAGCCGCCGAAAAACGGATAGCCGCGTCGCCGTCGCTGTCTTCGCCGCCGGGATCTGCACAACTGGCAGATGAGCAGGAGCATCAGACAAATGCAACGCCGCAGTAATTTGTGTCCATCAAGGAGTGGCTAAAGATGAACAGACTTATTCAAACGATATGCGTTTGTGCACTTTCGACCACCGTAGTTTTCGCGGCGGATACAGACAAGCTTGTCCAACGTATTAACGCGGCTCATGCCGTCCTACATGAACTAATGGATACTCCCGACAAAGGCATTCCCGATGACATCGCAGCGAAGGCGACATGCGTCGCTGTAATTCCCAGCTTCAAGAAGGGAGCTTTTGTTGTCGGTGCTCAGTATGGCCAGGGCGTTCTTAGTTGCCGCACGGGCCATGGATGGAGCGCGCCCGTCTTCATACAAATGACGGGCGCCAGTTTCGGTCTGCAGGCTGGAGGCGAGGCTACAGATTTGGTCCTCGTCGCAACCAGTCATGATGGTTTTCAGCGACTCCTCAAGGACAAGGTCAAACTCGGAGGAGATGCAGCGGTAGCAGCTGGGCCGGTCGGGCGTAATTCTCAGGCATCTACTACCGAACTGGCGAATGCCGCCTTTCTTTCCTATTCCCGCAGCAGAGGCGTATTCGCAGGTGTGGATCTCACAGGCGATGTGGTCAACCAGAATCAGGATGACACTCGCAGCTATTATGGAAAGGATCTCTCTTACGAAACTATTCTTACAGGAGGCGTGCCGGTGCCCCAATCGGCAAGACATTTTGTAAGAACCGTTTCCGAACTATTTCACGCCGCAGCAAAGAATAAGTAAATACGAGAGTGCAGATACGAGGCTCGCTCAGATCGCGTCAAACCTGACGCTTTTCTTGCCGAGCTTCGAGATCTCTCCAGTAAGAGAGGTCCAGCACTCGCCCGGTCTCTTCTTTAAAGCGCGGTCTCCATCACTGCCTGCATTTATGACCGCCATGAGTTTTCCTTCGCCCCACGTTCGCGGCGGGTCGCCAAAAGTTTTGCGTTCTATACGTCAGATTTGCCCGGAGATGCTGATCGGGACTAATAGCAGTCGTATGAGTTTTACAGAATATAGAGATCAGGAAGATGAATAAACCACCATTGGAAGTACAGACGCGCACTACAAACGACAGATTCGGGCGATTTGCTGCCTCAACATCCGGATGGCTGGGGTCGAAGTGGGCATTTGCTGGCGCAGGACTAGTGATTGTGATCTGGGCCATTGTCGGCCCGATTTTTCATTTCTCCGATACTTGGCAGCTGGTGATTAACACCGGGACAACAATCGTAACGTTCCTAATGGTCTTTCTCATCCAAAACACCCAGAACCGAGATGCCCGGGCAATCAATCTCAAACTCAACGAGTTGATACGGGCCATTGATAAAGCACGCGACCAGATGATCGATATCGAAAATCTGAGTGATCTGGAACTCGATGAACTTCAGGCGAAGTATGAAAAGATCAAAGCGGAATGCAATGAACGTCAAAGCCGGATTCGTTCCGGCAAGCTGGCGGACGTTAATGATTAAAAAAGAACCCAGCAGCGCCACCGAATGCCGTCAGTGAAATCGCGGAATTGAACGATAGTCGTTAGATATCGATTTATGTCAGGCGGCAGTATGCTAACCTCCCTCGCGTGCCTCTAATCATTATTCTCATCATCCTTCTACTGGTATTTGGCGGCGGCTACTATATGGGGTCGGGGCTTGGCTATTACGGGGGAGGAGGAATTAGCACTCATTCTGCTGATTGTGATTCTCTTCTTGCTATTCGGAAGAGGTCTGCGAGTCTAGCGCGTACCGCTGTCCATTGCTCGAAGCTCCTCGCGCTACACGTCACATCGAGGAGCATGACTATGTCACAACCGCCATTCAAATAACCCCAGACCTGTAAGCGATTCAACCTCTCACCATCTATCTATGCCGCCCAATCGAGTGCAGTCTTGACTGAATGAGCGGCTTAATCGTATTGATGCCCGACTACAAAGGGGAAAAGGGGTTAATAGACAGTTCTAACCTTAGGTTCCCGCTCCCAGATTCTTCCTTTGGCAGCAACAGCGACGAAGGCATTTGCATTTGATCCAACGACTATGCCTTTGTCCGAAACAACGCCAGCTGCATCCAGGAGTGCTTTTGCCTCTTTCGTTGCTCCGATCACCTTACAGTGAGCGAAGGCATCGTGAACCCATGCCACCGCGGCAGCTTCGGTGGACAGCTGTGTAGACCCTTCCGTCGAAAGCGCAACAAACACTGCGTCGAATAAGACCGACGATCCCCCTGCCAGTTGGAAATCCGCAGGAAGGAGTTGACCTTCGCTGGCCATTGCTCCTCCCACTTTAGGAGCGACAACTGCGAAGTCAGCTTTTAACTTCGCGGTAGCGGACTTGAGGGAAGCCACCAGCCTTCCGTCTGTGCCATCGGAGACGAGACAGCCTATTTTGCGCCCCTGAAGCGTATCTTTGGCTTTGGCCAGAATACTTAGAGCAGGAGATGTTTGCAGATCCTGGCGAACCTTCACCGTCGTGGCAACGGCTTTAATCCTTCCCGGTAAGCCAAGTCCATTTGCTACGCGCTGCGCTATTTTGGAGTCAACATTCGCAAGTTGTCCTACCATGCGTTCCCGGATAGTAGGTGTTTCCACCTTGCTCAACTCAAAGATGAATGCAGAAACGATATGGTTTTGTTCCGGCTCCGTCTGCGAGTAAAAGAACTGTCGCGCCTGAGAAAAGTGATCCGCGAAGGACTCAGGTCGAATGCGCAATTTGTTGTCTTCCATCGCTTCGGAAAAGCTGGCTAGACCATGATACGGATCTTGACGCGGAGTATCTTCAGCCAACGAACTTGGCGAGTAGTTCACTCGCCCCGCCTGAGGACTCATTTGCATATGGCCGTCTCGCTGGAAATGCATTACCGGACACTTTGGCGCGTTGACCGGAATCTGCTGGAAATTGGGGCCGCCGAGCCGCTTTAGCTGGGTGTCCAGGTAGGAAAAAATTCTTCCCTGGAGGAGTGGATCATTACTGAAGTCGATACCAGGAACGACGTTCCGTACACAGAACGCAACCTGCTCTGTCTCAGCGAAAAAATTGGATACATTCCTGTCCAGTACTAAACGTCCGATGATCCGGAGAGGCAGGATTTCTTCAGGAATCAACTTAGTTGCATCAAGAACGTCGAAGTCAAACTTGTCGGCGAAGTCCTGGTCGAAGAGTTGAAGGCCAAATTCCCACTCAGGAAAATCTCCCTTATTAATTGCATTCCACAGATCGCGACGGTGAAAATCTGGATCGGCTCCCGAGATCTTGAGTGCCTCATCCCATACCACTGACTGCATACCAAGTTTTGGACGCCAATGAAACTTTACAAAAGTGGCCTTCCCTTTCTCGTCTATCAACCGATAGGTATGGACCCCGAATCCTTCCATCATTCGCAAAGAACGTGGAATAGCTCGATCGGACATTGCCCACATGAGCATGTGGGTCGATTCCGGCATGAGCGAGACGAAATCCCAGAACGTATCGTGTGCAGTCTGGGCTTGGGGGAAGCCGCGATCGGGCTCCGCCTTCGCTGCATGGATCAGATCGGGAAATTTGATCGCATCCTGAATGAAGAAAACTGGAATGTTATTTCCTACCAGGTCCCAATTACCTTCTTTCGTGTAGAACTTGACTGCGAATCCTCGAACATCTCGCGCGAGATCTGTCGACCCCTTATTCCCTGCGACAGTTGAAAAACGGACAAAGACCGGCGTTTTCACACTCACTTCGTTCAAAATTCCTGCCCTCGAAATTCCCTTTAGAGAGTCGGTAAGCTCGAAGAAACCGTGTGCGCCGAAACCGCGAGCGTGTACGATGCGTTCCGGTATGCGTTCATGATCAAAATGTTGGATCTTTTCCAGAAGCACATGATCTTCGAGGAGCGAAGGGCCTCGCGGCCCGGCTTTGAGGGAATTCTCATCGTCGGCGATGACGGCGCCGGTTTGAGTTGTAAGAGGAGGATGTGTGCCTCCTGCAAGCTGATGTAATTCCCCGCCCTCGCCTGTTATTTCGTTTTTCTCAGTAAGTCTCGATTGGATTTTGCTTTCCGTGGTGGGCTTGCGTGATGCCATGAAGAACCTCCCTAGGTTTCATCTGACGACCATTAGCATTGGGATCGGCTTGTCGCAAACCTTGACAGGACGGGCACTGCGGCGCGTGGAGATGTAGGTAATGGGACGCAATTTCTCTAGTCGCTGTTGCCTTCAGCGGCAATGTGCTCTGCCTTGAATCCTGTCACGGCCAAGTAGTCAACCAGGCAGTTGCGGAGCCAGACGTTGAACCGCCGGGCTGTCAGAGCCGAGCCAGTCGGGATGCCGAGCGGTGGTATCAAAGTGAGCCGTTGTCTTGAAGAGTTCGTACTTTCCATTCAGGGCGACCTCCTGAGTTTTAGAGATCAAGGCAGAGACAGTAGCTTCATCCATCGGCTTGAACGATTTCACGGCTGCGAAAGCCTGATCCAACAGCTGCTGGGTATTGATTCCTGTAATGAGCACCGACAGAGGAAGATTCAGGGAATAATGCAGGCAATCGATCGGCTCAACCACTCCCGATTTGAGAATGACACCGCTGCCAAAACTCTTCATGCCCAACACTCCAATCTGTTGTTTCACCGCCTGTGGGACGACCAGTTGCGAGAAACTGCGAAAATGCGCATCCATAATGTTGAGCGGCATCTGGATGGTGTCGAAACGGAAGCCGCGTTGTTGGGCGACGTCCATCATATAAAGATGTATATGAGGATCTTTGTGGCCGGTGAAACCGATGAACCGAATCTTCCCGGCCTGTTTGGCTGCCAATACCGCCTCCATTGACCCGCCTTCGCTAAAGATACGATCGGGATCGTCGTACCGCAGCACTTCGTGATGCTGCAGCAGATCGATATGGTCCACTTTCAGCCTTGTGAGAGACTCATCGATCTGGCTCATCGCAACTTCCTTTGTGCGCCCGTCGATCTTGGTCATGACGAAGGCTTTCTGTCTGTAGCCGCCCTGGGAAAGCGCCTTTCCCACCCGTTCTTCGCTTCGTCCCTCGTTGTAATCCCACGAATTGTCCAAAAAATTAATGCCCCGATCCAGCCCCTCGTGAATTAGTCGCACTCCCTCGTCTTCCGTGACATTAGCTTGCCCCAGATGTGATCCGCCCATCCCAATGACCGAGACCTGAACACCAGTCGAGCCTAGATCGCGATAGAGCATTTCACCGCGCATCGTGCCCGCGGTTGAAACTCTGGGGATGCGACTGGCAGCCGCTTCGTACGAAACTGCAGTCGTTAACTGATCAGCTCGCACGGCTTCGCTTTTTTCCCCATGCATGAAATGAGAGGAAAGGACAGCCGCGGCCGCGGCGCTGCTGAGGAATTGGCGTCGTTTCATAGAATGCCTCAGCAGGTGTGATGCTAAACATAGTGTCTACTGAAGTACGTTATATTTGCGAGTGCGATTCCTGGTCACTTAGACAGCTCGTCGACGACGTGCCCAGGCAATCTGACACGAACCCGGGGGGAACGGATACTTCCATTCGCGACGTTCTTTCATAGGGGCGGCTCAACAGGTCGAGCATCGCAAGATTACCGTTTCGGAACGTTATGACATTGGGCCGAGATACTCGGTTTGGCCGAAGACGCTACGGGGCTGGGGTCGATTGGCGCCAAGGAAAGCCTGCAGGTCAGGCATGAGATTGCAGGCTTTCATCGTGAAAAGTCTTCGATCTCACGATCATGCCGCCTTATTTTCTGCCCAGGGATCGATGACGATCTTCGTAACTTTTTCTTTCTTATCCCGCCATATCTTGTACATCTCCGGGGCTTCATCCAGCGTGATGCGATGGGAAATAATATAGCTCGGGTCAATCTGGCCGCCTTCGATTCTTTCCAGAAGGGGCTTCATATAGTTATGCATGTTGGTTTGGCCCATCTTCATGGTGATTCCCTTGCCAAATGCGGCACCGAATGGCACCTTGTCCAGCAGACCTCCATAAACACCCGGGATCGACAGCGTTCCGCCTTTGCGTACTGCCTGGATCGCCTGCCGTAGCACGCTTGGTCGGTCGGTTTCCATCATCAGAGCGGTTTTGACTTTGTCGTACACTCCCTGCAGTTGGGCCGAATGCGCCTCGAGCCCTACCGCGTCAATGCAGCCGTCCGGCCCGATTCCGCCCGTTAGATCCTTGAGGGCAGTGAGAACACTTACATCCTCTTCTGCATAATCGATGGTGAGGGCACCGAGACTGCGAGCTAACTCGAGTCTCTCTTCCAATCCGTCGATCGCGATCACGCGAGCAGCGCCCAGCATGAATGCACTCGCAATCGCGAATTGCCCAACCGGCCCGCAGCCCCATACAGCGATCGTGTCACCTGACTGGATCTCTGCGTTTTCCGCCGCCATATATCCAGTGGGAAAGATATCGGAAAGAAATAGCAATTTGTCATCGGGCAGATCGCTCTCGATCTTTAGCGGTCCGACATTTGCAAAAGGAACACGGACATACTGAGCTTGTCCTCCCGCATAGCCTCCCATCATGTGCGAATAACCAAAGAGGCCGGAACCTGAATACCCATATGCCGCTTCCATGAGATGTGCGTTCGGATTTGTGTTGTCGCATGCGGACCAGATCTTCTTCTTGCAAAAGATGCAGTTACCACACGCGATGGTGAAAGGAACTACGACTCGGTCACCCCGGCGGAGGTTGGTGACGTCTTGGCCAACCTCTTCCACGATGCCCATAAACTCGTGGCCAAGTATATCTCCTGATTCCATCGTCGGTATGAAACCGTCATAAAGGTGCAAATCGGATCCGCAAATTGCCGTCCGCGTGATCTTGATAATTGCGTCGTGAGGGTTTAATAGCGCGGGGTCCGCTACCGTCAGAGTCTCAACCTTTCCCGCTCCCATCCAGCAAACAGCCTTCATGACTCCTCCATTTCCAACTTTGCGGTCTTGTTGAAACCGCACTTTCATATTGCACTTTAGATCTCAGTCACCTTGCGACGCCGTGACTCCCGGTGGCGTTTTTGTCTTCTCGCCATAGGCTGACTCTTTCAACTTTCCAATTACTCCACGATCACCGTGTGGCTGTCCCTGAGTCCTTGGAATTTCTCCGGTTTCTGCGAGTGCCTTGAAGTGTCGAAGATTTTCAATAACTGCCTGCTTGGGGTTTCGACCCACCAGAGTCTCCCAGGCACTCGCGATTTTCCCCATACGAAACTCTTGCACTACTGTCACCATGGTTCCGCGCCCGCCTGGAGCTTTTTCAAAAATCACTTCGCCCGTGTTGTCTGAGTCTCCCCCGGTAGAGCGCCATGCAATTCGTTTTCCTGGCTC
>Ga0206829_10013_pt1 | contig 75985 bp, 74 predicted proteins | sample Alteio_BWOrgCont_75_FD_152862 | JGI IMG/M metagenome (GOLD analysis project Ga0206829, IMG submission 152862) | Enriched cells from forest soil in Barre Woods Harvard Forest LTER site, Petersham, Massachusetts, United States -... | ecosystem: Environmental > Terrestrial > Soil > Temperate forest >... | reverse complement strand
AAGTGTTTGTATTGCCATTAGCTGGAACAGCAGTACCATTCAGATACCATTGGTAAGAGCTGAAGCCTGCTTGTGCACTTAACCCCCCGGTACCATTACCGGTAATAACCGGTGTTGGTGATGGATTGACAGTAATACTTACAGGTGTTGGAGTTTCGGTGCAACCGGCAGAATTGCCGATGGTTACAGAATAAGAGTAAGTACCCGCAGTAGTTGGTGAAACTATAAGGCTATCTGTTGTAGTAGAAAGATTAAGCCCATTCAACTGCCACTGGTAAGTAACACCAGGACCTGTACCTGCAGATAATATAACGCTACCACCCTGACAGAATGTTGTAGGACCAGATGTGTTAATTACATTACCCGGCAGCGGGAACTGCGTAACATTTACAGGTGAAGCAGTATCTATACAGTAGCTGTTTGATATTACCACGACATTGTATAAACCTGCAGCATTAGCATTGTAAGAGATCAGGTTTGCACCTGGTATTGCTACACCATTGTCGTACCACTGGTAGGTATAACCTGCACCTGAAGGCGCTGTTAATGTAACGCTGGTATTGCTGCAAATTGCAGTAGAACCAGATGCAGCTATAGGACCTGATGGTACAGGTAGTGAAGTAACAAGCGTAGCGGCTGAGGTATAAGTACAGTTATTCAGGTTAGTAACAGCTACGCTGTAGTTACCAGATGTATTTGCCCTAAAGCTATCCTGTGTAGCACCGGTTATATTGCTACCATTCAGTTGCCATTGATACGTAAATGTAGGATCAGGAACAGCCTGTAAGCCAACAGAACCGCCAGCACAAAATGTAGTTGGACTCAAAGGAAACACATTAACAACCGGAGACGGGAACACCGTTACCGAATCAGCAACTGAAGTGCTTGGACAAGAGTTAACATCTGTTACCACAACACTATAGTTACCTGCATTGGTTGCAGAATATACCTGGTTAGTAGCGCCGGGTATTGCTGTACCATCCAGGTTCCATTGGTACGTATAACCAGAGAATGCAGTTCCATTTGCAGTCAGTAATACGTTATTACCATTACAGAATGCCAATGGAGTAGTGGTACTAATGGTTGCCGTTGGCAGCGTATGAATATTTATAAAGGCTGTAAGACTGGTATCATTAGCACAACCATTACCAATTATTACTCTGTAACGACCTGTATCAAGTGTAGTTAGACTATTGATTGTTATACAAGGTGAATTTTGGTAAACGTTAGGCAGATCGACGTTATTTTTCTGCCACCTGTATGTACCTGCATTTAACGCAGTTACACAAAGAGTAAGAGGATAACCAGAACATATGCCTTGAGAGAGAGGCTGAGCTAGAATAGGTGATGCACCACCAATTGAAAACGTTACTTTATTTGAAGTATCGGGCAATGCACACGCACCGGTTATTACTACATAGTAAAGACCGGAATCTGATGCGCTTGGTGTCTGCCTCGTATATGTGGTATTGTTGGCGCTTGGTATCGCCAGGTTATTATGGAACCATTGATATTGCAGACTGGCACCGGTAGCTGCTACTGTGAATGTAACCGGCAAACCTCCAATACAACCACCGGTTGACTGGGGTTGTGTGGTAATCACTGTTTTAGGGCACGCTTCACCTATCTGGTACAAACCTGCAAGGCCGGTAAGGGCAAGTGAGTCTATGGCAATAGACGTTGCCGACTGCCCTGTAGAATGTGGGTAGTACCACGCAGTACCTGTCGGGTTAACACCAACTTTAAAGTTCTGGTAATTAGCTGTTGGGGTTATATCGCCAGGAACAAAAGTAAAGGATACACCTATTGAATTTGGAGTCGTTACCAAGGTTGGCGATGTACTAATAGTGTAAGTACGGTTGATCAATTTCAATGGGTTGAATGAAGAGAATGACAATGTACTTGCAACCGCAGGTTGTGTACTTACAGCTATGTCACCAGCAGAGATCACATTGGTTCCTGTACCCGAAATTGAAACAGGTGTATAGTTATTGCTATCGCCTATTGGATATTTGAAATTACCTGAACCCATAGCACCAATGTTTGCATGTTTCTGGTAAGTACCTACTACCCAGCCATTTGTGGCACTTGCATTGTTGCTGGCAGCTGATGCACCGCCATTCTCTGCAAGAGCTCCGCCGGTCATAATGATGCGGCTTGGCACGTTATTCTGTGGTACAAAGGTAATTACATCAGTACTTGGGAAAGATAAAGTACTACCTGTGTTGAATACAACATATGGAGGACTTAAGGTTTTGATATTACCCAGGTTGGCTGTATTGGTGGCACCATTTACAAAGATACCGTTACCGGTAACACGCTGTGGCTGGTTGGCCAATGTTGGCGCTGCAGGAGCAATAGCTGTTGCTGACCCTACAAACTGTAACTGGCCAAAGGTGAGCGTACCCGCATTGTCTGATGTAAGCTTACCGCCACTGTTTACCGCAAGGCTACCATTGAGTACCAGATCGCGGCTGGATAGTTGATATTCACCACCACTGTTGATGGTCATTGCATTTTGTACACCTATACCTGTGTAGTAAGTGGTTACTGCCCTGTTGGTACCTGCACCGCCATTTATAACAAGGTTACTGAAATTAAACAATGAAGATACACCAGACCCTGTGGTCATCAGCAGGAAGCCTCTTGTATTACCACCCGCATCGGTTGAGGTACTATTACCAAATGTAAAGGTATGAGCAGATGAATCATTGAACATTGGAGTACCGGCAGGAACTACAAACTCGAATGCTGCAGGCAAACCACTGAATGGATTAAGATACGTAGTATCTGCAGGAGGATCGACAATGGTTACATTACCACCATAAAAGTGAATAGCTGGAGTCTGAAGACTGAACAAAGCACGTCCGTGAGGTACACTGTGTGCCAGTTGATTTACCAGGTTAGTTTCACCTGTATTACCATCAACAGTTATGTTACCACCCGATTGTGTAAAGTAAGAACCACCCAGCGAAGCAAAATTACCATTGATGTTAAGCGTACTTCCTGTACCTACACTAAGGCCTCCATAGTTTTCAAATGGTTTGTTACCACCATTCAAAGTACCCATACCTATACCTACAGTACCACCGTTAAGAATGAAGTTACCATAATTGTATATACCTACATTAGCGAATGCTGATATCTGGCTTGCAGTATTGTTGCTGTTTACCTTCAAGGTACCAGCAGTAATATTAACTGCACCGTTATTTACAAATGAGCTATCTATGTTCAGTATATTACTAGAGCTGCTGTTATTAATAGTACCCAGTACGGTTAAGGATTTGGCAACACAACTTGCAGAGCTGACGGTAGAAACAACACCCGGGTTAATGACTGCAATGCTGGTAGCAGCAGGTACAGCATTAATATCCCAGTTGCTTGCAGTGGTCCATGGTCCCGTAGTTATCTGGGTATAAACGCCTGATGTACCTGTATTGATATCTACACTATTCACTCCAAAATACCATGGACTGCCTGTGAGGTCAGTACCCAACAAACCTGTTCTTACAGCAGTAAAGTTTGGTGCAGAACCACCACCGCCGCCATTAACACCTGGCGCTGCATTTACATGGGTAAGACGCAGTTGGTTGATATTAATAGGATTGAGCAAGTTGCCTGCTGTAGCCCTAATGCCAAATGAAGCACCGGTATTCAACGTAAGTAAGTTGCCTGTAGAAAAGCTCCATGAAGCATTGGTACGTGTGTTAATAGTGTATGTACCATCGGATACACCAGGACTTACTGCTGATGTACCAGTAAGCGCGTTATGTGTTAATGTAATAGTACCACCTGCACCAAGGCCATTGGCAGCGCTAAAGAAAACAGATACATTTCTGTTAGATGGGCCAAATGATACAGGGAAAAAACCCTGGCTTGTAAGACCATTGGTGGCAGTAACATTGGGGGCTATGGGCAACCCTGCAGTACCAAACCAGCGTGTGAGTGAACCCGTAGTAAGGCGCACATTACCATTACCCAGTACATTGGCATAAGAGGTTCCACCTGCAGGCTCCATAATAGTACCCTGGTTTGTAGCCAGCGTGCTGTTACCCACCGTAAGACCGTAAGAACTCATGTCTATATCACCAGAGAGGAAGGTAAGCGTACCAGGTATAGTTGCATTGAACGGGACTTTTACGGCGTTACCCGTATTTACATTTATCACTACATTAAAAGGGGCTGTTGTTGACGGCCATACTGCAGCCGTTGCAGTAATATTGCCTGCAGTATCGAATGTAAGTGTAGAGTTGGTTGTAGCATATTGCAACAGCAGCGAAGTATTGATCGGGTTAGCTGCTGTTGTAGATATACGCACACCACCACCACTGTTGATGGCAAGTACAGGTGTTGAACCCAGGCTGTTGATACCAACAAGGTTGATACCGGCAGCATTACCCACACGATAAACTATAGGACCGGCAGGTGCGTTACTAAGTGTTACATTCTGTGTACCACTTGTACCGTTGAAGAACAGGTTGGGCTGAGTAGTGAGTGTACCACTGCTTTTTATGTTACCACCCAACTGGTTAAATGTACCTGTCAGCGTAAGTACCTGTGTACCAGCGGCAACACTTGCACCTGTGCTCAGGTCTAGTGTACCACCTGCCTGTACGAAATTATTAAGGGTATCATTATATGCTTGTGTACTTGCCAATGCCCATGTACCTGTACCGGTAGAAGTTATGTTGAACGTACCAGTCACCTTAAGATGTGCCCCTGTCCAGTTACAAACAGATGTTTGACTGGAGGCATTATACACAAAATTGGGGAAAGTCTGTGCAAGCCCGCTTGCCGCAGGACCTGCTGTAGAAGTAGTATAGCCAGATATCAACAAGGTTGATCCCGGATTCCAGGTAGCAATAGGTACAAACCCACCTACCGTGGTATATTTATGATTGTAAGTACCATTAATAATAAGATTGGCAGTTGTATTATTAAGGAACGGAGATGAAGAGTTGTTGGTACCACCGGCAGCAAGCTGACCTGAAGCACCTATAGTAGCAACCGCATTATTAAAGTTAACATAGTTCATTGAAGTAGTATTACTTACTTCAAGGTTACCTTGTATATTAGGTAAACTGCCCGGACCAAAAGCGAGTGTAAGGCCACCAGTACCATCCAGTATCAGGCCAGATCCTACACCAACATCCACACCAGTAGCATTGGCTATACCATTTACGTTAGCGGTTAACGTTCCCGCAGATGTAGAACGTAAATGCGCCTGGGTATTATTAGCTACGCTTAAGCGGCCAATACCTTGCGTGTATGGTGTACTTCCAGTAGAAAGAGGCACGCCTGTAGCGGTATCAGAAATACCATTGTCAAATACCAGGATGTCTGTAGGATCGGGAACCACGCGCGATGGTGTCCAGTTGGTAGGCGCTGTAAACGGCGCAGATACAATCCTGTTCCAGGTGTATGTATTGGTACTTCCCGTAGTTATTGTACCTACAAGTGGTGTAAGCTGAGCCCCACCGTTGGTATAATAAGTGATAGTACATGCACTACCTGCAGAGTAAGGGTAAATGGTATAAGTATATGCTGTACCAGGCGTAAGCGCTACGTCCTGGAAGGTAGTTGAGTTTGCGGTAGAGATGACCGTACCATTAGCACCAAACGTACTGCCAACAGCATAAGTGGTACTATTGACCGGGGAGCCAACCAATGGCCCTATAGACCGCACTATAAGATAGCCACCCGTGGGCGGTGTGGTGGGCGCTGTAAAACTACCGTTCACTATAGATGCACTTGTTGTAAACTGCAGGTTGGTAGGCACGGTAAGCTGCACCGGCGCAGGGCATGGCGGTATGTAAGTAATAGATACATCATCCATATCTATATCATAATAAAAATAATAACCTACAGTCGTGGCTGTACTTGCCCTGAATATAATATAGGCTTTAGTTGCCGTATTAAAACTGGATGGTAATGTATATTGGAACTGTGTCCATCCGTACGCATAAGCCGCGTTTCCAAAAGGCAGAATAGAATCAATAAGTGTACCTCCTGTAGCTGAAGGAACTGAATTGATAAACACTTTTACCTGATTGTTATAAAGGTTGGAACCAAAATAATCAGTATTTATGTAAAACTGCAGTCGCACACTGCCCTGGCCACCATTGGCAACATAAGCAGTGTTAAAGTTCATGGGCGGTGTTGCAAATTCAGCCCAACCTGGAAAATATGGAGAGGTAGGGCTTGCATAGTTAGCATTATAATAATTACCCAGGCCAGTATAGTACGAACTCCATGTGGCAAAGCCTGCACCTGAGCACGATGTATTGGCACCACTATGACTTAAAGGATAAAGAACTTTATCATAGTAGCCATATGTAGTACCATATGGCCCGGCATTACTACTTGCAAAACCAAGAGGATCGTAGTAATAATTAGACGTGCCGGGCTCCTGGCAGTATAAGTAGTAATAACTACCATTCACCTGACCGTAACCCTGTGCATTATCCTGGTACCATACAGGATAACCGGTATAGGGATAGGTAGTACTGCGGATACCCGCAAAGTTAAAAATACTGTCCGTCCACCCGGTAGGCTTTTTACCTGCAAAAGCCGAGGTATCAAAATTCTGGGAATAAATGACCTGCGCTTTACTTTGAGGCGACTCAGTAAACAGGGCTGCAAGGAGCAATAATAAGGTAATTACTTTTTTCATAAACGTATTCAATTTTAGACCTTAGTGTTAAACGTAAATTAATTAAGCCTTAGCAGATTGTTAAATCTAACGGTAAGTTAAATAATATTTTATAACAAAACCGCTTTTTATTGTAAGATAAACTTTACAATTAGATAATGATAGGAGGTGGGCAACGGTTGCATGTATATTGACGAGCAATTATTGGAAAAAGTTAGATTTCAATACAATATTTTATAAAAAATATTGTATAACTGGTATGACTGGCAATGAACAATAAAAAACAATCTCATTTTAACAATTGCATCAATTGAATTAGTTACCTAATACAACCGTATAATATAGGCTGCCTGCCATTATATTAAAATGCTAAGCAAGGGGTATTGGCAAGGAGAAGAGGGGTAAAGGAGATGAAGTAGTTTTGTTAATTTTCGTTATCCAAAAACTTTTTGTAATATTTACCATTTAGCTCGGCAAGATCGTTAGCGAGCTCTACCACATCGGCCTGCCATTGTTGTTTATGGGCAAAACGCATCAGGTCATCGGCAGTTGAAGAACCACTGTACCCACTGCTCCGCAACTGGTCGTATGCAAGGAGCGGGGCCATCATAAGGGCCGCTTCTTTAAAAAGTGGAAAATCATTTTTAAAGTTTTCAATAGCCAATTTGTCTATCACTGGTTGCAGCTCCTTTACCACAAACCACTTATTGTCAATGCGCACTGAAGACAGGAAATTTGCGGCATTGAACTGCATGGTGTATTCCGCATAAATAATACGGTTGGCATCGTTCTTGAATTTGGGCTGCGCAATATCTGTTACATCCCTGTAGCACGATCGGCGAGCCTCTTTTATATCCAGCAAATAATATTTGCCTGCAGGCTTGTGATGACATAGCACACAATAACGCTCCAGCCCAATGCTGCCTGTACCGGCTATCCTGAATGCAGCATCCAGCAAGGTGAGGTCTGCAAAATGCCTGTTCTGGCTCAGTAATGGTTTTATCCCTTCGTATATGGCTTCTTTCTTTTTGCCTGCTATAGATAAAAAGTGTTTACCATCCTGCTTTAGTATGATCGTGGCGTTTTCTTTTATTATCCTCTTCTTAATAAAAGATTGCCGGTCGCGCAATGCCACCTGGTCAAAATATGTTTTAAGTACACCTTTTGCCAGCTCACGCTCCATCATCAGCGCTTTACCACGCAATAGCGTGTTGGCGTAGGTGTTTACTATTTCCTTTAGCGTTTTATATATTTCCTTTTCAGGCGCATTCATTTGCTGCCCTGCAATGATAACGCTGGACAAGAAACGGGTCAACTCCGGCTCGGGAGTAAGCAGTATCGACTCATCAAAATCGTTGATGTCAAAATATACCAACCTGTTCTCCCCCTTATAGGAACCAAAATTCTCAAAGTGCAGGTCGCCGCATATCCAGGTTCTTACCTTATTCTCAAAGCCATACATACGGGCAAAGTCGGCAGCAAAAAGGTGACAAGTACCCCTGAAAAAACGAAACGGGCTTTCCTTAATGGCCTCCCATTTCAGCGCCTTCAGGTTTGCAGGCAGCAACTTATTGTACTCATTGATCCTTTTGATCACCGATGCCATGAAAATGATTTTTAGCGTAAGCCGAGAGGTTCATTTAAACCAACCGGTAAAGGCATTGGCAATTTAAAAAGCGGCAGAACCCGGCTGGGTTTGCAGGCGTGGCGCATTCTTTACACTATTCACTGCTTTTGCTTCTCTGGGCGCATCAACAGTACCATTTTCACGGCGATGTTTTTTCTTCCGGGCATGTTTTGCAGCTTTTGCATGTTCTGTTTTGGCAGCAACATCATTTTGTTGCGCAAAGACAGTACCACACAGCAATATCGTTATCATTGACAATATAATCAATTTCTTCATTACATCAATATTTAATCTTATTGTAAAAATAGGTATTAAAAGCATTCAGACACAACAGAGATTGAAGCTTCCGTTTTGAACGATTTTACTTGTTTAGCCAGTCATCTGTAAAATGCCGTTGCTCTTTATCTTTTGAAAATTTCTCAGCATTGTAGTCTTTCGACTTGTTGCGCGGTATGGAAAGACTCTCCCACTGTTCACCTTTTAATATTTTGGCTATGTAAACGATCTGCCCAGAGTGATAGGAGTAGTGGGCTATTTGCCGATTTATTGCCTCCAGCACCGTATGTCCTTCATTGCGAATATAGATGATACGCTCCAGGTCGTCATCTGTAATGCTTTCCAGTGCATTGAAGAGGCATTGCCACCCTTCTTCCCATTTTTGAATGATCTCATTGCGGCCAATGTTATCATTTTCAAATTCAGCATCCCGTTTGCGCCATTCTTTTTCTCCGTCGGTAGTCAGGAAGTCGGTCCAGCGGCTCATCATATTGCCCCACATGTGCTTCATAATGGTATTGATGCTGTTACTCTCAGTGTTAGGCTGCCAGGCCATTTCCTGTTCATCCAGCCGTTCTATCGCTTTATCAGCCAGCATCTTGTACATTTTAAACTGGCGTTTGGCGCTTTGCAGATACTGTATGGTTGCCATAGTGCTCTTTTTACTGATTTAAATTGGTATAAAGATTTGTTTTGGATATCGTCATGAACCGATCAGGTTTTTGCAGCTCTGAGAAGCCATACTGTCGATATAGGCCATGAGCATCTTTTGTAGCAAGCATAACTGAACGGCACCCTTGTACCCAATCCAGATCCATAATTGCCTGCATCATAGCTTTGCTCAATCCCTTGCCCCTGTGTTCTTCTTTTACATACACATCGGCCAGATAACCAAAAACTGCATAGTCTGTTATCAGTCTTGCATATCCTACCTGCTCATCCCCCTTTAATATGCCAACAGTAAATGAGTGAAGAAAAGAAGTATATACAATATCAAAGGGGATATTTTCTGCCCAATAAGACTTTTGAGATAACCACTCGTGTATCTGGTTTACATGCAACAGCGTTTTATTACTGGTGATACGGTAACCGTCAAACATCATATCAATGGATTGCATTTCCATGGCAATTTATTTTCTGCGGGGCTTGCGAGGCTGTGACCTGCCCTCATCAATAATAGATGCTTCTTCGGTCTTCCCAGACCCTTCCAGCATCCTGTTTAACTTGTTCACTTCGTCTTGTGTAAAATAACGCCACTTGCCAACAGGCAAGTCGCTCAACGTTATATTCATTATACGAAGGCGCGTTAGCCGTTCTACCTTATAGCCCAATGATTCACACATTCTTCTTATCTGCCTGTTCAAACCCTGGGTAAGCACTATCCTGAAACGTCTGTTCCCCTCTTGCCTTACGTAGCATTTCTTGGTCATACCCTCAGCCAGCCTTACACCGTTACCCATTGCCATAATAAATTCATGATCTATAGGCTTATCTACACTAACGGTATATTCCTTTTCATGATTATTACCTGCCCGGAGTATCTTGTTCACCACATCCCCGTCATTAGTAAGGAATATTAGCCCTTCAGAATCCTTGTCCAGTCTGCCTATAGGAAATATACGTTTGGGGTGGTTGATATAGTAAATGATATTCGTCTTGTCTTTCACATCAGTAGTAGAGGTAACCCCTTGTGGTTTATGAAAAGCAATATAAATGGGCTTTGCCCTGGTACGTATAGGCTCACCATCTATTTCCACAACATCGCCTGCCGACACGCGGTCTGTTTTCTGGGCCAGCTCATCATTAATGGTTACACGAGCCTGTTCTATCAGCTTATCAGCCTCGCGGCGGCTGCAAAACCCTGAATCACTAATATATTTATTAAGACTTAAGCCCTGTGGGGCATCCTTGGGTTGTGCCATTTGTTTCACTCAGGTATTTAAGGGTGCGGCAACTAAAATTAGTAGCTGCTACTTCCGGGCTGTTGGTTCTGATTCCTGAAATCACCTCGTTTCCAGGCTTCAAAAAAGTCGGCCCAGGCCAGTGGGTTTAATATGTTCATAGGTTGCTGTTGTCCATAATAAACAGCTTTGTTTGCCTGGTCATGCTGGTATATTGCCTGTGCCTCTCGGCCATCATGTGGCAAAGTATATGCAAGGGCGCGCAAAGTATATTTATCAGTATTATGCCTCGCTATTTCATATTGGTCATCTGGTATGCGCCAGTACCTGAAGGCATAGGCAAAATGATCTTTATCTGGTAAAGGGCGTATTATGGTTTCGGGCAGGTAAAAGGTATCCTGTACCATAAGTTGTATCAGCGAGAAATATTGTCCCTTAAGATCTTTTTGTACTACATACTCTTTAGACCTGAAGCCAAGCGCTGAGAATTGCAAGGTATCGCCCTTGTAACAAACAATAGTAAAAACACCTGCCGGACCACTTTCCACACCACGGTTCTTGCTTTTCACCACCACTTCTACTCCGGCTACGGCACGCAAACTGTCGGCGGTCATGGTAACACCGTCTATCTGAATAACATTGTCAAACCAGTTCTGCGCCTGTACCTCTTTCGTTGAGATAGCTAGAGCCAGCGTTAAAAAGCAAATTACAAACCTAAACTTCATGCATAGCAAAGTTAAGTAATTTAAAAGTTGATAAAATAGTGGTGCACCTGCGTTTATTGTGTAAAAACAGTTAAAGTTATATAAACGGAGGAAACCGCAAAACACCACGGTTTGATGTATTTTTGCAAAGTATTTACAGCATAATTATATAATGATAACAAAAGAAGCTATACTAAGTGCCCTAAGCAACGTAGAAGAACCTGACCTGGGTAGCGACCTTGTAACGCTGAATATGGTGCACGATGTTGCCATAGACGGAAAAAAAGTATCTTTTACTATAGAGCTCACTACCCCGGCCTGCCCGCTAAAGGAAATGATACAAAGGGCATGTGTTAACGCTATACACCTCCTTGTAGATAAAGAGGCCGAAGTGACGGTGAACATGAACGCGAAAGTGAACAGCAACCGTAAGGACAATAAAAGCGTACTGCCCGGCATAAAGAATATAATAATGGTAGCCAGTGGCAAGGGTGGCGTAGGCAAATCTACCGTAGCGGTAAACCTGGCTATAGGCCTGGCAGAACAAGGCGCATCTGTGGGCTTGCTTGATGCTGACATCTATGGCCCCTCTATCCCCATAATGCTTGGCTTGCGCGATGAACGGCCCAAAATGCAGACCATTGAAGGTAAGGGTATGATAGTGCCTATGGACCGCTTTGGCATAAAGGCAATGAGCATAGGCTTGCTTATTGATGAAAAGCAGGCAGTAGTATGGCGTGGCCCTATGGCCAGCTCTGCACTCAAACAATTTATAAGCGAGGTAAACTGGGGTACACTCGACTACCTGGTAATAGACCTCCCTCCAGGTACAGGCGATGTACACCTTACTCTGGTGCAGACTGTACCAGTAACTGGCGCGGTAATAGTATCTACCCCACAAGCGGTAGCTGCTGCTGATGCCCGCAAAGCAATTATGATGTTTAAGCAACCACAGATCAACGTACCTATACTGGGTGTGGTTGAAAACATGTCGTACTTCACCCCGCCCGAATTGCCCGATAATAAGTACTATTTGTTTGGAAAAGATGGCGCTAAGAAAATGGCAGAGCAGTTTGAACTTCCTTTTTTAGGCGAAATACCAATAGTGCAATCCATACGCGAAGGCGGCGATTCCGGGGTACCGGCAGTTATCGGCGACGACATTGCATCTAAGAAAGCATTCATGGACCTAGCCAGCCGCGTAGCACAAAATATTGCCATCCGTAATGCCAACCTTGAACCTACGAAAGTAGTACAGATGGTGGAGTAGAATTTATTGACAAGAGTAAATATCAAAAACGGGCTGCTTGTGCAGCCCGTTTTTTTGTTGATCTAAATAGTTAATGATTATACACAAACTGACTGGCGGTACCCTAGCGGCGATTTCATATAATATGCCTGTCAACAATTATCTTTGCACAATGGCAGGCGACATCATAATAGCTATAGACGGATATTCATCCTGCGGGAAGAGCACACTGGCGCGCGAGCTGGCTGCCCACCTGGCATACAACTATATAGATAGTGGCGCCATGTACAGGGCCATTACCCTATTCTTTCTGCGCAATAACGTAAACGAGCAGGACCCTGCCCAGATAATGAACGCCCTGGCACAAATACACCTTTCTTTTGTTTTCAACAGCGCCCACAACAAATCTGAGATACACCTCAACGACGAAAACGTAGAGCACCTGATACGCGAAATGGTTGTTGCCGATAAAGTAAGCGATATTGCCGCTATAAAAGAGGTACGTTCTTTTGCTGTGGGCCAGCAGAAAAAAATGGGCCGCAAAAAAGGTATAGTTATGGATGGCAGGGATATAGGAACCGTGGTATTCCCCGAAGCTGAATTGAAGATATTCATGACTGCCGACCCAGCTATACGTGTACTTCGCAGGTTTGAGGAGTTGTTTCCAGCTAATCACAATCTATCGCTTGACGAAGTACGCCACAACCTTGAAATGCGCGATTATATAGATACCAACCGTACAGAAAGCCCCCTTACCCAGGCATCTGATGCGGTGCTTATAGACAATAGTCATATAAGCCGCACCGAACAGTTGCATATGGCTTTGGGTTTGGTTAAAGAAAGAATATCTGTATTGCAGTAATAAAAAAGCCCATTCATTTTCATGAACAGGCCAATTATGCATTTGATTAATTTTCTATCCCAGCGATTTCAGCCAGTCTATTACTTCGTCCCTCGTTTTACCCAGCTTCTGTTGCATACGACCCAAAAATTCATCGTCTTTTCCTTCCTCGTACTGCAGGTCATCATCGGTAAGGTTAGCATTAGCCTGTTTTATTTTGCCTTTCCATTCATTCCAGCGACCTTTTAATTCCAGCTTGTCCATGGTGATTGATTTTTTTTAAAGGGTTTAAAAAGTCATGCCAATACTGATACCAAAGCAATTTGATAATAGTAAAAATTGCCAGACAGTTTGCAATAAAAAAATTACAACCTGAAAACACTAAAAATGTATAACAAATGCAGTTATTTTTGTAATATCACGCAATCAAGTACTCTGAACTTATGTTGAAAATGAACAAAACAGCTATTTTACTGGCATTTGCGGCAGCTGTGTGTGCTGCGTCATGCTCAAAAAGTAATAATAATAACGTCACTCCTGCCAGCATAACATACCCATATTCGTTTAATGATCCATTTGTAAACGATACAAATGGCTGGATCAAAATTGATGCGATACATAATCTCAGTATTACAGTAAGTGGTGGTTACCTCAATTTCATTTATCACCCAACAACAACCAATGCTAATTTTAAAGACACTGTAAACCCGGCATTTGATACAAAACATGACTTTGTATTGCAAACCAGTGTACAATCTGACCATATCATGGGCCTGGCTTTTGGTACAGCGGCAGCTGACTATGGCTATACTTTTGAAATAGACAATAATGGCAATTATGGATTGTTTCATGAAGGCGACTCGTTAAGTGCAAGATCAACTATTCTTAATTGGGCTAAAACACCTGCAGCTAACCCTGGGGGTGCTAACGTACTGGAAATTGACCAGACCGCAGGAGAATGGTATGGCTATATAAATGGCGTGCAGGTATTTTCTGTAACAGCAAGGCCTTTATTAGGTTCTACCATAGGTATTGTGGCTGAAGCTAATACTAACGGTACCGCTGATTACATCAATGTAAAGTGGGACTAGCAGCTAAAAACAGACTTAAATACATATAACATATATGGCGCCCATAGGCGCCATTTTTATTTGATATACCTGCTTCCCTACACTTGCAATTGAATAAAATATTAGCTACATTCATAGCTCGCAACAAATCTTGAACATGCTGATATTAGAGAACCATCTTGTTAAAGTGCAAATAGCCACTAAGGGCGCTGAAATACGCAGTATTTATCATAAAGAAAACAGTCTTGAATATATGTGGAATGCAGATCCTGCATTCTGGCCCAAACACTCCCCATTACTATTTCCAATAGTAGGGCTGCTTAAAAATAGTACCTATAAATATAAGGGAAAAAGCTACGAACTGCCCCGCCATGGTTTTGCATGGCTCAAAGAATTTAAAGTTGAAACATCTGCAGAAAATAAAGCAACCTTTTTACTAGAAAGTGATAAAGAGACGCTTGTTGCATACCCATTCACCTTCCAGTTGCGCATTCATTATGCGCTGGAGGATACAAAGCTCTCTGTTACTTACGATGTGCGGAACAATGGCAATGAAGAACTTTATTTTTCTGTAGGCGCTCATCCGGCATTTGCCGTTCCGCTCACCAAAGATTTGTCTTACAGCGACTACTACCTGGAATTTAATGAAACTGAAACGCTGCCGCTTTATACCTTAAAAGACTCTCTGATAGCAGATGCCGTTCCCTTCCTTCATGCAGAAAAAAGGATACCACTTACACATGAACTTTTTTATAAAGATGCCCTGATTTTTAAACATCCAAAGTCTGACGTGATCTCACTTAAAACAGACAAGAACAAACACGGACTGGATTATAATATTGGTGAATTTCCATTCCTTGGCATATGGGCATTTAAGGATGCAAATTTTGTATGCATAGAACCTTGGGAAGGCATTGCAGACAGCGTGAATCATAACCAGGAACTAACAGAGAAAGAGGGGATCAGGCATTTGGATGCAGGGGGAATGTGGCAGAAAACATGGAGTGTTACCGTTAGATAATTAAAATAATATAAAACCAACCGATAGCCAACATCTGTTGTCTATTACACCTGTAAGTTCAAAAAATATCAACACAATAAACTGACATTATAATTGCCAGCACATGAAACAACTTTTACGTTTTAATCTACTTGTAACATTATCGTTTGTTTGTATTGCATTCATCAATAGCCATGCTTCGGCACAGGCCATATCAGGTGTTGTGAACCAATATGCCAAGGTCACTTATATAACACCGCCAAGCATTATGCCGGCAAAAATAGTAGTGAATAACCGTGTCTTTTTGCCCAACGATAAAGTAATGCTCATTCAGATGAAGGGCGCTACAATTATCAACACCAATACCGCCAGCTTTGGTACAGTTACCAACCTGAATAGTGCAGGTGATTATGAATTTGGCATCGTAAAATCTGTTTCAGGCGATACGGTTACATTAAAAAGCCCGGTATGCCACGCATATAGTGTACCGGATAGTGTGCAGTTGATCAAAGTAGCCGTTTATACCAACAAAGTAACAGTGTCGGGCATACTTACATGTGCGCCGTGGGCCAATGGTGTTGGTGGCGTACTTGTTGTTGATGCAGCCGATTCATTTGTTATGAATGCAGATGTAGATGTAAGCACAAAGGGTTTTTTAGGTGGTAATGTATTTGGGGTAAGTTTTAATTGTGGAGCGAGCGATTTTACATCTCCTAATACAGGCCTAAGCAGTGCCGATGGACTTAAAGGAGAAGGAATAGCACAATATATAACTGGCAGTGAAAGCGGCCGCGCGGCATCAGCCAATGGTGGTGGTGGTGCAGGTGCAGGTAATGCTGCTGCCGGGGGCGGGGCCAATTACGGTGCTGGTGGTAATGGAGGATCTCAATATGATGGTTGCGGCTCAGCTGCAGTTAATGTAAATTACTTTGGGTATGGCGGGTTCGCTTTACCCTATACTTCTGGTCGCCTCTTTATGGGAGGAGGAGGAGGAGGCCCCCAGCACGATAACGGTTTCACCGTATATCATGGCGGTAATGGTGGTGGTATTATTCTTATAAAAGCCAAAGCTATTGTTGGCAATTATCATGTCATTCGTTCAGATGGCGATAGTGTAGCCTTAACTCACGATGAAGGCACCTCGGGAGCTGGTGCCGGTGGCACTATCTACTTACAGTGTAACAACTATACAAACACAGTGCAAATAGAGGCCAATGGCGGTAAAGGTGGTGATGTTTATAATACCGATTTCCCAAACTCATGTCACCCACCCAGCGGTGGTGGTGGTGGCGGTGCCATATGGCTATCTACATCATCACTTCCGGCATCAGTGAGCCCATCTGTAAACGGTGGCATCCCGGGCCTGGTACTCCGCCCTTCAAGCCCTTGTTATAATACACCCTACAACGCACAAGCTGGGGGCGGCGGTAACGTGCTGTACAATTTACCCAATGTGTTCTTCTACCCGGCACAAAACCTCACCGATACAATACTTTGTTACAACAGCAGTATATCGATAGGTGTAGATACTGGTTATCAATCGTACTCATGGTCTACGGGTGCCACAACAAATGTTATTTCTGTTACCCAGACCGGAACTTATACGTTGCAAGCGGTAACTCCACTTGGCTGTACGCTATACGATACTTCAAAAGTGCGTTACGATACATTAAGCCTCGGCGATGATACTACAGTTTGTTTTGGCACTCCGTTTATTGTTACACCCAAGCCACTAGGTAACTTTTTCACCTACCAGTGGCAAGATGGCATCACTACCCCATCTTACAGCGTAATACAAACCGGGACATACACATTAAATACTACTACAATTCATGGCTGCCGTTTGCAAGACTCCGTACACATCATTGTTATGACCAAGCCATTGCTTAGAGATACTATTGTTTGTAATGCACAGATAGGCGTGCCTCTTACCCTGCCTACCGGTTACAGCTCATATTTATGGTCAAATGGCGATACTCATAATAGTATCATTACATCAGGGTCGGGCACATACACAGTGCATGCAGTGACGCAGATTGGTTGTATTGTAGATGATACAGCACACATTATTGTTGACTCATTAACCTTGGGTAACGACACAGCCCTATGCTCCAACACCGGTTATATAATCTCTCCACAACCATCGGCAAACTTTACATCATATACCTGGAAGAATGGTGATACCACCACCACGTTTAAGGCATATACTACCGGCACTTATGGTGTTACTGTGAGCACAATACACAACTGCGTATTAAAAGATTCAGTTAAACTGATAATAGACACACTGCCCACAGTATCTTTTATCGTGCCCGATAGCGTATTGTGCGAGGGACAAGCTACTTTGTTCACTGCACATTATACCTCGACCGGCGATACGGGCCTGGTGTGGAATTTTGGCGATAATACTATTATCAACAACGACAAATCGATATTGCATGCTTATACTACACCGGGCACATACGTTGTAACCCTCACAGGCAAGTACCGGTTATGCCCCGATACCGCATATACCAAAAGGATTACTGCAAATGCATTCCCAACACTTAACCTGGGCCCCGATACATCTATATGCCCCAATGGCAGTGCCATTTTGATAGGTGACTACTTTAATGCAGGTAATAGTAGCGCACACTGGATATGGAATACAGGGGATACTACCAACCAGATATCGGTAACCAGTGATGGACGGTATAGTGCAACGATAACACTAGATGGCTGTAGCACCAGCGACAGTGTAGATGTATTTAAAAATTGTTACCTGGATGTACCAAACGCGTTTACACCAAATGGCGATGGCGTGAACGACTACTTTTTCCCACGGCAATTGCTGGGTAAAGGAATTGCAACTTTCACCCTTAACATCTTTGACCGCTGGGGTGTAGAGGTATTCCAGGCTACAAGCATTAATGGCCGCGGTTGGGATGGCAAGTTTAACAACAAGCCACAACCTGAAGGTGTGTATATATATTCAATAGATGTACAATTTGCAAATGGTGATCAGGAACATTATCAAGGAAATGTAACTCTTTTAAGGTAAATAAATGTTACTTTACCTATTAGTTATTTCAAGTAATTAAAATACATTAAGATGCATGAGTAATAATAATATCATTCATTATATTTACATAAAAAACACACTTATATGAAAAAGAAAATGTTAAAATTATTTTTTCTATTTGTTACATCAACAGTAATTAGTGAACGAGGGCTATCACAACATTGCAAAACTGCTGTTTTAGGTATAAATACAGGTTTTGACTATATTGGAGGGACAGTCATTCCTGTTGGTACCCAAGACAATAATTGGTTGGTTACAAATCTTTCTAGTGCATGCCTTAATCAAGCCCCCCCAACAGTCTTACCCTCGTGGTATCCCAATCCTGCAGCTACGTCAATAGTCTTTCCTTATTATGCTTACTCAGTGTCTTGGCCAGGCGGCGGGTGGTTAACTCCATCCAATAGCCAATGGATATCTTTTTTACCTCAATATTTTACATTTATCTTCAATAGCTACTATCCTACTCAAAAAATGACCTTAACCAGACGATTTGGAACTTGGGTACCTGATCTATTAACTTTTAATTTAACAATCGCTTCAGATAATTATATCCCCGATATGCGCCTTGATGGCACTTCTGTTTTTTCTCAACCAGGATCGGTTCCAACAAACTGGAGCACATATACCACTTGGACATCAACTGTTTATTTAGCTGCCGGTGTACATTATATTGACGTAGATTTACTTCAAGACAATCAGCCCGGTAGCAACCCATTTGGTTTAGATATAGAAGGGACTATTGCTAGTGCGACAAACACAACTTCACTTTGGGTAAATAATTGTGCAAGTACAAATAATCCATCCGTAAATCCTACTTGTGCATTTAGTTATTGTTTGAGCACACTTAGTCCCTATGGAGTTACTCTTATTGCAGATCCATCTGAAACTTTTAATTATCCAGCAAGTGGAGCATATGTAGCAAACTGGTATATTAATGGTTCTTTGGCAGGCACCGGGAGCTATTTGCAACACGGTTTCCCCACCAGTTCAAGTACCTATGATGTAGAATGGGAACAAACAAACCCATTTCCATCGGAAAATACTGAATGTTTTGCAGATCATCAGATATGTTTAGGTACAGCATTAACACAACCGAGTTGTGCGGGTACTCATAACCCCAATTTCACTCTATGCTACAATAATGCAAATTTTCCATCAAATATTTATACCCTAAGCGCAGACGATCAATTTCAAAGTGGTTATCTTTGGACATCTACAAATTCATCATTTTTACCAAGTACATCTTCTAATACATCAGGCACATTTAATACAGGAGATAATATTACATTAACCATAGGGGGCTCATGCCAAATGACTTATACAATCTGTAACCCTCTTTATAAATCAACTAGTATATCTACTGTTCAAAATCAACATTCTTTTACTGTTAATCCCAATCCGGCAAACGATATATTGAACGTTCATTATGTTGAGCCATCTCATAATGCTGTGCAATTCGTTTTAAAGGATTTGATGGGTAAAGAGTTAAAAACATATACTCAGGAAACAAACAATAAAGACTTCAATATGAATATATCTGAATTAGCTGCTGGTATTTATTTACTATCTGCCAATAATGGTACGTCAGTAAAAACATTGAAGGTTGTAAAAAACTAGTTGATTTTATAACTTTTTTAATATTATTAAGCCCAAAATACAGATAATCATCAATCTGTATTTTGGGCTTAATAGTTAAATTGAACGTATCAACCCAAGTTTTGACGTGCCATTTTATTTTCATTTATTCTTCCTAGGCATGTAAACATGAAACATTTTATTATCTTGTAGAACTGTCCTTTAAACCTTCATTACAGCAATATTCTAAGGATTTTTTTCATTAAAACAACGATTGTCCATGAAAAGATTTTTACGCTCATTGACTTATGGCTCTTTTTTTATTTTCTCTTCTTTTTTCAGCAGTAATGTACATGCACAAATCAACATATCAGGCATTGTAAACCAGTATGCAAAGGTTACGTATGTTACCAAACCCGGCGCTAATCCACCCAGAATAGTAGTGTCCAACAACGTATTTGCTGCCAATGATAAGGTAATGCTGATACAAATGAAGGGCGCGTCGATCGACGTATCTAACAGCTCCACCTTTGGTACAATTACAGGGCTCAATAGTGCAGGCTTGTACGAATTTGGCATCGTCAATTATACATCGGGAGACACTGTAGTGTTGCAAGGGCCAATATGCAATCTATATAGCGTAAGAGATAGTGTGCAGCTTATAAAAGTAGCTGTTTATACTTCCCCTGTTACGGTAACCGGCACCCTCACTTGTGCGCCATGGGCAAATGGCGTGGGCGGTGTTTTGGTAATGGATGCGGGTGATGTCACTCTGAATGCCGATATCGATGTGAGCTTTAATGGCTTCCTGGGTGGCAATCTCTTCGGGGTTTCTTTCAATTGCGGCGCAAACGATTATTGTGTTCCCAGTTCATCAAACCAGGATGGGCTAAAAGGTGAAGGCATAGCACAATATGTGCCCGGTAAGGAAAGTGGCAGGGCGCCCCTAGCCAACGGCGGCGGCGGTGCAGGCGCGGGCAATGCCCCGGCAGGCGGTGGTGCCAACTTTGGGGCTGGTGGCAATGGTGGCGCTCAATGGAGCGGGTGTAGCAACCAGTCGGTAAACTCAGCCTACGTTGGTTATGGCGGCTATAGCCTTACGGCCACTACAAACAGATTATTCCTGGGTGGCGGTGGCGGCGGCCCGCAACACGATAATGGTTATACTGTGTATCATGGCGGCAACGGCGGCGGTATTGTACTCATACGGGCCAACAGCATTACGGGCAATGGCTACACCATAAGGTCTGATGGTGATAGTGTCATGCTAACAAATGACGAAGGAACATCCGGCGGGGGGGCAGGCGGCACTATATATCTGGAATGCCCCTCATACTACACCACTGTAAAGCTTGAAGCAGAAGGCGGAAATGGTGGCAGTGTTTATAACCATGTATATATAACAGACTGTCACGCACCCGGTGGTGGTGGTGGTGGTGGTATAGTTTGGTTCTCTACAGCAAGTACACCATCAGGTGCATCGGTTAATGTTTCTGGCGGCCTTGCAGGTTTGGTACTTCGCCCTTCAAGTCCCTGTTACAATACAACAGACTATGCCACAAATGGTGGTAATGGTGGTACGCAATATAACCTGCCCAACCCATTCTTTTATCCTTCTGAGTTCCTGCACGATACTATCACTTGTACTGCATTTTCTCTAAACCTGGCTTTAGATCCCGGTTACCAGTCTTATCTGTGGTCAACTGGTGCTGCCACGTCTGGCATAACAGTTGCTCAGCATGGTATATACAGTGTACAGGCAACTACCAACTTGGGATGTATAGTACTAGACACTGCTGTTATTAAGTCTGATACCCTTGGCTTTATAAAAGACACTATAATCTGCCCTGATGCCCGGATTGTCTTATCACCCACACCGGCCGGCAACTTTACCTCATATCTCTGGCAGGATGCTACCAACGGCCCTACAGATACTGCTGCCACAACCGGGGAATACACTATATCGGTCATTACACTCCTTGGTTGTCAGCTTACAGACTCTGCGCATGTGCAAGTGCTTACCAAACCACGACTTATGGATACCATTGTATGTAATAACCGCACACCGGCATCTATAACCTTGCCTGGCAATTACACATCCTATACGTGGTCTAATGGTGGCACAGACTCTTCTATCACGGTTACCCATTCAGGAACTTATATAGTGCATGCAGTAACAACGCGTGGATGCATTGTAGTAGATACTGCTCACGTAGCAAACGATGCTCTGCAGCCATTTAAAGATACCACGGTGTGCTATGGCGCTTCACTCACACTATCGCCGCAGCCTGCTACGGATATTGTAAGCTATACATGGCAAGACCTTTCAATAAGTCCTTCATTTACAGTAACAGAGCCGGGAGCATACTATGTCTTTGTAAAAACAGTGCATAATTGCCTGCTATCAAATTCCGTGAATGTTAAATACTACTCTCAAATATATTCCCGTGTTGTAGGTGATAGCTCCGCATGTCCGGGTGGCACAGTAAAACTCTCCTCTCTTGAAACCTTTAAAGCATATCATTGGTCCAGCGGCGATACTACCAGTTATGCAGATGTACCCGCAGGCACATACACCCTGCAGGTAACAACAAATGAGGGCTGTATTACTTACGATACTGCAGTGGTAGGGCAATACCCTATGCCACTTCCGTATATCGGCCCCGATACTGCTATATGTTTTGACTATTTTGACACCCTGAATTTATATCCGGGCGCATTTAAACAATACCTGTGGCAAGACAAGTCTTACGCACCTAACTACCTGGTCACAATACCAGGTACCTATTCGGTAACAGTAACAGACAGCAATAAGTGCAGCGCCACGGTAGAAAGAGTAGTATCGAACCTCGGCTGCCCCAATCCGTTCTTTGTGCCCAATGCCTTTACACCTAACGGAGACAATAAGAATGATGTGTTCCGTATTACTGCCTTAAATACGGCTGCGCTTGCTTCATTTGAGTTGAGTGTCTTCAACAGGTGGGGACAAACTGTTTTCCACACTTTCTATGTCGATCATGGCTGGGATGGAACTTTTAACCAACACCCTTGCGATATTGGTGATTATTTCTGGACCATAAAATTCACAACACTGGATAGTGGCACACTCCTGCCCACTACACATCATCTAAGAGGCGATGTGACATTGATACGGTAATGGAATTGTAATCTTTGCTTTTCTTTGGGTCAGATGATGAATATCATCATTAATATCTATGTGCAAGGAAGGTAACTATAAGAAAAACTGTATAATTTTATAGCGATAACCCTTAAGTTGTTTGCCAAAACATATAAAAAGAAATGAGTTTAACTGCAGGTGAACGTATAGACGTAGTAAATATAGGATTGATGTTGGTTTCCTGTGCTGTTGCCATGGTCATACCTTTTGAGCTGTTCCTGTTTTCATATGCCATTCTTGGCCCTTTGCACTACCTCACCGAAATATCGTGGCTGCACGACAAAAAATATTACACTAAAGGCAAGTACGATGCGGTTGTACTTCTGGTTATAGGGCTTTTAGTTACTCTTACAAATTTCTCAAAATACCTGGAGCTGGAGTTTCCACAGCACTTTGCGGGCTACCTCACATACATTGCGTTCCTGGGTTCTATAGTTTTTGTATTTGTAAAGAACAATTTTGCGCGCATAGCTGGCTTGTTGCTTATTATTGTCACATCGCAATTATCAGAGCATTTCTGGCTGTTCTTCCTGGTGTTCCTGCCTACGCTTATACACGTGTATATTTTTACTATGCTGTTTATGCTATACGGTGCACTGAGAAGCAAAAGCAAAATGGGGGTATTATCTGTAGTTGTGCTTCTATTATGTCCTGTACTGCTTTATACTATTTTCCCCAATACAACTTTCTTTGGTCCAAGTGCCTACGGTATAAGTGCATACGATCTGTTCAGGGGTGTTAACCGCTTCTCCCTTTCCCATTTCATGAACGTGCCTGAGCAACCATCTGAGCAAAGCTGGAACGAGATCATATTTCATTCGCAGGCAGGCATCCTGCTCATGCGTTTTATAGCCTTTGCATACACCTACCACTACCTCAACTGGTTCTCAAAAACAAGGGTGATACAATGGCATAAAGTACCCAAAGCACGTTTTGCTGTGGTAGTGGTGATATGGCTCATCAGTATTAGTTTATATATCTACAACTATTCTGTAGGTCTGCAATGGTTGTTCTTCCTCAGCTTCTTGCATGTGCTGCTAGAGTTTCCGTTGAACTATATTTCAGCTGTCGGTATAGGCACCTATGTGCGCGACCGCATTTTTAAATCCCAGCCTACGCCTGCAGGACTTAGTAAAAAGTAGCGAATTATAACGCTACATGTTATTTTTTCAAAAAGCTGATGGTATTGTTGCAACAGGTCATTAGGTAAGCTTTGTGCACTTATTGGTTAGGCCTAACTTCGCTTACAATGAAAACCGATTACGATGTTGTAATAATAGGCAGTGGGCCTATTGGTCTTAGCTGTGGTATAGAGGCAAAGGCTGCAGGACTCAGTTACCTGATAATAGACAAAGGTTGCCTGGTCAATTCCTTATTCAACTACCCGCTCAACATGTCCTTCTTTTCTACATCAGAAAAGCTGGAGATCGGGAATGTGCCATTCATGTCGGTAAATACAAAACCTAACAGAGCCGAGGCATTAGAGTACTACAGGAGGGTTGCTGCGCTATACAATTTAAATATTCATCTATTCGAAACTGTGCTTGTTATTAACCCTGCGGGTGGTAAGTTTCAGGTCAATACATCAAAAACAAATTATACCGCCGGCAAGGTCATCATTTCTACCGGCTTTTACGATATACCCGCAACTATCAATGTGCCGGGCGAAGACTTGCCCAAAGTAAAGCACTACTATCGCGATCCACATTTCTATGCCCTGCAGCACGTGGTTATAGTAGGGGCAAGCAATAGCGCTGTAGATGCCGCACTTGAAACCTATCGAAAAGGTGCCCATGTTACCATGGTCATTCGTGGCCCGCAGGTGGGCGAAAGGGTAAAATACTGGGTGCGGCCCGACATCATCAACCGCATAAATGAGGGCAGTATAAAGGCATATTATAATTCCAATCTTACTGCAATACGGCAAACTGAAGTAGATATACAAACACCGGAAGGAAAAGTAACTCTGCCCAACGATTTTGTAATAGCACTGACGGGCTACCGTCCCGATTTTTCTTTGCTCACACAGGCTGGCGTGAATCTTAGCGAGCCACGTCTCTATCCCACCCACAATACGGATACCATGGAAACCAATGTGCCGGGCATATACCTTGCCGGGGTGGTATGCGGTGGCCTGGATACCCATAAATGGTTCATCGAAAACTCAAGAGATCACGCTGGGAAAATAATAAGGCATATCAAATCACTGGAACACACCCTTTAACATCCGCGGATTACCGTGCATGTCATCTTTTACCTGCACCTGTGTGTAACCTGCCTGTGTAAACATTTCAGCAGTTTGGTGTGCATGGCTCATGTGTAACTCACAGTATATGGCTCCATTGGGTTTAAGATGGGCCTTCCCATATTGTGCTATCGCTTTATAAAAGAGTAGCGGGTCTTCATTAGGTACAAACAGAGCTATAACCGGTTCATTGTCTTTTACATTAGTATGCATGTGCTCTTGCTCAGATACAGGGATGTAAGGAGGATTAGAGACAATTACATCATACTTACCTGTGGTGCTCCATTGGCCTTCATCAAGGATATCAAGCTGTTGAAAAACAATTACTGCCTGTAAGTTTTCAGCATTTTTATTTGCAACGATAAGTGCCTCAGCGCTAATATCTAAAGCTGTTATTACGATACTATCTTTAAGGAGCATCAGCTTGGGAAGCTGAGGGTCTTGGGTTCGATTCCTGACGAGGCCACCCAATCCTAACTTCAGCGAAATAGCAATACATCCACTCCCCGTCCCAATATCAACTAGTGTTATATCTTTCTTTCCCCTATAGTCTTTTATTATCCATTCCACCAGTTCTTCAGTTTCAGGCCGGGGTATCAGCACATGTTCATTTACACTGAATTCTCGCCCCATAAACCAGGCAGTACCTATTACATATTGTAAAGGTTTGCCTGCGGTAAATTGTTCTTTTGCTTCAGTCCACAAGGTTTCCTGTGCCGGTGTAAATTGGGTATCCCGCTCCACAATACGTTTAAGTTTATCTGCCCCGGTAAGGTGGGTAAGGTATTGATCGGCAATAGCGGCTGCCTCCCGGGCATCATACATTGGCTGCAGTGCCTGGCATAATTGATGAAAGGCAGTTGTGTAGGTAAGCATAGCATAAAGATATAACGGTTTGTTACTACTTTCGTGGAGCGATGACGGATGATGAATTATACATACGGCGGTGTATGGAGCTGGCACAGAGGGCTAAGGGCTTTACTGCGCCCAACCCAATGGTGGGAGCGGTATTAGTGCACAATGGGCGCATTATAGGCGAAGGCTGGCACCACTATTACGGTGCTGCCCATGCCGAAGTAAACTGCATAGACAGCGTACAAGCCGCAGATCGGGCTTTGATACCCGATAGTACCATGTATGTAAGCCTGGAACCTTGCGCTCACCAGGGCATCACCCCTCCCTGCGCAGTACGGCTGGTGCAAGAACAAATAACAAAAGTAGTGATCGCCAATATAGACCCTTTTGAAAAAGTTGGAGGAAGGGGCATTGGGATACTGGAGGAGTATGGGGCGCAAGTGCAAACAGGCATACTCAAAGCCGAGGGTGAATGGCTGAACAGACGTTTCTTTTGTTACCATACCCATAAAAGGCCATACATCATACTCAAATGGGCACAAACACCTGAAGGATATATAGCTCCATCCGATGGCCGCAGGCTGCAGATCAGCAATACGCACAGCCACACATTGGCGCATAAGTGGCGCACCGAAGAGGGCGCGATACTGGTGGGCACTAATACCGCCATCAATGACAATCCCGAGCTTACGGCTCGCTTATGGAAAGGGAAACAACCATTACGCATATTGCTGGATAAAGACCTGAAAGTACCGCACACCCACAAGCTGTTTAATGAGGCTGCCGCAACCTGGATCATCAACGAACAGAAAGATACATTGCAAGGCAACCTGCACTTCTTACAAATGCAGTTTGATGAAACCTTGCTGTCCAACCTGTTGCAACGGCTGCACGATACCCGCATTCTTTCGCTTATAGTAGAAGGTGGTGCAAAAGTTTTAAACAGCTTCATTGCACAAGATTTGTGGGATGAGGCAAGGGTGTTTACTGGCGCAGTTTCTCTACAACAAGGCATAGCCGCGCCACTCTTGCAAAACGCAATACCTGCGTTTACTACACAACTGGAGCAGGACAGGCTACAGCTTTGGGTAAACAGGTCATCTACCCCGTATGTGCAGGGCATGGAATTATAATTACCAACCGGGATGTTCTACTTAATAGCTACCATTTTACTCAATACGGTCCTGTCTGTCATTTTCAAAATACTACCCAGGTATAAGGTAGATGTTTTGCAGGCCATAGTAGTTAACTACTGGGTATGCGTACTTACCGGCAGTATGTCAATAGGTGGCCAGCCATTCAATTCCAATGGTGTACAGCAAACATGGTTTCCGTGGGCTTTGATTACCGGTGCGTGTTTTATCATGCTGTTCAACCTCATTGCTTACCGCACACGGGTAGATGGAATTACTACCACTACTATAGCCAATAAACTATCATTGGTAATACCGGTTTTGTTGGCCATTATTCTTTATAAGGAACATGACGGCTTGTATAGCATATTGGGCATTATCCTTGCCCTCCCTGCGGTTTACCTTACCAGCCGGGCTAAAAAAGAAGACAATAAACCAGCCACACTGGGATGGCTTGCATTATTATTTATGGGTAGTGGATTGCTGGATGCATTACTCAACTACATACAGCATGGTTATTTACCCACCGCAGCAGATGAGTCCTTGTTTACCATTTATACATTTGCAGCTGCCGGAAGCATAGGAGCAGTGCTGATCATTATTCTTTTTGTACTCAAGCGCGTCCAATTGCGCTGGCGCAATGTACTGGCGGGCATCTGCATTGGCATACCTAATTACTTTTCCATTTATTACTTTATAAGATTGTTACATTCAGGTTTCCTGCAAAGCTCTGCCGCTATACCGGTTAATAATATGGGGGTATTGGTAGTTTCAACGTTAGCAGCTCTGCTGTTATTCAGAGAAAAGATAACCTTGTTGCGTTTTATAGGATTAGTGCTGTCGGTGACGGCGATATTATTAATTGCATTTGGAACATAGTATGGAGGTATATAAATACACAACAATATCCGGGGCTACCACGGCCGAGTTCAAAGACCGTGGCAGTAAGTTTCTTGCATATGCCTACCCTGTGGCTTTGCTACAGGATGTAAAAGACAAAGTGCAGCTATTAAAGAAAGAGCACCCTAAGGCCGTGCATTACTGCCTGGCTTTCCGTATGGGTACAGATGGCAACCAGTTTAGAGCTAGCGACGATGGAGAACCCGCCGGCAGCGCTGGCAAGCCCATACTGGGGCAGATAGATAGCGCAGAGCTTACTAACGTGCTTGTAGTTGTAGTCAGGTATTTTGGAGGTACATTATTGGGGGTGCCCGGACTTATAAATGCTTACAAAACCGTTACTGCCGACGCCCTGGCCGCCGTGGGCCGAGTAGAAAAATGGATAGAGCATAAAGTGGAAATATCATTTGACTATCCTGCTATGGGTGAGGTGCTGAATCTCTTAAAACATAGTGAAGCCACCATTTACAAACAGGAGCTGCAATTGTTCTGCCTTGTCGTGGCCGGCATACCCATCAAACATTCTGAAACTTGTCTGGGAAAGCTTTCCGAAATTCGCGGGGTAACCATTAAGAACCTGAAGGATACCGAGTAATACATGTCGTCATCTGCTCAAAAAAATACCGAACTGATCAAAACCGAGGCCGCACGCCTGGGGTTTAGTGCATGTGGTATTGCTGTTGCTACGCAGTTGGATGACGATGCCCGCCGGTTAGAGCAATGGCTGCAAAATGGGTACCAGGCTGGCATGCAGTACATGGAGCGCAATTTTGATTTGCGCATAGACCCACGCAAACTGGTACCGGGTGCCAAATCGGTCATTACCATGCTGTTGAATTATTTTCCGTCCCAGGCACAACAACCCAATACGCCGCATATAGCTAAGTATGCGTGGGGTACAGACTATCATTATGTCATAAAAGACAAACTAAATGAGTTACTCTTCTTCATCAAACAACATATAGGTGAGGTGGATGGACGTGGCTTTGTTGACAGTGCACCAGTGCTAGAGCGAAGCTGGGCTACACGTAGTGGATTGGGTTGGCTAGGCAAGAATGCTAACCTGCTTACTAAACAGGCCGGATCTTTTTTCTTCATAGCCACCCTCATCACCGACCTTGAATTGGTGCCCGATAACGCCTTCAATACAGACCATTGCGGTACCTGTACCCGGTGTATTGACGCATGCCCCACAGACGCCATTATAGCGCCGGGAACAGTAGATGCCAACAAATGCATATCGTACCTCACCATAGAGTTAAAAGACGCATTGATACCTGGCGAACTGCACAGTAAGATGGACAACTGGATGTTTGGCTGCGATGTATGCCAGGATGTGTGCCCATGGAACAGATTCTCTAAACCCAACACAGAAAGTGCATTTACCCCTATACCTGAAATACTGAACCTATCCCTGCAACAATGGGAACAAATGAGCGAAGACCACTTTAAAAGTGTCTTTAAAAATTCACCCCTAAAGCGTTCTAAATTTACCGGGATACAGCGGAATGTAAAGGCGCTGAAGATAGTGTCATAATCTATTTATTCTTTCCTTCCAGCATAGGCACAAAGTCAAAATCACCTAACTGTTCTTCAGTTAAACTGCCGTCCAGCCCTTTGCGTATGCGCACCATTTTTTGTCCGTTATCATCGCCTACAGGTATTACCATAAGGCCACCGGGTTTCAACTGCTCTATCAACTTGGGAGGTACAAATGGGGCACCACATGTAATAATAACTTTATCAAAAGGCCCATACGAAGGAAGCCCTTCAAAACCATCACCATAGAATCGTTTCAGCTTAGGGTAACTTTTGATGAAAAAAAACTGGCCCACATGGTCGTATAAAGCTTTTTGGCGCTCTATGCTATACACGGCAAATCCCATCTCTGCAAGCACGCATGCCTGGTAGGCGCTACCTGTGCCTATTTCCAATATCTTATCATATTTTTTTAGCTCCAGCAGCTCGGTCTGGTGCGCGACAGTATATGGGTGCGATATGGTTTGCCCTGCAGTAATCGGGAATGCTCTGTCCTCATAGGCTATACGCTCAAAAGCTTTGTCCAGGAAAAAGTGACGGGGAATAGCCTCTATTGCAGCCAATACCCTATCATCCTGGATTCCCTTTTCTCTAAGTAATTGTACCAGTTGTTTTCTTAAGCCCTTGTGCAGGAAACTATCTTCTATAGGCTTGCTATTCAGCATAGTGTAAAGATAGCGCAGGAAGGGGGAAATAAAAACAACAAGCACAGTTGCCGAAAGATATTTCAGGATGTCGTTTGTCTGTATTTGTGTTACTAACTCAATATAAGACCGGTCTGTTTACAAGGTTCGATCTTACCCGGGTCAGCACATCATTAATTTACAGTAACAGTTCCGGTCATATTAGGGTGGATGGTGCACTTGTAGGGAAACGTTCCTTTTGTGCTGAATTTAAAACTATAAGTGCTGCCAGCAGGTAAATTGCCGCTATCGAAAGCACCGGTGGTGCTTGTTACGGTATGTGTTATCATATCTGTATTTGTCCACACAACTGTTGTACCAGCCGCTACTGATATTGAAGATGGGGTAAACGCCATATTATTGACAATGACCGTGTCTTTAGCGGTAACTGCCGGCGTACTGCTGCTGCTTTTGCTGCACGATGTTACTGCCATAATAGTGGTAACTGTAACAAGGATGCTTACAAAGATTTTTTTCATAAAATGATGGTTTAATGAAGGACCTGTTTATCTGGTCTATCAATGTAGTTTTCATTAAAACAGTGCCACCTTACTCTTTTTTTTATACGAACCCGATGAAGCAGGGAATCACGTTTCTAAACCGGATCAATTATAACATGGAGCCGTTGCGGCCGAAAATTTTTAAATTATTGCTATCTCGCTTAAACATAAATTTCATAGTATATATTCCCCAAGTGAGACGAATGCCAAGCCATAACTTATTTCTGAAAATACACACTAACTCCTACCCCTACACAACTCTACCCCAAGGCCTATCACAATTGCATCCTCAATAGCACCTATTATCGGGTCATATATCTTACACTGCTCAACCACTGCTTTGCGCAGGAAAAAGCTGGCAAACGAACTACCAATTGCCGCAACCGCGCCTACCAATGCACCCGCGGCTATGCTTCCATTTTGTGCTTTATACAATGCAGCACCAGCAAGTGCACCACTCATAATGCGCCCGCCTATAGCCTGGGTCTTAATACGGTCTGGTGTTGAGGGTAATTTATCCATTACAATTTCACCCAACGCAACAAGCTTAAATATAGTGGCAGTTGTTTTTGATTGCATGAAGTCCAACGGCGAATCTTCCAGATCGTATGAATGGGACTGGTTAAGTATATGGCTCACAATTAAGGGGGCGGCTGTAGAACGCATACCAGCCAATGCGCCTACACTTAATGCCTGGGAGAACGGAAGCTTTCGATTTTTCATGACGTTATTATTAACAACTATAGAAATGGAAAATTCATGCCAGTAAAACGCCAAAAGCCATTAATTTGCAACCTATGTACAAGTATCACGCAGAAGTGCTGCAACACCTGCACGAAGGCTTAAAAACCGATAAACCCAGCAAGTTCAAAGACTTGAAGAAATACATAGGTACCAATTACGAGCACATAGGCTTGTCTGTTCCCAAACAACGGTTAATATTTAAAACAGGCTTTAGTTTCAGCCATATGTCATTGAAGGAACAGTTGGATGTATGGAACGATATATGGATGAATAGCAACCATTATGAACTGATGAACATAGCATTGCTATTTGCAGGCAAGCATTTATCTCAATTTGATGCCACTGATATATGGGATGTCTTAAAAAACTGGGTAACAAAGACCGACAATTGGGCACATTCCGACGGACTTTCGTCTATATACGCACAACTGCTTGAGCAACAACCAGAAATGGTATATGCCCAATATACACTATGGAATACCTCCCACAATCCGTGGGAACGCCGTCAATCAATTGTTGGCCTGCTATACTATAGCCGCATCAGAAAAAATATTTATCCATATAAAAAGCTGGTGGCAATGGTGCAGCCATTATTAAAGGACGAAAATTATTTTGTACAAAAAGGCATTGGGTGGACATTGCGCGAAATGTGGAATGTTTATCCTACCGAGACGTTGGCATTCCTTAAGGCACACATAACAGATATTACAGCTACAGCCTTTACTGCAGCTATTGAAAAGCTGGATGTTACTGAAAAACAACAACTAAAAGAAATGCGCAAGTTGAAGAAGAACATATCCCCGGCTCAGATTTAAAAGAAAAGACATTCAATCTATACATGCACGCGCTCACAAAAAAAACAGATTATGAGTAAAGGATTTATATTCGATATGAACGGCACCATGATAGATGATATGGATTACCATTCCTTAGTCTGGGGAAATATTATGAATGGGGTGCTGAATGCTAATTTAACACCCGAACAGCTGAAACTCCAGATGTATGGCAAGAACGAGGAAGTACTGGAGCGCATTTTTGGTAAAGATCGGTTTACTATAGACGAAATGAATGAACTTGCGCTGGAAAAAGAGCGGGCATACCAGAAGGCATATTTGCCACATTTACAACTGATAGATGGATTGGATGCTTTTTTAAAGAAGGCCCGGAACATGGGCATCCCCATGTCTATTGGCACAGCTGCAATACCATTCAACGTAGATTTTGTACTCAATAACCTCAAGCTCAAACCCTACTTCTCCGCTATCATTACCGCCATCGATGTGAATGAAAGCAAGCCACACCCCGAAACATTCCTAAAATGTGCTGCAGCCATGCAGGTGCCCGCTCAAGATTGCATAGTTTTTGAAGATTCACCTAAAGGCGTTGAAGCTGCACTCAATGCCGGGATGAAGGCAGTGGCAATAACCACCATGCATGTGGCGGCCGATTTCGACAAGTATAATAACGTTTTGTTTTGCATTGCAGACTATACAGATCCAAAGCTGCAATCACTCTTCACTTCTTAAATGCTTGTTGCTGGCAACAAGCATCATCTGAAAAAGACCATAATTAAACTTAGCAACTAGTTATTCTGCACACAGCTGGCACCAAGGTCAGCAACCTGGTAGGTATATACTTTCCCCGTACTGTCTGCAATATTTACAGTACCTACAAGGGTATATTGCTGTTCAAAAGTCTGTATATCGCCTACTGTTTCATTACACTTCTGTATAGTGTACAGACTATCAAACGGTTCCTGAACTGCTGCGCTATCGCTGTAGGTGCGCTGGTTTATGGTACATGTCCAGCAAAACTTAGCATCTTGCTGTGTCTTATAGCAAGACGACAACAACACAACGGATAATAAGATCAGGATCAATGTGTATTTCATAGTGTGGCAGTTGATTGAATTACTCAGCGCTAACCAAGGTAACGACCAATGAGAAAAATCAACAAGCAATGATATAAAGAAAACTGAAATTGAAATGCAAATTCTTTCTTAATATGACGAATGCAGGAATTATAAATACAAAAGCCGCTCGATGAGCGGCTTTTTACTTTCTGTAGCGAGGAGGAGACTTGAACTCCCGACCTCAGGGTTATGAATCCTGTGCTCTAACCACCTGAGCTACCTCGCCAAAAATTAGGACTGCAAAAGTAAAGAATTTCCTGAGAATTCAATGTCCCTTAGCCGGAATTTTTTTATCTGCTGAAACGAGGTGGTTATCTTTGGGCTGTATTTTAAAATAACCAAATCGCCTCCGCTCTTGTACAAACTGAATCTTTTACTTATCTTGTACTCGTTATTAAGCCCCGATTTTCAATTTTATTACAATAATTGGGTTCAATTAACAAACCAATAAACCCATAGTAATGTTTTTATTCTAATGAATTAAGACATCATTAATAGTAACAATAAATGTTTATCCATGTCCCAGTGTGCTATATGCATTACAATGCCCGATTGCAAACCGATACAGATAATGAATGCTGCTATAAAGCATGCTGTTCATATCGTAGATAAGGAATGCTATGATGCGGAAAAGGATTATGACTACTTTTTAGACAAGTACGACTTATTTTCCTGTGGCCTTGATGTAAGCCTTCTGTTTGTTTTCCCCGATGAAGGATCTATTCTGATCTCTAAAGACGATCAGATGGAAAATTTTTTGACAGAATATAATACCCTCCGTTACGCCCACCTAATGTTCAACTAATTTTTGGTCGCAAATTTTATCAGGCAATACATATAGCAATAGCTGCTGCGTAGCCATCAACCGTGCTGAGTTGTTTTAATATCCAGCCCTTTTCATTACATAACAATACAGGGGCAGCGCTCCCCATGCCCGGCAGTGCCGTAAAACGCTGTAGCCCATAACTAACTCCGGTACCTATACCTTTTATAAATGCTTCTTTCAGTGTCCACACCTTAAAAAAGTATTCCCGTTTTTCGGGTAGGTTATCGATCAATTGCAGGTAGCGCCGCTCTGCTGCTGAAAAAAGCGTTTGCGACAGCCTGTCCATATCCTCATCTTCAATATCACGAATCCGCTCTACATCTACACCTATAGGATTACTGGCGACTCCCACCATTACCCACGTTCCGCAATACGATATATTAAAGTGAACTGGCTCATCACGTACCATTTGTACAAGAATAGGCTGGCCATAAGTAGTGTAATTAAAAACAATATCAGCAGGAGCCACATTAATATATTTGCTTAAGACTTCCCTCAAAAAAAGATGTGCCTGTATATACCGTTCCCGGTCTGCAACAAGCTTATACTCCCCTGTCCTACCCTGTTCATGTGTTGATAATCCATCGATTATTTCACCCTCCCCTACTGAAATGGCATGCATATAAATATGTGCAAAGCCAGTTGTCAGCTCAATATTTTGGTATGAAAGATGGTTTTTACCTGTCATTTCTTATTGTATTTTTTACTTTTGTAGTGTATGACACCAGAACGCCGGGAAAGGATAACAAATGTATTGAATAACAGGCAGCCCGACCTTACCGTAATACTTGAAAATGTACACGACCCACACAATATTGCTGCAGTATTCCGTACTTGCGATGCCGTTGGGGTGCGTGAAATATATGTACTCACCACTACAATAAGTCGTCATCCCCCGTTTGACCAGAAAAGCTCGGCCAGTGCTGCCCACTGGCTTACCATACACCAGTTTGAAGATCTGGAGACATGCATCAAATCTGTAAAAGAAAAGTATACCAAAATATTTGCCACCCATCTCGGCACGGAATCCTCCTCACTGTACGATCTGGATCTGAAAGAACCTGTAGCATTGATATTTGGCAATGAACGTTATGGCGTTAGCGATGATTTTCTGAAGTATTGCGATGGCAACTTTATTATACCCCAGGTAGGTATGGTACGTTCGCTCAATATATCTGTAGCCTGTGCTATATCTCTCTATGAGGCCTTCAGGCAGCGCAATCTTGCAGGCTTTTACAACGGCACACCCAGGATAAGCCCAGAGGAATACAACAGTACCGCTCTGAGCTGGAAGATGTATGACGGCCTATAAAATATCAACGCAAATAAAAAGCGCTTCTCCAAAAAGGGAAGCGCTTTTTTTATAAAAATGTAGAAGTATTAATTGCCGAGGTATGATTTTAAAAGGTTGCAACGAGTGGCTGTGCGCAATTTGGTGATGGCCTTGTCCTTTATCTGGCGTACACGTTCGCGGGTGAGTGAGAATTTTTCGCCTATGTCTTCAAGGCTCATGGGGTGCTCTACACCTATACCAAAGTATAGTTTTATTACATCGCGCTGACGGTCTGTAAGTGTGCTTAAAGAACGTTCGATTTCGCAACGCAGGCTATCATGATGCTCCAGCATAGAATCTGCAGAATCTGAATTTGGGTTTTCCAGTACATCCAGCAACGTATTGTCTTCGCTATCCACAAACGGGGCATCAACACTTACGTGGCGGGCTGCAACACCCAGTGTAGTTTCTACTTCTTCAGTACCTATTTCCAGCAGTTCTGCCAGTTCTTCGGTAGATGGTTCACGCTCAAATTCCTGTTCCAGTTGTGAGTACGCCTTGCTGATCTTGTTAGAAAGACCTACTTTATTTAGCGGCAGGCGCACAATACGCGATTGTTCTGCCAATGCCTGCAATATGCTCTGGCGTATCCACCATACAGCATAAGAGATGAATTTAAAACCGCGGGTCTCATCAAAGCGCTGGGCTGCCTTTATAAGGCCCAGGTTACCTTCATTAATAAGATCGCTGAGCGAAAGGCCCTGGTTCTGGTATTGTTTTGCTACCGATACCACAAAACGCAGATTGGCTTTGGTAAGCTTCTCTAAAGCACGCTGGTCGCCCTGTTTAATTTTGATGGCAAGCTGTACTTCCTCTTCAGGCGTTATCAAATCCACCTTGCCAATTTCCTGAAGATATTTTTCCAGAGACTGACTTTCACGATTCGTTATCGATTTCGTGATTTTAAGCTGACGCATAGACATAGGCTGAGCATTAAATGGTTTTTGAAAATGGAAAGTATTGGTTTGTAATGGGGTTCTTTACTATTATGTGGCAAATCTAAGGTTCTTGAGCATTCGACCCAAAAAATATTAAGAATATGTTAACAGCCGCCTAAATAGGCTTTCGACTGAAATATAATATATTTTAGTGAATATTGGGGATAAAAATTTTGATTGTTCAATGATTTTTTTATTATTGCACTAAATACAATAGCAAGTGAATAATTCCACGACGAAGAAAAAGATGATGTATACGTTAGAATTCCCGGTAAGATGCTCCCCCACTATATTATATGATTTTTTATCCACTCCCGTAGGCTTGCAGGAATGGTTCGCAGATAAAGTAGATCAGAGAGAACACACTTTTTATTTTAGCTGGAACGGATCAACCGACATTGCAGATGTTGTTGAATATGTTGAAAATGAGTTCATAAGATATCGCTGGGATCACTACCCCGATAACGAGTTTTTTGAATTCAGGATAGAACAGAGCGCCATTACAAACGAAACCATTCTTAAGATCACAGACTTTGCAGAAAAGGGTGATATGAAAGATCAGGAACGCCTTTGGAACTCACAAGTAAATGATTTAAAACACCGCATAGGCAGTTAATAAAAGATTTCAAAATGCAACGGGCCTGCTTCTGTACAAATACCAGAGCAGGCTTTTTTGTAAGCGAAGCTGGCAAATCGATCTGACTTATACCAGATTGCAATATTTATCTTTGTCGTCTTCACTAAGAAAAGGTTAATCCGATCTTCTATAATAAGGATTGGCTTATGTTTTATGTAGGTTTGCACTAAATGAGCGGCTGTTGATAAAGAAATTAGATATACTGATCATTCGCAGTTTTATAGGGCCTTTTGTCATCACTTTTTTCATAACGTTGTTTGTACTGGTGATGCAGTTCTTCTGGCTGTACATGGATGACCTCATAGGCAAAGGATTGGGCGTGTGGATGATATTACAGCTATTGTTCTTCATGTCCACCACTATGGTACCGCTAGCATTGCCGCTAAGTGTATTGCTTGCCTCTATTATGACGTTTGGCGACATGGGCGAAAACTTTGAGCTGGTAGCCATAAAAGCTGCCGGCATATCGCTGCTGCGGTTCATGCGGCCACTATTCTTTCTCATATTGGTAGTGGGTGGTATGGCATTCGTATTCAGCAACAACGTTATACCTGTAGCCAACCTTAAAGCATTATCCCTACTCTACGATCTCCGCAATTCAAAGCCCACCCTTAATATACGTCCCGATCAATTCAACAACGAAATAGACGGCTACAGCATTCGCGTAGGGAGTAAGGACAAAGACGGGCAAACCATACACAACATTATCATATACGATATGAGTGCCGGTGTGGGCAACGACAAAGTGATACTAGCCAAGCAAGGGCAAATGATACCATCGCCTGACAAGCAGTACCTCATCTTCCGCCTGCAAGATGGCTGGCGCTACGACGAAGGCATAACCAACGGCACGCACAACTACCAGCAAACCCGCATGTACTTTAAGAGCTGGGATAAGGTATTCGATTTGTCGGGCTTCCGCCTCAGCCGTACCAACGAAGACCTGTTCAAAAGCGCTTATCAGATGATGAACGTAAGCCAGCTACGCGAGAACATAGATAGCATGACGAAGGAACGGGTACGCGTGGGCAATAACATAGGCTCTTACCTGAGCCCTTATATTACCTGGTTCAATGCCGACAGGGATAAGAAAACCTTGCTCAAAAAACTAAAAACTGCCCCAGACAAAAACATAAAGGCTTACACCGGTGCATTTGTGAATACGCTCAGCGATAGCCTGCGCAGACGTACAGCACAAACTGCCGCCAACAATGCCCGCAATATAAAAGGCCTTATAGATATAACGGCTACCAATGAGCGCCTGCAGCTAGAGAATTACCGCAAAATGCAGGTGGAGCTTCACCGCAAGTTCACCCTATCGTTTGCATGCTTGCTGCTGTTCCTTATTGGTGCACCACTGGGCGCCATCATACGCAAGGGCGGCCTTGGTATGCCATTGGTTATAGCAGTCAGCTTCTTTGTCATATTTCATATTACCTCCATTACCGGCGAAAAGCTGGCAAAAACAGGCTCACTACCTGCATGGATGGGCATGTGGATGGCCACCGGCATGTTGCTGCCCATAGCATTCTTCCTCATTAACAAGGCCCGCAACGACTCACAGATTTTCAACAAGGATTGGTATCTTCACATGTGGAAATCTGTTTCTGTGCTTTTTTCAAAGGTTAAAAAGGGATCAGTTGCGTCATAAAACACACTCTTCTTACAATCCATATTTTATTATCCCTTTTATATTATGGATAATAGCGGGTGGCCTTTTGCTGTTCTTCTTCAGCAGGCAAGTACTGTTTGCCACTGTTAATACACATCATTCCTCGTTTACCGATGTATTGTTTTTCTATACCTCTCAACTGGGCGAGGCGCACACCATAGTGCCGTGCCTGCTGGTGTTGCTGGGTATGCCATCGCTGCGCAACTGGTGGTATTTTACTGCGGCCGTGGTCTGCAACATCATACCCACCGTTATAGAGCAATGGCTGAAACATTTTTTTGATGCCCCGAGGCCGCTTAACTATTTCAATCACGCTACATGGATACACGTGGCAGATGGATGGCCACAGCTGATGAGCAATAGTTTTCCATCGGGGCACAGCACGGGCAGTTTTGCTTTTTTCTGCTTCTTGTCGCTGCTGCTAAAAGAGCGGTACAGCAAGTTTGGGTTATTGTTTTTTGCACTGGCACTGGCCGTGTGCTATGCACGCATATACCTTGCCGCACACTTTTTTGCAGATGTATATACCGGCAGTGTTATTGGTGGTACTACCTGCTTAGCCTTGTTTTCCATTATGCGGAAGTACCAATATGTTTTCCTGAAAAAAGATGCGCTCATTTAACCATCGCATATGCAAACTTCTACTATTCGGTATATACTTATTATCATTTGCGCTTCCCTGCTGTTCCTCCCTTTCCTGGGCCAGGTACACTTGTTTGACTGGGACGAGATCAACTTTGCAGAGTGCGCCCGCGAAATGATAGTATCAAAAGACTACCTGCGTGCACAGATAGACTTTATGCCCTTCTGGGAAAAACCACCACTGTTTATATGGATGCAGGTACTGGCCATGAAGCTGTTTGGAGTGGGTGCATATGCCGCCCGCTTCCCCGATGCGTTTATTGGCGTTGTCACCATTACCACCCTGTATTATGCAGGCAAAAGGGTGCTGAATGAGCGACTGGCCTGGTGGTGGATGCTGATGTATGCTGCAAGCTGGCTCCCCCACTTCTACTTTAAGTCTGGCATTATAGATCCCGTGTTCAACTACTTTATATTCATGGCCTTCTTCCAGGTATATCTTACCGGCCGTGGCGACAGGCGCACACTACACGCTGCACTTGCAGGGTTGTTCCTGGGGCTTGCGGTGCTCACCAAGGGGCCCGTGGCCATATTGGTGTCCATACTTGCCATAGCAGTTTACGTAGTGGTTAACAGGGGCCTATATACCTTAAAGATAAAAGACCTGGTTGTTGTAGCCCTATGCACCTTTATACCCATAGCTCTTTGGTTTGGTACCGATGTAGCGGTATTTGGCTGGACCTACGGCAAGTGGTGGGTAAACGAGTTTATTACCTACCAGATAAGACTATTCCGTACCGAGGATGCAGACCATGGCGGGCCTTTCTTCTATCATTTTATTGTGCTGTTCCTGGGGTGCTTCCCGGCATCTATGTTCCTGCTCAACTTTAGCAGGAAGCGCACCGCCTATAACGAGAACAAAGACTTCACCCGCTGGATGTGGATCTTGTTTTGGGTAGTGCTTATCCTGTTCAGCATCGTTAAAACCAAAATAGTACACTACTCATCGCTGTGCTACTTCCCGCTTACCTACCTGGCGGCCCTGCAGGTGTACCGCATGAACTATGAGCAGGTGCAGCTTAAAAAATGGATCAAAATTATCACCCTCACCATTGGTACCATACTGGCAGTAGCCATAACCTTACTGCCGGTTGTAGGCCTGCATAAAGACCTGCTCATCCCCCTCTTTGACGACCCTTTTGCTGTTGCCAACCTGAATGCCGATGTACATTGGAGCTACCTGGAGTGTTTCTGGGGCCTGCTATACCTGGTGGGCCTGTGGGTGAGCGTGAGCCTTATCCGTAAAAACTTCCGCAGGGGCATACTCATATTGTGCCTGGTGCAGATCATTACCATACAGGTTACCGTACTGCACTTTACGCCCAAAATAGAAGCCATATCGCAACGGGCGGCCATAGAGTATTTTGAGAGTTTTGAGGGTAAGGACGTGTATGTTGGCGTACTGGGCTACAAAAGCTACGCTCACCTGTTCTATAGCCAGAAACAACCGTGGAGCAACCCCAACTACATAACTACCGGCAAAAAAGACCAGCTGGGCCACGCGATGCCGCCGATAGTAAACGAAAACTGGTTGCTGCGCGGCAACATAGACAAACCTGCCTACTTCATCTGTAAGATACAGGACCAGCACAAGTACGATACCATACCACAGCTACAGGAAACCGGGAACAAGAACGGGTTTGTATTTTTTAAACGCAAGTAAATTGGGTAAGCTGCTTTGTCTTGAACACGATTATGGGATTACAAGATGGACACGATTTGTTTGCCATGGGAGTAAAATGCCTTGGAATGTCTTGAACACGATTACTGAATTGCAAGATGGATACGATTTGTTTGCCATGGGGGATAAAATGCCTTAGAATGTCTTGAACACGATTATGGGATTGCAAGATGGATACGATTTGTTTGCCATGGGGGGTAAAATGTCTTAGAATATCCATAAATGTCCGCGGCAGGACATTTTGTGCTTTTATGAATTCCTTTATTGTGGCGGGTTTCGGTGAAAATGTCCTTTTCTATTTGTCTTGAACACGATTATGGGATTTCAAGATTGCAGGATCGGGGTTCGGTTTTTTTAATGTCATGGTGTCCGGTGGAAAAAAATAGTACAACCAGACATTGAAACGTGCTAAAGTTGCTGAAATGCCTTGTGGTAGCTAATATGCATTTATTTTAGGTAACTATACCCAGTTACACGCAAAGTAAAAACAAGTTAAATAACACAGGAGGCAGGACGTTTTTACGATCTTTCTTTTCTTTTTTGTCGCATAACGGACAAAACAAATGAGGCAACCACCAATAAGAATATTATTGCAACCCATGGGTATATTTTTAAAAAGATTGCTTTATGTATCCCGAAAAAAAGAGAGTAAATGCCCATTGCAATTATCACTATTCTCCCGATGTTCTTAACCAATGGTGTCATTACGGTTTCTTTTTATCCTTACTCTTAGCGTCTTTTACGGCTGCCTTCATGATGTCCATGAATAAGCCTTAACCTTAAAGGCTTATCGTACTCGCCACGCTTCTTTGGTTCTGCTTTTTTTGTTGCTTTCGCCATGGGTAAATTTAGTGATATTCGGCTTGATTATTGTATTTTTGTAATGAAACAACCCCGGCAATATTGCCCCTAATGAGAGGGTCCGATCCTGTCCGGTGCCGGACAGGCGTTTTGTCTTGAACTATGAGTTGTTTGATTCATGTGGTGTATATGATGGTGGATGATTTTTGCCACAGCGCAAGATACTATTAGCGATGGTAGGTTTCCAAAAGAAGATATGCACCGTTCCATGGATTTTAGTGTTCCACGACAATCTGAGATTGCCTGCCGGGTACGGCGAAGTTGGAAACTTCGCCGAGCGTTGGGAATGTACTGTCCACATCTCCGTCATGCGATACATATTGTGCATACATATCCATGCCGCACACAAGGCGTACAACAAAGAAAATTTTCAGCATAGTTTGGTCTATTCTTTTAGCAGCTTCACTATCTGTGTGTTGCCATCAACGGTCGTCACTTTTACAAAGTACATGCCTGTGGCGTATCCTGAAAGGTTAACGGTAGTGACAGAAGAAACACCAAAATCATGCTGTTTAGTATCCAACGTCCTTCCGGTAATATCACACACTACCAATGTCGCATTACCCGCTATATTTTGCGCAGCAATGTTGTATACACCCGTAGAAGGATTTGGGTAAACCAAAATATGCGATTGGGCAGCGCTCACTGTTGTTACACCTGTATTATTATGATGTGCGGTATAGCGCATCAGGTACATTTGAGCATCATCCGGTTCATTTTCGTAGCCACCAGCAACTACAATATCTCCGTCAGATTGTAGCGCCATATTTGCTATAGAACGGGTCACATCAATATTTATTATACCGTTAGACCCAAAGCTGGAATCTACGAGTCCATCAGGGGTAAGTCTTATTATGGACGGCCGTACTTGACTGGCCACTAGTATCTTCCCATCCTTTTGTATGGCAGCAGCAGCAAACAAAGATGCCAAAGAGTCTGGCACAGTAAGGGTAGCACCGTTTGTACCAAAACTGCTGTCTAATGTTCCATCCGTATTCAATCTCGCCATCAATATCGCACCATTATTAATTGTGTTATTGCCGATCAATAGTGTATTACCACCCAGCAATATCTTTCCGCTTGGTAATACACTGGTATATTTGATTGTTACAAAACGGTTTGCCGACAAATCATTAAACACAAATCCACTATCTCCAAAGCTCATATCCAGAGTGCCGTTTGCATTACAGCGCAGCACAAAATTCCTTGAAGTATCCAGCAAAGTTGTTATGTCCTTGGTGCCTGTTATTATTATTTTACCATCGGCTTGTATGGCCATTTTGCCCATGTTGGCAATATGGCCGGAATGGATCATTACCCTGCCACCTCCACAACTGCAAAATCCAGTGTCAGGGCTTCCGTCTGTGTTGTACCGGGATATATCAATGGTATGGGTGCTGTCCAGGCCGCAAACAACATATTTCCCATCCTGCTGTATCGCCATATCCACAAAAGTTGCAACACTGAAGTTTGTGCTATTAGTACCATTTATAGCTGTTACGACCGATCCTGTATCATTGAATGTACTGTCGGGCAGACCATTAGGTAAAAAACGCGATATAACATTTGCATTAAAAAAAATGATCTTGCCATCACTTTGAAACTGTATCCCTCCAGGCTGGGCCTGATATAGCGCGTGGTTGGTAAAGCTGTCATTCCCGTTCACGCAAAAGGCATGGTCAGGAAAACCATTTTTAGTAAATTTCATCAGGCCTAATGCCTGGTTCATTGCGCCCATTACCACAATACTATCATTAGGCAGAATCATGCTTATTGGTGAATACCCAATAGTAAAATTAAGGTTCGATTGAAAGGGCACTGAATCTATGTATACCCCGTTATAACCAAAAGTGCTGTCCAGCACACCGTCATGTGGCACATTCTGTGCATAAAGGCCAACATGGCTACAGCATAAAAAAACGAAACCAAGTAAATAGTTTTTCATAGCGAATGATAGATTGTTATAAACTACATAAATCAGACGTAAAAAAGATCATCCATTACTGGCACATGAAAAAAACAAATAACTATCCCGTTCTTCCGGATGTCCTTCGGAACATCCGGGAGAACAAATAAAACTCGGTAGCCGATCTAAATCACCTGATCGGCTGATATTCCAGGATAAGAACGCCGTTGTCGGTTGCGCGTGAGTGTGAAGTTAGATCAAAACCTACTACTCAACGAACTACTTATGTGAGCCAATCATTGACTTTCCGGTAGGGTAATATTTAGATTCGGCCTTAGGAAAACCTAAGAAAATATCAGCCGCAATAAAACGTTCCGCCAGCTCATAATAATCTCCTTGAATTATTTTCTTAGGTATGTCGAGATCAAAAATAAATGTCCCACTGTTGGATGTTCGTACTCTTATTTTTAAAATGTGGTAGTATCCTTGTTTGATACCATTTTTCTTTGCCAATTCTTGCAGTTCCTTTCTATCGATATAAAACTTAAACGTTTCGGAATCTGCTAACTTTGGTCGCGAATCGATATCAACCGTAGCGATACTTTGATAATAATAGTCGCTTGAGGCGTATAGTATTTCATAAGAGATTAAAGTCAGCGCTCTGAAGGATGTGTTCATTAATATGATATCAAGTCCAGAGTTATCTTCTAGAAATTGATGTAACATTTTTAATCGTCCTTTGATTTCCTTTCTAAACTTGGTTAAAGTAATTGCAAGAGAAATTAGAGATATAGTCATGCCGACTATTGATATGTACAGTGGATAATTACTGTCAGGCATATTACTCTTAGTTATTTGTGTAAATTACAACAATAAACTTAAGTCCACACGCACCCTGAACGCCGTATCCACGATTACCATTAATCAAATCCTTCGCTAAAAAATTCTTGCAAAGTCATATTATGCGCTTGAACAATTTTTAACAGGCTGGAATATTTCAAGTCTTCACCGCGTTCGTAGCGGCCATATTGTGCGCGGGGAATGTTATGCTCGTAAGCAAATATTTCGTGACTGGTATATCCTTTCTTAATCCTTAAATTCCTTATCCGCTCACCGAGTTTTTTCAATTCCTCTGGTACTTCCTTCTTTATTATATCATCTTTTTTCTTACCAGCCATGCCCGAAAAGTAGGCATACAACTATTTTTAAGGCACTACTTTAAAGTAGGAACTTTAAAGTATATTTGTTTTTAGAATTAACACTCATTAATACCCAACATCTTATGTGGCCATTCAACAAAAAGAAAAAGAAAGAGTTCAGCACCTACCCTGGGTTCGCATACCATGCCGGTGAATTATCAGCCTACCATGCAGATCTGCATTACTTTATTATTGCACTTAAAAATGGCGAAGTCATCCATCACCACCCTGAAAATTCACTCACATTTCACGATTGGCTGATTGCAAACAAGATCAGGGACATCAACGACATACTACCCGTATTTCCGGATTTTCTAAAAGGCAACCGAAAGTGCTAAAATTCTGACTCCGGTCTGGCTCAACTGATCGGCTTATACCCTCTCTCGTCCTCGTTTGTAACGAGGATGCCTGGGCAGGGCGTTTGTAACGCCCGTTACACGGCTAATATAACTTGCACCAAGCCTTGCTTTCCTCCAATATAGTCGTGTGCACTGCTAAAAATGTAGTCGGCTTCATTCGCAACAATCATTTGCCTAACAGGATTTTGGTGTATATAATTTAGCCGCTGCAGTATCATTGTTTTGTTTTCCATTATAACTGCATGATTGTCATCTGTCCATACTTTGAAATGCTCTGCCCTACCAGTACTATGTGCATGATGCGCAAATTTATGCAGCAACCATTCCCGCCTGCTTTCGCCTATAGATTTTATAGCCTCCACTATTGCTTTTGAAGTAAACTTTTTGAAATCCCTGATAATGTCAGATATCCTAGCAGGCGGCTCTGCTCGCAAGATAAGATGCACATGGTTACTCATTATGACCCATGCATAACATTCAAGACCTTTATTTTGAATGCAATAATTTAATGAATCTGTAATGACCAGTTTGTAATCTTTCCGAGTAAAGATGTCGATCCACTCTACAACAGTAAAGGTTAAAAAGTATGCTGCATGTTGATCAACAATATGGTATCTATCGCCTGACATACAAGTAAGATAGCATTTTTAGATATTATGCAATAAGATGGGCGCGACAAACGCCCCGCCGGTGCATCCTCGTTATAAACGAGGACGAGAGAAGATAATAGTACGGGCGTTACAAACGCCCCGCCCGGGCATCCTCGTTATAAACGAGGACGAGTTACAGGGGCTCCAAACTAATATCTTGAGTTTATATCAACTGATCGGCTGATATTCGAGGATAAGAACGCCGTTATCGGTGGCGCGTGAGTGTTTGAGCTCAAACTTCTTTAATTCCCGGTTGTCATCAAAAAGTCTTAGTCCGCCGCCAATAGAGGTGGGGAACATCATCAGTCGCAACTCATCGATGAGGTCGTGATGAAGCAGTGCCTTGACAAGGGTTGCGCTCCCATAAACGAGGATATCATCACCATCGGTCTGCTTCAGTGCAGCAACGTCTTTAGCCACGTCGCGAAGGATATGGCTGTTGTTCCACTCCACCTTTTGCAAGCTGCTGGATACGACATATTTCGGCATCTTGTTGATAGGGTCGGCGAACTCGGGACCGGCCTGACCTGGCCAGTATGCAGCAAACATTTCATACGTGTTTTTGCCCAACAGCAAGGCATCCACACTGGCAAGCTCATCTATCTTGTACTTACCGGCTTCAGGAGAGCGATATTTAAACTGCCAACCGCCATGAGGATGAGGGGTTTCGTTGTCACCGGGAGCCTCCATAACACCATCGAGGGTGATGAATTCGCTCACTATGATTTTTCGCATGATCCTTTTTTTGTAAAGCTAGCGAACCTTGTTTGACCAAGCAGGGGGTGAAAACGACATTCAAGAGGGGCACATGCGCCCTTGTGTTACAGGTTCATTAATTCACCATGTAAAAAATGAAAGTTCGGCCGCGATGATACATCATGTGCTATAGACATATCCCTGAGCATTGTAAGTTTTGCTATGGCTGGGTGTTCGTCCGTTTCGTTACATAAAAAAACCAGGTCATCGAGCAGGTGACCAAATGCACTTACCTCTATCCGCTCTAATGCAGACGCGACCTTTACATTTGTTTTCTCATAAAATGAGGCTGCCCCAAAATCGCCAAACAAGGTATTTCCTTCGTCATCTATTAAAGTATTGTGGGCATACAAGTCGCCATGCAGAATACCATTGCTGTGCAACTGGCCGGCGACAGAGGCAATGGTACCCGCAATTTTTAAAGCCTGTTCTATTGTGATCTTCATTCCGGGTGCAAAGACATCGCGGGTGCAGCTATCGAAACTCGGGGGTTTACCCAGGTTATAAAAACGTTCGGCGATCAGCTCCATAACCAAACCTTTTTTCTCTGCAGGGTGGCCGGAGATCTGCCCAATAAGTTGTACCAACCCGGGATGAACACCTGCAGTAATAAACGTATCCATTTCGTCTTCAGGCAGTCCGTCGCTGGTTACCGCGCCTTTAAATATTTTAACGGCTACGTCTTTTCTTTCACTGTAACGGGTCCAGACTCCTTTATAGATGATGCCCGATGCGCCCTCGCCTAGCACATGCTGAATATCCAACTCGCGCCAGTCAATAAATTGAGGAGGGGTGGTAGCATGGCTTACGCTAAACTCATTGCCCGAAAACGCCAGCCAAGATAGCTTTGGCATAGACAACAGCCATTGCGGCAATTGCTTTAACCTGTTTGCGGAGATACGCAGAAGCGATAAATTACGGCAATTACTTAACTCCTGGGGCAATGAGCTTAGTTGATTACCGGCAAGCGCCAGCTTTTGCATGCGGGAGCAATGACCGATCTCTTTGGGTAACTCTTTTATATAGTTGTTGGTAAGTATGAGCCAACGCAGATGGGAATTAAGCGAGCGCGGAGGTATCGTTTCTATTCTGTTGGCCTTAAAACCCACCATATCCAATAAAGGGCAATCGGCCAGGACCTCTGGTAAAGCCGTAAAAAGGTTGTCTGAACAAAAGAGGATCTTCAGTTTTTTTAACCTGCCAAAATCGGCCGGCAACTCCTGCAGTTCGTTGCGTGAAAGATCGAGTACCTCAAGCGTGTCTGCAAGCTCAAATATCTCTCTCGGAAAATGAGCAAGCCCTTCAGAGAGTTTCAATGAAACTGTGCCTTTAAGTGCTCCACTTTGTAACTGTAACAGGGTTTGCATGGAACAAAAATAACACCTTTATGGGTTGTTGGTATGCCCTCTTCCTGGTATATCAAGTAAGAAGACTGCTCTTTTAAACAGCCTTACATTTGATATTTTCGGAAAGCTCCAAGTATTTTATCTGCGACTGCTATACAATGTTCCATTGATCCAATCAAACCCATGTTCTCTATTTCAAGTTGAAATAATCTATTTGCAATCTCCATATGGTTAGCGCCAGAAATAACAAGATCTAAAATTTCAGGAACGTAGCTTTGGTATTCAGTCCTTGCATCATCTACATCATTTACACCTATCGGATGCCAGTCGCTCCATAGAATGTCATCTATTTTTTTATGTAGTAAAGACTCTGATCTCGGGTCTAAAGGCATGACTAAAACTACATAATTGGCGCTATTTTTTAAGCCGCAATTAGCTTCCCTGCTCCAACGGGTCAAGTATCCACTTCATCCCATACATCAAGAAGCCTACACTTCCGTAAAGGCTAGTGTTCTAATGCACAATACATTATAAATCATTCTCAATCTTTCTCTTGAAATTAATGTGTATAATCGCAGCTTATTGTTGGGTTAAATAAGTTGCTGCGATGAAAAAAGTTAGTGAGTTGAATTTGTTCAGGGCATTCCGGAGTTCTAATTACACACTTTATTTTATTGGCAGAGCCGTCTCCCAGTTCGGTACGTGGATGCAGCGCACGGCTGTAGTATGGGTAGTATATTCTATCACGCATTCTGCGTTTTTACTGGGTGCAACTATTTTTGCCGAGCAGTTCCCTTCATTCTTGTTTTCCATACTTGGTGGCGTTGCGGCAGATCGTTACAACCGCTATCGCATCATCAAGATCACCCAGATCATGTCAATGATTCAGGCGGTGATGTTGGCCATCCTTGTATATACAGGCCATACAGCAGTGTGGGCCATACTTGCGTTAAGCGTTATTTTAGGTATTATCAATGCCTTTGATGTACCTGCAAGGCAGGCTCTGATACATGAAGTGGTTACAGACCAGGCCGACCTATCGAATGCTCTATCCCTTACCACGGCAACGGCAAGCCTAGCACAACTGCTGGGCCCGGCACTATCGGGCATTGTGCTGAGTGTGTTTGGTGCAGCAGTATGTTTCCTTATCAATGCGGCAAGTTTTGGTGCGGTCATCATTTCACTGTTCCTGATGAAATTACCGGCTCACCAGCAAAAGAAACCAGAGAAGAAAGTAATGGCAGAATTTATTGAAGGTTTCAGCTACCTGAAAAAGACACCCGGTATGGGCCTTATCATACTAATGCTTGCTATTGTTAGTTTGCTGGTGCTGCCATACAATACAGTACTGCCTATATTCGCCAAAGATATTTTCAAAGGCAATGCTTCCACTTTCGGTTACATCAACAGTTTTGTTGGTGTAGGTGCCGTAACCGGTACCATTTTCCTGGCTTCGCGAAAACCCGGTGTGCATTTGAGAAAGATATTGTTGATCAGCACCATTATTATGGGAACAGGACTCATTTGCTTTTCACAGATAAAAAACTTCCCATTAGCTATGTTCTTTGCGGTTTTGATCGGCTTTGGTGCGGTTGCACAGTTTACCGTTTGCAACATCGTTGTTCAGTCTGAATCTGCGCCACAAATGAGAGGGCGGGTTATTGGTATTTTACTTATGGCCATCTTTGGTATGATGCCACTCGGCAGTTTATTGGTAGGCGCCATATCAGAGCATATCGGGGCTCCGGCAACAGTATTAGGCACGGGTATAATAGGGCTTGTAGTGGCACTGGCTTTTACAAGCGTGCTCACCAAAAGAGGGGGAAAAACTACACTAAAAGATTTAGGGGTAGTTGAAACTCAGGAAATAATTATGGAACATGAATAGCTGTATATCCGTTAGATGTATATCCGTTAGATGTATATCCGTACCCGATATTCAATCAATTGCACCTGAAACCATGTTACCAACAAAACGAGCGAACTAGCTTTTATAGGTACTTTTCAACACCATGTTATAATAATTGTAGTCGGTCGTTGGCGGGTCTGTGATACCGATATTACGGGCAATGGTAATAATTTGCCCGCGATGATATGTTCCATGATTGATACAATGTTGCGGCATTAAGAGCAATTGATACTTCAGCTGAATAGCGCCCATTGAATACCTTTATTGTTAATGATCACTATAATTTATCTTTCTTTCGCTATTAACCCTATTACACTACTTTCAGTTGTTAATAACCACTACAAGTAGCTCAATTACAACTAATAGGTTCGGCGTTTTTACTGATCCTGGGAATGAGCCTAAATATCTTTGCAGTATCGAAAAACAAACAAAAAGATAGCATTTATGGAAACAAAAATGATTGGCAATAAAATTGCTAAAGCGCGAAAGGAGATGAACATGTCTCAAGCGCAACTTGCCCAACTTCTGTTTATTAGCCCACAGGCTGTTGGGAAATGGGAACGCGGAGAGTCAATTCCAGACATCATTACATTTAATCGTCTCGCGGAAATTTTAGGTGTTGACCTTAACTTTTTTTCCGAAAACTTCCAGTCAGCGGATAATGAAACGGCGCTTAAAATGACTATTGATAATAATAACGACATGGAACAAACGGTACTGGAGGCCGAAAACCTTTCACGCTCGCCTGAGCGGGAGATGCTGATGAACTTCAGCGGGAGCAACCTTTCAAAGAGCGACTTCGCAGGAGTTATAGCACATAAAAGAAAATTTAATGGAAGTGCGTTGCGTGGCTCCGACTTTGCAGGCGCGGACCTGACTGAAAGCTCGTTTACGAGCAGCGATGTATCTGAAGTCAATTTCAACGAAACAAACCTGACAGACTGCGCCTTTTTTGCCAATGCGCTTACGGATGCGAGCTTCGACAAGACCATTCTTATACGTACCGAATTTAGCACGTCGGGGCTGACCGGGGCAAAATTTACCAACACAGAACTGATAGACGTAAAGTTGACCAAAACCGACCTTAGAAAAACGATCTTTGAAAATTGTATTTTTAACGGCGTGGACTTTAAGTATTCCGATTTACGGGGACTATCCTTTGATGGGCAGACTTTTATTAACGTTAAGTTTGACAAGACAGCACTGAACGAAGCTACATTTAACGGTGCGACACTTAAAAATGTATCATTCCGTCCTACGTATGCCTTGACTAATAAATATTACCGTGCTATCAAAACCATTTGCTTTGATGGCGCAATGATGGATAAGTTAACCTACGCAGCACTCAAAGGTATGGGGGCCGATTTGTCCAAGGTTTCAACTATATAAAGAGGGAAGTAAATGCACTCAATTTACGAGGAAACCATACGTGTACCGTTGGTCATCTCAAACCCAATATTGTTTGCCGGCGACAGGCCACAAAACACTATGAGCCTTGCGTCGCTGGTAGATGTTTTACCTACCATTGCTGACATTACCAATGTCAGCACACCACCTTCCGGGCTTCGTGGTGTAAGCCTGGTTCCACTTATCACTGACGGTACTCCAGTGCAGGAAAGTATTTTATTTGCTTTCGATGATACCAAAGCGGGGCATCTATGGTCACGTCTGCTAACCGCATACGCACCATTAGAACTGAGGAATGGAAGTATAACTTTTACATTGATGCGCTAGGTGCATATGCAGACCAGTTTGAACTGTATGACCTAGTGAACGATCCGGATGAGATGGTCAACCTGGCTTATGAACCTGCATACCAGGAAAAACGTGAACAACTAGCCCACCAGTTAAAACAACTGGAAAGAGATAAACTGCTGGTACGCGCTCAATAAAAGCCAACAATGGGTAGTCTTGAAGACTACCCATTGTTGGTGGATTATATATCAACACTCACCCGCAAGCATATCATCTATATTATTACATTTGCCCCAAATTTTCCAAATGAGAAGAAATACACTGTTTTTACTGGCTTGCCTGCTCTTCAGCAGTTGTGCTACCTATCACATATCACCTGAAAGTTTGGTACAGCAGTTTGAGGCGGTACACCCCGAGCAAAAGCATACTCTATTGGTTGCATTTCCGCTTATTATTCCTTTTACTGTTACCGGCAACGACTTGCGTACCATACAAGTGTTGGATAAGGATAATAAAGAATATAAACTACCCGTTACCCGCCACACCAGTATTAAGATTACACAGAAAAGCGGCAAGAAGAAAACATTCTACTTTAGCACATTACTCTTAAAAGACAGTACCATAACTGGCAGCAATTCAACCATTATTAAGGCCAAGATCAAACCGATCGTACTGTCCAATATCAGTAAAATAGAGCTGCAGAAACATTAATATCCTCTTACAGCAAATTCCTTTTTGCTGTAAGAGGTATTATAACCCACACAAAAATGCCATAGTATCTACCCCATCCGGGTAGTCATCCAGTTGCGGGCGCTGGGCAGCACCAAAGGGTACGTAGCCATTGCCTACTATGCATTGTATATCGTCGCGGCCTGTCATGCTTTGTGCAAGGGCTTCTTTATCATCATAGTACCTGTAGTGTAGCACCGCTACCGCTGAGAAAGGCAGTTCGTTCTCTACCAGCAGTATAGATTCGTTGGTGAGATAAGGCACCTTGTTCAGCAGGTATATAGCCAGGTAGTAGTCAAAGTTGTTCTTGTACTTGTTGTGATTGATCACGTCTTTATAGCGGTCAAAAACATCTATCAGCTTTGTGAGGTCGTAGCCACGGGGTACGTTCAGCTGGGTCACATTTCTGCAGCCAAGGCCGAAGTAAGAGAATATATCACTACTCAGCGCTATCAGTTGCTCATCCGTCTCGGTTCCGTCCAATATGGCTATAGAGGTTCTGTTCTTACGTATCAGGTGCGGGAAGCGGGCAAAGTACTGCTCAAAGTACCGTGCAGTATTGTTGCTGCCGGTAGCAATATAGGCATCGCAGCCCTTCAGCATCTCAGCTATTTGTATCTGTGTTGCTATCTGTGACTCCCACTCTGCCAGCTTTGCTACCAGGTGTTTCATCAACACCTCGTCTTTAGATGATAGTTTCAGCATCAGGTTATGGCCACATATAAAACCGCACAGCATATCATGAAAGCCCACCAATGGTATGTTGCCAGCCATTACAATACCCACCAGCCGCGGGGTAGTTGGCAAGGTGTACTTGCTCACCCAGGCCTGCAGCTTATCACGCTGCAAAAAATCAATGGCTATGCTGGTGGCTGCGCTTTTCACAGCATCGGGGGTAAACCATGCATTGGCGCTTATGGCACGGTACTGCGCCTGCAGCCATTGTTCATCGTCTGAGCGCATGTATGCACCCAGCTTATCTAACAAATCAATTCTATTATTTAAAGAAAGCATCAACACTTAGATTTCTGTTTGCGAAATTGTAACTTTGTACGCACATAAACTAAATTAAATACCCGGTATGGCAATCAAGATAACAGACGAATGTATAAACTGTGGCGCCTGCGAACCAGAATGTCCTAATAACGCGATATATGAAGGTGGTGTGGAATGGGCAATAGCAGACGGCACATCAGTAAAAGGACAATATACGCTTATGGATGGCTTGCAGACCGATGCCAGCGAACGCCATGCACCGGTAGCTGTAGATACTTATTACATAACAGCCAACAAATGCACGGAGTGTCAGGGCTTTCATGAAGAACCGCAATGCGCTGCCGTTTGCCCTGTTGATTGCTGCGTACCCGATGAAATGTACCGCGAAACAGTAAATGAATTGCTGGCTAAAAAGGAAAAACTACACCTGTAATAGCTCTTTTAATGCAAGCAGGAAGATGCCTGTACAGCATCTTCCTGTTTTTTACTCGTCCGGGAAGCAAGCATATTGCACTTCTAAGCAATAATATAACCTAGCCAGTTACCTTTTAAATACCGGTATGTGCTTCCAGGTACTGTCAACCTGGGCTATGGCATCTATACTGCCGGCTATTTCTCTTAAAAATCCAGGTCCAAAGCCTGCATTAGTAATTTTCTTGGTTACAGTTTTGTATTGTACTATAAAATGCAATCCCGGCAGGTCTGGAACTATATTGTTGTACACGTCCTTGCAAGTGTCTATGCGGTAGCGGGTGCAGGCGGCCAATATATTTTTAGCTGCTGCTGCGCCTACATTCTTTTCATATATACCGGAGTCTTTGGCAAACATGTAGCCGGTATAGGTCACCAATCCATCCCTGTCCACCTTCACCTGGTAATCGGGGCAATGGCCAAAGCATGCCGAGCGGTGCATGGTTACAGAAAGCAAGTCTTTCTGCGGTTGCGCTTTCTTATGCTTTGCTATTGCTGCCGGCATTAAAAGTGCAAGAAATAAGATGAATAAAAGGCTTTTCTTCATTTTTTTATATTTTCCGTTTTCAAAGATAACCATACCCTGACCCATAAACTTTAAATATTGCATAAAATGGCAGAAGATAGCCGTGAGGAATTATTCTATAGACTAGTATTAACATTTGTACCAGGCATAGGCGTTAAGTATGGCAAAAGCCTCCTGCAGTATTACGGCAGCGCTATTGCCACGTTTAAGGCACCTTTAAAAGACATAAAAAACATTGACGGCATAGGCGAACTGCGGGCTAAAGGTTTTAAAGATCCCGACATCTACAAACTGGCAGAAAAAGAACTGGAGTACATAGACAAACACAACATAAATGTATTGTTGTACGGCGCTCCTGGCTACCCCACCAGACTCACAAATTGCAGCGATGCCCCATTACTACTATATTATAATGGTAATGCGGCACTGGATGCAAAGAAAGTGATAGCCATAGTAGGCACCCGGAAATACACAGAGTACGGACTAAAACTAACCGAAGAGTTAGTAGAAGGTTTGCAAATGCCGGATATACTTATTGTAAGCGGACTTGCCCTGGGTATTGATGCGATAGCACACAAAAAAGCCGTGAAGCTGAGCATACCCACAGTAGGTGTATTGGGGCACGGCCTAGACAGGATATACCCATCTACAAACAAAACATTATCTAACGAAATGCTGCTGAATGGCGGGTTGCTTACCGAGTTCCATGCGGGTACTACACCAGAGCGTACCAACTTTCCTATGCGCAACCGCGTAGTGGCCGGCATGAGCGATGTGACTGTGGTTGTAGAAAGCGATATAGCCGGCGGCGCACTTATAACTGCGATGATGGCCAATGGCTACAACCGCGAGGTAGCAGCATACCCGGGCAAAACAACAGATGCAAAGTCGAGCGGGTGCAATGAACTGATCAAGAAACAGCACGCCCAAATGATAACCAGCCCCACTGATCTACTGGAACTGATGAACTGGAGTGATGGAACAAGGAAGAAGCCTATGCAAAGGCAACTGTTCATTGACCTGGAACCCGGCCAGCAAAAAGTGGTCGATCTGCTGCAGGGAAAAGAATCAGTACATGCTGATGAAATATACCATACAACAGGACTGGCCAACTCAGAACTTGCAGTTGCATTGCTGGAGCTGGAAATGCAGGGGATCATTAAAACATTACCCGGCAAACAATACCGGTTGATATAAGCAGGTTATTAAATACTCACTTTACTCAATACATAACAAATCATTAATTAATAATTAATTAATGATTAATTGTATAAAAATCTTATCTTGTACAGCATAAGTTACCTTAGCCTAAGGTAACTTCACACCTGATTTAGACCTTCTGTAATAGTCTAATTAATTAAAAAGAATTAATGAAAAGAGGGAATAATATTATTTCAATTTTCTTTATAATATGGGGTGCAGGCGCTTTGCTGCTCCTTACACGGGATATTAGGTACGATCTCCTTAAAATGACGCTTTATTCTTTGGCAGCCAGTATTATTATTACCCCTTTTTATGTCGTTTTGAGACGGCCTCTTATGAGATTATACCGCCGGAATTTTGATAAAAATTATAAGTATAGTATGGATAGGCCCAAAAAGAAATAGACCTCTGTCTTTACTTCTGTAATAGTATAGTATTGCTTTTCGACTCCAGGTAGTTACAATAATCAGGATTACCCATCCTGAGCTTTAATGGCACATTTACTTTTTCCAGTTTTAGTTCCTGCTTGCAAAAAAATCCAAAACCTGTGGTGTAGTAATCAGGGGATACCGGTTTTATAATATTTATGTTGTGTAGCATTGCAGGTGGCTTCATGCTATCGGTATGCACAGTATGTACCTGCATGGTATAGTCCTGACCATTTGAAACGGAGCAAAAGAATAAACACATTATAAATAGCCCCACCTTCATATAACAAAAAACAAACAAAAGGATAATCCACTCCTTTGAGACCATAATTTACGAATAAATTTCCTCAATTGTTCTCACCCAAAATTTTTGTTGGGTATAAATCGCTCCAAATATCTGTAGTTGAGTGGCATATCAGGTGGCATGGTTTTTCAATATCGTATAGCAGAGAAAAGATAAGTAACCGATAAAGATGACATTATGAACCAGAAACACATAGCTTACATAGCGCTGATAAGTATGAAATACATATTTAACCTAGAGCACGAAATAAGTGAACAATTATTTATCTTTTTCGTCCTTTCAATTGTTTGCCTGAAACAGTTGGTATTTGAAACGGTACATAATATTAACCTTCAAATAGAAGAAGCTACAACATTTGTAAAATATTCTATTCGTTGTATGAAGGAACAAATGCACAATAAAAACGATAACTATCAGCTGCAAGCCCAGCATATAAACTTATAAAATATCATCATGGCAAAATTACTCTGCTCCGTTAAAAGTGGCCCTCACCTATCTAATGACACCACTTACTTTAATAAACCGGTGAACTTACAATACGTACAGTCGATAGACATAGGAGAAGAAGATATAGACGACGTAAGAAAATATTACATTGAGTTTGAGGGTATAGATGTACGTTGGTTATTCAACTCGCTTACAGAAATGGAAAGCGTTTATGAGCATATCATAAATCATGAATTTTAGCCTGTTAGCAGCTAATGCAAAAAATCTTTTTTATAGTTATATTTTCTTTCATCTTCTGCTATACTTATGGCCAAGATGAAATTTTGTCTGTCCCTAAGTTGCCTTTACAAGCAAATAAGATCGTTTATTATGATACTGTTTTCCCCGATATTACCTACACCCGTCAGCAATTACTTGAAAATACCCATGAATGGTATAGCCATACCTACGAAACCAGTGACAACCGGCTCACTATAGACAATAACGATGAGGGCTTAATATCAGGCACCGGCACGGTAAACTTCAAGAAACATAAAGGTGATTATAAAGATCTCCTTTTTACTATAGATGTGCTGGTAGGTCGTGGTTTCTATGTATATAAAATATACAACCTTTACGGCTACGATAATGGCGTAAAGTTTGACTATTCTGACATGTATAACGAAGAGCTATATCCCACCTCCAAACCCCGCTGGCCTAAAGAAGTAAGTACTTATAAACTATACAATCTTGATCTGAGCGTTAAAGAAATAGCAGACAATCTTAAAAAAGGGATATTGAGAAAGTGGCGATAATCCCGGGAATCAATAACAATGCTTTTGCTGGCACAGTATTGTAGCATTTATTTTATTGAGTTGCCTGCTAAAGTATTTTTATGGACTTAAGAATATTGATGATTAGTGATGATCCCTGTTATATAGTAGCTGATGTGCAGCTTTTAAGGGATAAAGAGTTCAGGATATATACCTGTTTCAATTTTGAAAATATGGGGGAAGTAATACGCGAAATAAAACCCCATGTTGTTTTCTTCAATCTCAAGTATTACAGCAGTATTTTAGACAGTTACCACAATAAGCCAGACCTCAGCAATATAGCCTATACCTCGTCGGTAATTTACTCCATTGACGAAGACGATACTTATATGATAGTTCCGCATGGCTCTGAAATCAATAAAAAAAGGCTTATTCTTTCAGATAATATCATTACAGCTGTAAAAACTGCATTGTGTCATTCTCACAAATCAGGCAATGCAGTATTACCCTATATCAGACAAACGCAGCACATGCATGCTGTTGGAGCATAATTTTTTTCACAGCAGGATTTGTTAATACCATCGTTATGACACTCAGACTAATATTATTGGTTATTTTTTTCCCGTTCCTACTACATGCCCAAACCACAGAAACACACCGGCACACAAAACACAAACACGCTATAAAAGCTGCTGCCTTGCCGCCATGGGCTGCTGCCCACAAATACAACGCAGATGCCCATGTTTACTTTCCTGACTATTATACTTTTTACGACCCCAATCGAGGTGGGTATATATTCTGGGAAAACGGATCCTGGAGTTTTACACCAACTATGCCCGCATACCTAAGCAATAAAGACCTGGACAAATCGAGGGTGCAGATACTAAAAAATGTGAGCCTTGATCTGCATCCAGAAACTGATTATCCACGCTATATGAAGCTATACCCACCAAGACCCGATGGTAACTATCAAGACGTGCCTGTACCTGCAGCACAAGGCATGTCTGGTGCCCAATAGGCAACCGATCTTCCATAAAATCCAAACAAAGCCAATATATTTGATGTTGTAATAGCCAACTTCAACATTTAATGGTCAATAAGATACTGAGCGATAAAGCCACACGCCTTTTCATTTTTCTTTCCTGCTTTTTAGTTGCCAATGCACTTATTGCAGAGTGTATAGGGAGTAAGCTGTTTTCACTGGAACGCCTGCTTGGGTTCCAGCCCCACCCTTTTTCGTTGCTGGGCGAAGATGGCCTGACCTTTACACTCACTTGTGGTGTATTGTTATGGCCCCTTGAATTTATTATGACGGACGTAGTGAACGAATATTATGGCCCCAAGGCTGTAAGAAGGATATCATTCATAGCTGTGGGCCTTATATCTTATGCGTTCCTTATGTTTTACCTGGCCATAAAAGTGCCTGCCGACCAGTCTTTCTGGCAACATAGCCAGGTGGCAGAAGGCGTACCAGATATGCAGACCGCCTTCTCAAATATTTTCGGGCAAGGTATGTGGATCATAGTAGGCAGTCTTGTAGCATTCCTGGTAAGCCAGGTACTGGATGTATGGATATTTCATAAAATAAAAAAACTAACCGGCGAAAAAGGTGTTTGGCTCAGGGCCACAGGTTCCACTGTCATATCGCAGCTGGTAGATAGCTTTATCGTATTGTTCATAGCGTTTAAAATAGGCAAGGGCTGGAGCTATCAGCGGGTGCTGGCTGTAGGCCTTGTAAACTATACCTATAAATTTACCATGGCCATCGTACTTACCCCCGTTATCTATTTTATAGAAGGATGTATAGAACGATACCTGGGTAAAGAAACCACACACAAGCTTAAAATGGCAGCTATGGGGAAAGAGAGTGAGTAAAGCTATCCACTGCTCAAAGTATCCAATAGTGAGAAAGGGTTCCAGATTGGAACCCTTTCTCACTATTATAACACTATGATGAATGTAGAATTTATTATGGCATTCTGCTCTCCTGGTGTTTAAATGTGTACCCGATAGATAATTGAACTGAAGGGTTTTTGTAGAGATTGTTAGAAAGCATTTGTCCTCCCATAGTGCTGCTGTTGTCCCAAACGGTTTGCACCAATCGGGCATCGGCACGCAACATAGGAGTGATATTGTAGCTGGCACCTGCCAGGTAACCAACCCCAAACCTTGACGAAAAATCGCCCGACCTGTATTTAGGTGTGATGCTCCTGCCCGGCTGACTGGTTATTTCAGTAGGATTAGGGTTTGTTTCAAAGTCGTTGTAAATACTGAAGTTATACACCAGGTTACCACCAACATACATGCCCACTTTGCCTATTGTATATTGTATAGATATAGGAAGCTCTATGCTTTGCAAGCTATTGTATTTAAAGTATTGCTGTACCGAATCTTTTGCATAACCACCATTTGATAAAGCAGTGTAGTTCACATAGTTATCATTGATGACAGAATTGCCGGAGAAGCGGTTGAAATATTTCAGTTCGCCCATCAGGCTCCAGGTATCGCTGATAATAAAGGTACCGGAAACACCCAGGTGGAAACCATTGATAGCATTTGGTGCAAAGAAGGTAGAATTAATACCACCAGTAATGCCCGGAGCAAATTTAGCATTGCCCAGATTGGTCCTGAAGTCAAGAATCATCTCTGCAAAGTTGGATAACGTAGAACTCCTTCTCCTGTTATGCGTCACTGCCATATCGGAACTATTTGCAGACACTGCCGAGGTCTTAGCTGCAGAAGCCAGCAATACATTATTTCCTGTTGTATTTTGCAACGTTGTACCTGTTGTATTTTGTGCTGTAGTATTACCAATAGATGCAGTACCAGCAGTTTTTTGAGCGGCCGTACTACTTGCCGGTGCACCAGCAGAAGCTGTATGCATATCAGCTGGGCTTTGTTGATCAGCGGTTGGTATATACTTGTTCATGCTTACAGTACCTTTATCCACAGTATCATTCACATAATGCCCATTCCTGTCGCCCGGCTTAGTTACATTATGTTGTACTACTTCAACTTTATCTACAGACTGCTTTGCTACTATACCATCATTATCAATTGACTGCAACTTGTTTGCCGATGCAACTGTTGAGATGCCTGAAGCAGGTAAAATAGAAGCTTTTGATTCTTTACTGCCATCTTTTACATTTTTATGATCAGCCTTTGCAACTGAAGCTATAGAAGCTATAGATGAAGAGTGCCTATTCTTTGCTTTTTTAGCAACTATTGGCGCAGTTGAAGTATTACCTGAAGTCGTTGCAGTATTACGAGTAACGTTCTTCAGTGTTTTACCGGTTAATTTACTACCTGCAACGCTTGCGGTTTTACGGGCAACAGTATTACCTGTTACAATGCCAGAACTGTTTGCACTTTTATGTGGGGTTGCAATGCTATTATTATTAACTGAAGCAACAGATGATGCATGTGTAGTTTTATGGTGAACAGCAGCTATAGTATTAGTATTATTATTTGAAGTTGTAGCAGCAATATTTGTATTGTTGGTGTGGCCAAGTGTTTTACCAGACCTTGTTCTTGTAGAAGGGGTAGCAGTGCCTTCATTAGCAGTTGAGGTAGCTGTTGTAGCAGAATTTGCGATAGTCTTAGAGCTTGCTGACAATGCAGGCTTTGCCTGGTGAACATTGCCCGTTACCGTGCCTGCTACATTATGCACTGTAGTTGTGTTAGCAGCAATAGTCTTATTTGTATTGTTGCCGGTTGCGTTTACAGGCACCATATTATTTGTACCATTGCTATTTTGAGACATGCCATTACCTGTAGCAACAATAGCTGCTACGCCTGTACCAGTTGCCCGATGGGCTGTAATAGCTTCGTAACCACCCAATGCTGCCGATGCCAACAACAGCAGGCCCGCGGTATAGGTAAGCATGCGGCGCCACCGTATGCCACCAACAGGCTTTACAGGCATTTGCTCATCCAGCAGGTTGCGCATGTTCATCCATGCCCCCTCTCGCTCCTCTTCTTCGCCCCCACTCAACCGTTGCCGGAATAAGTCGTCGATGTTAATTAAGTTTTTATCCATTTGGATAAAATTTTATTGTTTTAAATGTAATTGTAATCTTTCAATCCGTTCCTTCAGCACCCTTCTTCCTTCAGATAAATGCCACTTAGACGTCCCTTCACTTATACTTAATATTTTACCTATTTCCTTATGCGAATAACCTTCCATTACGTACATGTTAAACACTGCCCGGGTTGATGCAGGCAACGCTTCCACTAATTGTAACAATTGATCGTAATAAAGCCTGTCCGCATGATCCTTCTGCACAAACTGGTCTTTTTCTATCAATACCACCTTATCGTTGTACTGCACGTTCTGCTTCACGTAATCTGAAACCGCATGAAATACAATTTTTCTCAGCCAACCTTCAAAAGACCCCTTGAAGGTATATTGCTCCACTTTTTGAAAAGCTCTCAAAAAGCCATTGTTCAACACCTCTTCTGCCTGCATCTCCCTGTCTATATACCTGCGGACAAGTGACATCATTTTAGGATAAAATAGTTTATATATCTTCTCCTGTGCGTTCCGATCGTTACGGATACACCCATCAATGAGTTCTTGTAGTTCACTGGTCTGACCGGATACAGTATAAGCCAAAGCTACAGGCAAGTAAAAGGTTTTTAAAATATAAACAATTTAATAGACTACACTAAACTTCAAACGGTTGGGTTGAGAAGTTTAATATTTCTGCAATTAACAGTCAAACAACATAAAAAGGATGAGAAACACCCAGAAAATGCTCTTTTACTGCTTACTGTAATATAGTGAATTTTACTCCAATAACGTAATTTATTCCGGGCATAGGCCTTGCAGATACTACAGTATATCTGTTATTCCATACATTATTACATTGTAATAGTAGTTGTATTGGCCGGCTACACACTATATTATACATTGCTTGTATATTTCCCGTTTGATAGGGCGATAAATATTCAGATTCATCAGTAGTGATATAGCGATAGCCAGTATAGGTATGATTGTAGTTGAGGTAGAGTCCCTTAAAGGAAAGACCTGCATTTGCCTGACCATTGTAAATGGGGGTATATGGTATCTGTTTGCCTATACTGCCATCATTAGGTATGTAGCTGTCTGCAGTAGTGGCAATAATGTAGCTGGTGTTGAGTGATATATGAAATATAACCTGCCCAACAGTATATAGGAACTCATTCTGGCTCTCTACGCCACGGCTGTGCACCCTGGCAATATTGTGCGGTGTCCATATAGCGCCACCAAACCAAACTATCCAGTCTTTTATGTTGCGATTAAATGCAGAAAGATCGTGGTGGAACACTAAAGAACCTTTTTTTACTTTTATGCTATACCCTACATCTTCATTCCATCCCTGTTCTGGTTTCAGAGTACTGTTACCCCCGGGTATGTAGTATAACTCATCAAGGGTTGGTGTACGGTAAGTGCGCTGCACATTGCCGCGCAAGGCTAACCAATCTGCAATCTTGTAAGATGCATCTAATCCTGGTAACAGAAAAGACGTATTGTTTACTATCTCTGCCCGAACATTAACTGCGGCATCCAACCTGTTGTGAAAAGCTTTTACATTGTACGCCCCGGCTATAGCAGTTTTGAAAATACTGCGTGTAAGAGTATCAAGTGTCATTTTCATCCACGTTACCTGGGTAGGCAAGAAAATGAGGAACTGGTTATGCTCATCCAGCCTGTGCTGCCAACCTGCTTCCTGGTAATACTGAAAAGTGCTGTTATTGGCATGCAGCAATATAGCAGGGTCATCGTAAACCATATTATCTGCAATAAATGAGGACTTCACGTACCACTTGCTCATTGCAGTTTCTTTGTTCCACTGCAATACTGTACGTAAAGATGTATTGACACTTTTTTTGAGCGAATCGGTTTCAAAAAGTGCTGGAGGAATATCGCGATTATTATATTGATACCAGGCAGTGAGACTAATGACATTCTTATCTGCAAAACGGTATGCTGCTTCTGCTATAGCGCCACCTCCATACATGCCATCATTTACTGTATTTTTTTTGTTACCCAGAAAGTCGGTATAAGAAAAATTGTCTTTGGCAGACTGCCCATAAGCGTTTAGAGAAAAAAACCACTTCCTGTTATTGTATGCGGCCTTTAATGCCTCCATATACTGTGCAAAACTGCCTGCACCTGCAGATACCGAAAGAGCTGTATGCACACTATCAAATACAGGCATATCGTTTTCAAGCATCAGCGCCCCGCCCACATTACCGCTACCCCATAGTGCAGACGAACCGCCGTAAACTATGTTCACTTTATCCATAAGGGATACCGGCAACAGAGAAACATCAGTAACACCTAGCGCAGCGTTTTGTATGGGTACACCGTTCCAGAATACAGATGATTGTGCTGCTGAAGCCCCCCGGAAATTAAGGGTAGCCAGGCTGTTAAAGCCATAAGACTTAATAAATACAGGTGCCTGCTGCGCCAACAGGTTGGCAATACTCTGGTATTGGTATTGCTGCAATACAGCGCTATCTATGGTAACTACTTTCTGCCCGGGTGCAAAAACATCCAACCGTGCATCTGTAGATACATGCCGGGATTTTGCAGCGTGCACTTTAAATTCACGGAGGGTGTCTGTTTTTTGGGCATAACAGTTTATGGCAAATGTGCATAACAGTGCAGCAAGTACCACATGCTTATATATGCTTCTCCATGCCATGCAGCCTGTTAGTTATTAAACTCGAAAACGAAATGACCCGGGCCCGTGCCCACACTAAATTGCTTGAACATAGTGCCATCGGTATGATAGATTGAAACACTACCCTTCTGATTAAAACCTTTGGGATCGCCAACGTATATATTGCCCAATGGGTCTATATCCAGTGCGTAATAGTATTGGTTTTGCTGTGCCTGGATAAACGCTTGTGTTGGTAATGAAGCAGAAGTTACAGACATGCGGTAAATACCATTGTATTGGGTGCCACCATTGTAATCCGCCTCAATAAAGTAGAGGGTATCGTTATGTATGATTGCCTTTATTGGATTGGCAGCAGCAGGAAAAGTCATTGATTTTAATACCTGCCCGGTAGTAGGGTCAACCTGTGTAAACGCAGCCACCCTGCCATCGGCCTGGTTACCCGATAGTATCCATAGTTTATGCTCATTGTCCTGCAGTACTTCGTCGGGTGCGTAGCCTGCTACTGGTATGGTCTGCACTATATGATTTGTAGTGGCATCAATGGTGTATATATTTTTAGTGGTAGTATCCCAGGTGCATACATATACATTGTTGTTAACAGCCAGCATACCTTCAGGATTTTGAGATGGCATTACCACCGTACCTTTTACAGCAAGGGTTTGCGGGTTTATTACATACACATTCTTACTATAGAGCGAAGACACATATGCCTGGGTATCGCTAACCGCTACCACATACCGCGGCTGGGGAATATTTATGGTACCCTGCAGCACCCATGTATTCCGGTTGATAACAACTATCTTATTTGAATTATTGATGCAAAGGAAAAAGTTATTTCCAATGAGCTGCATGCTTTGAAAAATATCGCCCAGGGCCTGGCCATTCACAGCTTTGTATATATCGCCATATACGCTATCGGTTTTCAGATTGTAGAGGTAAAGAGATGCATCGCCCACCTGGTACTGGCCTTCGCAAACAATGTAAACATTCTCTGAATCTTTTACGGGAAGTGTGCCGCAACAGTTGTTGCCGGGGCTGTCTTTTTTACAGGCCGAAAAAAGTACAAGCAGAGCAACAACTAATCCTGCAATTTTATGATCTTTTCTACCCATTTTCTTCCATTAATATCCTGCATCACTAAGTAGTAGATACCGGCACTGTATCCCTTAATCACAATTTTATTCGACTGCTGTAAATTTAGCCGGGCAACCATTTTGCCAGTCATATCTGTCAGTACAGCAAACTGCATTTGTGCTGGGTCTGCTACTGCAATATTTATTTCATCAGTTGCAGGGTTTGGATAAACACGCACATCAACGGCATTCATTGTTCCTGATACTCCAGTATTAGGAACACCCACTTGCCTTATGACACCAACGGCATCCAGGTCAAAACCTCCGGTTGCATATGGAGTAGGATAAGGATCGTTTACTACTTTGCCTGTATTGTCTTTACATGCATGAGGGCCTATATCGCCCACAACATCCACTACGCGCACATGAGTTATATTATTTACATCTAGTCCGCTGGTTCCGGCAAGATCTTCCAAATCGAAAGGCGTACCATAACGTGCAATATACTTGCCCGCAAGGTTGTTTAGTAAACTGGCATCCATATACTGGCCTACCCCTGCTATCTGGGTGGTGGTCTGTGTATTTGAAGTAGCCGGGAAACGGAAATAGTGAACACCATCGGAACTTACTTCCACAAATGCCAGCTCAAGATAAGCCTGTGCAGGATCGGCAGGATTGGTAAAACCATTTTCAAAAACCGCAAAGTCGGGGCCATCACCATTATATATAGGCGCAGCAAAAGTAAGGTCTGCCACCCCACTGTCGCCAAGGCTTACAACAGAAACATCGCTCGGTCCAATAGCCATGCTGCTATCACCTTCTGATGCATAGCCAGAGTCGGGAACCGCAATATTCTTGTACCCTCTTTTTATAGTACAACCTGTAGCCCACCCCACAAACTTACCAGATGTTGCTGCTATGGCGGTACTACCTGCAATGCCAGCCTGTGGTGCATACTGCGCGTATGCACCACAGAAAAAGCAGCAAGCAAATATGGTAAGTATGTAGTACTTCATGGTCTATTGCTTTACAAAACGTACTGTAGCGCTATTGCCTGCGCCCAGCAATTTTAATATATATGTACCGGGAGCATATCCCGATGTGTTGATCTGCATCTCTGTATTATTTACAGGCATATTGGTAACCACCCGTCCTGCCATATCAAAAACTACAAGTTGCTGCACAGCATTATCTTTCAGAGATATATACAATACATTGGTGGCGGGGTTAGGATATACCTTAGCCACATAAGCGGTCACATTCTTTACAGAAATCAGGGATTCATTTGTAGTTAGGTTATCTATACAGAAATACGAATGAGCTGCCATTGCAGTTGTGCTGTTATCAGAAGACTCAAATTTAAATGTAAGACTATCCACATGCCTCAATGCAGTATCATATACCTGCACCATGCTAGAAAGATCTACATTCTGCCATGTGTTGAGAATATATTGTGCCGGCGTCCGAAAATCAGCCAGGTACACTACTGTCGAGTCTATCAGTCGCTCTATGTTATTGGAATCAGCATTATAACCTGTTATTACCAACCTCAGATAATCGGGATCAGTACCCGTAGCTCCGCCAAATTTTTTTGAGCCATTCTTGCCATCGCGCATGTTTAAATAAGCGTAGGTTGAGTTGGTGATCATCAGGCTTCTAAGCGGCACATCACTTCCCGGACCAACAAGCCTTACATACGTTTGGGCACCTTTTGCTACTGCGTATGTATTGGAGAGATAACCACTGTCTGTAATTGCCGCCGCCTGGTTGGTAATGGTGTCAGTTATTATATTGCGCACATTGCTATATACAAAGCCGCTATTCCAGTGCGGAATTATAACTGTGTCAACAACTGTATTCAATGTATCAATTTGCCATGTGGTATCATAGACACACGGATAGTAAACAAGCCCATCATAAAAACCATTGTCCGTGCCTGGGTAAGATGCATCTACATAAAATGTGTCTGCCGTAGGCAGGAATTGGCTTTCAAAATCGGAAACTGTTTGCGCGTTTAAGCGTGTAACAGTGGCAACAAAAAACAAAATCAACAGAGTAATCCGGCGCATGGTTTAATTATTTAATACTTTTTTGCAAATGAATGCTATATGAAATAGCATAAAAGTTGCGAAGATAGTGTACTTCGCAAACTTATTGTTTTACAAAACGTATGCTGCCTGTATTGCCAATACCTGATAGCTGCAAAATATAAACTCCCGGAGCAAGCGATGCTGTATTTATGGTCATTTCGGGCGCATTTACCTGTACAGTATTTATAGTTCTGCCAGCCATATCTGTAACAACAAGCTGTTGCACAGAGTTGTCTTTTATAGATATGTGCAAACTATTAGTAGCTGGGTTGGGATATACTTTGGCAATAAAAGAAGAAACATTGGCCACTGAAGCTGATGTTTCAAAAGTAGTCAGGTTATCCAGGCAGAAGTATGCTGGAGTATTCATACCATAGGCACCGGTATCAGAAGAGCTTAAAGTGAATGTAATGCTATCCACATCCTTTAGTTTTGCAAGGTTTACATTCTTCCATGTATTGAGTATATAATGTTGAGTTGAGTCTGCAGAGCGGAAATCTGCAAGGTAAACTTCTACTGTATCCCTTAAAAACTGTACCTTATTGGTATCTTGTCCGTAACCGCTTATCACAAGTTTGAACCAGTCACCGGTAGTGAATTTTTTAGCAAATTGATCACCATCGCGCATGCTGTTATGTGCATATGTAGCGTTAGTTATATAAACGCTCTGTAATGGTTTGTTTTTTGCGGTGCTGAGCAGATTTATATAATTTTCCTGCCCTGTTGCCACAACATATGTTTTTGAATGGTAGCCACTGTCTGTACTGGCTGCATACTCATTAGCGGGCCCGCTGGTAACGGTATCACGCATATTGCTATATACAAAGCCTGAGCCCCAGAAAGAGTAACCGTAAGCGGTATCATACTCACACGGGAAATAACAAAGGCCATCAATGAAACCAACATCGGTGCCCGGCGCCGTGTAATTAACATAAAACGTATCGTTTTTTGATAGGTTCAGGTCCTCAAAAGTTGCCGTGGTCTGTGCTGTTGCCCGCACCATGGTGGCAGCAAAAAATAAAACTAAAAGTGTAATTCTGCGCATTGGTATATTGGTTTAAAATGTTTCCAAAATATGCTGCAGGATAAAAACAGAAAGAGAAAGAGAACATGTGTATGCACACGAAGACCTTCATCTTACCCGTGCTTTTTTTCCCGAAAGCAGTTTGATAAGTAATTGTAACAATGGCAGGTCTTCTGACTCGCTTCTCCTTTTGCGCCTTCCCGTCAACCGAAGTATGACAGTGGCAATACAGGTAACAAAAGGTGTTGTTGTTGAAGCTTACAGCATCGGGTAATGTCCAGGATTTTCACCTGGTTCCCTTTTCATTCCTTGATAAGAAAGTTTATCACGTTCTTATTAGAGGAAACCGTTGTATGGTGCAAATGTATAAAAGTTGTAAATAAAAAGACAAATTAAATTAAACAGCAGATACCAGCCGCTGCCTGAGCGACTCATACAGTACCATACCGGCTGCTACGGAAACATTAAGGGAATCAAAGCCGCCTACCATAGGTAAGTGTATCAGTTGGTCAGCACGTTTCAATACATCTTTACTGATGCCGGTATCTTCCCCGCCCATTACTATTACTGTGGGTATGGTCAGATCGCTTTCATAAACGGGAACGCTGCCTTTCATAAATGTACCTAGTATCTGTATGCCATTCAGCCTTAAGATATCAATAGCCTGTGGTACCGACGGTATGCGGCAGAGCATTATCTTACTCAAAGCCCCTGCCGATGTTTTCACAGCTTCCTCGGTAAGACTGGCCACATGCGACGTAGGCAGTATGAGGCCATGCGCACCACAACACAGTACGCTACGGGCAATAGCGCCAACATTGCGCACATCTGTAACCCCATCCAGCAGCATGAATAATGGTACTTTACCGGAATCAACAACATGCGATATGGCGGCCTGCAGTTCCACATATTCCAGCAAGCTACCCCATGCTACTACACCCTGGTGCGATGCCTGTGTCATGCCCTGCAGTTTTTCAACCGGTACCTGGCTTATGGGCACATTATACTCGCGGGCCAATTGCTTAATGCTATTTATTTCGGGCCCCACAGCTGTGCGCAGCAGAAATATCTTTTCTATACCACTACCCTGCTGCAAGGCTTCAAGTACCGGCTTGCGGCCTATTAATAATGGTAAGGATGAACGTGCTGGCTTCATGATGTAAACTTATTAAAAAACTATAACTCTATAAGACCAAAATAGCGGTGCGCAAAGCTGCCACCGCTATTGTACAATATTTAAAACTTCTGTTTATGCCATATTATGAAACACCTGCTGCACATCATCATCTTCTTCCAAACGGGCTATCAGCTTGAAGATATCTTCTGATTGTTCTTCGCTTATGGCTACGGTGTTCATGGGTACGTACTCCAATTCAGATGATATAGGTGTGATCCCTTTATCTTCAAGCGCTTTTTGCATGTTACCAAAATCGCTAAAGCCGCAACGTACTATTATGTTGCCATCCGCATCTTCTCCTAATTCTTCCAGACCTGCGTCTATCAGCTCCAGTTCCATATCGTCTATGCTCAGGCCTTCGGGCTTCAGCTTAAACACACCAAGGTGTTTGAACATGAATGCCACTGAGCCGCTATTACCCAGCGTGCCACCACCTTTATTAAAATGAGAGCGCACATTGGCAACGGTACGTGTAGTATTATCGGTTGCAGTAACTACCAGCAGTGCAATACCATGCGGGCCATAGCCCTCATACAGCACTTCATCATAGTTGCTGGTATCTTTGCCCATTGCATTTTTAATGGCTGCTTCAATGCGGTCTTTAGGCATGTTAAAGCCCTTGGCATTCTGCATCACACGGCGCAGCATAGGGTTGGTATCAGGATCAGGACCAGCTTTTTTTACAGCAATGGCTATTTCCTTACCGACACGCGAAAATTGTTTTGCCATGCGGTCGTAGCGGGCAAACATGGTTGACTTTCTTACTTCAAATATCCGACCCATATATAATGCTTATTATTTAGGTTTTGAGGCGCAAAAGTAAGAATTGTTTTCTGGAGTTCTAATGTTCATCATCAAAAATGCCAGTTAAACGCCTTCTGTCACGTGTTTTATTAAACTTTTCCGGCCCTCATAAACACATTTATGAGGGCCGGAACTACAAAAAAGAGTAATTATCTAAAACTTAAGTATCAGGTACAACGTAACCGGTACCGAAAACACACCTTGTTTAGTATCGTTACTAGTAGCTGTTGTGTTTGTTGTAACCGGCCTGGTTTGCAGGTTAAAATTCCTGCTGGTTATTTGTATGGTTTCGTTCTGCTTGCCGGCAGTATAGTAGAAACTGCTTTCTGTACCTATTAAAATCCTTTTGTTCACATAGTACCGCAACCAGCCCATAGCGCCGCCACCATAGCTGTATATTTTTGTTTTTGTAGTAGTGGTTGTGGTATCGGTTGAACTGATGGTATTAGTAGTTTTATCATTATTGTTGTTGTACAACCCATCAAGCCCCACACCTGCACTCCATTTTGCAGACAGCCTAAACGCCTTTTCAATACCCAGGCGGAAATGCATGTCTGTTATATTGTTATTCGTTTGGGTAATGCCGTCGTTGCTGCTGTTTGTATTTGAACTGAAACCTACACCCAACCTGATGCCCCAGCCACTTTTAACCGAGTTGACAGAATATACAAGCAGGTAGGGATTATTGTTAACTGTATTTGTGGTTCCTGAATTATTAAAATTCAATACTTGTTGCACCAGTTCATTTATTTGCACACCTATGTACTGCTCGTAACGAGGGTGTGGGATGTTCCTGGTTGTTGTTGAATCTGTTTGAGCGAAAGATGGAAACGATGCAATTAGGGTTAATGCCAGGAGGGTTAGTTTTCTCATTAGGTTTGACTACTTTAATTTGAATGGGTTTGAAAATTTAGGATCAACAGTTGTTGTATAATCTGTGAATGTATTTAAAAAGGCAATAAGCGCTTGTTTTTCTTCATCAGATATATTCATTTGCATAGGTTGCTTATTGGTCTTCAAATTAGTATCCAGGTTCTGGCTGGGTTTTATACCATGGCTGTAATGGTCTATCACATCACTTAATGTTGCAAATCGGCCATCGTGCATGTATGGAGCTGTAAGCGCTACGTTACGCAGGCTGGGTACTTTAAACGTACCATTATCTGTGTTTAAGCCCGTTATAGTGCCCCTGCCCATGTCTTTATAACTCTGGTCCAGGCCAATATCTTTAAAATCGGTGATCGCACCATTATAACCGCCTGTAGTTACATGATGGCAATTGGTACAATTATATTTGTTTACAAACAGGTTCATCCCCTCCTGTTCCTGTGCTGTAAATACCGTTGTATTTCCCTGGGTATATTGATCGAAACGCGATTGCTGGGTACTAATGGAAGCTGTAAAAGCTGCAAGACATTCAGATATTCTATCGGTTGTTATACTACTGTCTCCATATGTTTGTGCAAATAGTCTATTATAATAAACCAGCCCTGCAAGCTTTTGTGGCAATACCGAAGCATCTTCCATCCCCATTTCTACATGGTTGCTGATGGGGCGCAGCATCATATTAATAAGATTATTTTCCCGTCCATCCCAAAATAACATGCTATTATCGGTATTCATAACAAACTGAGATTCAAAAGTCTCTATGCTATTTCCAATATTTTGTATAGCAGGGGTATTCCTCTTTGTCAACCTGCCTTCAAAGCCCGTACTTAAAGATACATTATCAGCAAATCCCAAAACCTGTTTATGGCAACTGCCACATGCTACGGCATTATTTATAGAAAGATGTGTATCGTAAAATAACACACGCCCTACTGTAGCCTTATTATTATCTCCAGGTACAGATGTATAGTAATTATCTGGAGTTGAAGGGAGATCCAGGTACATTGTAGTACCGCTGACAGTTGGAGCAGCTTTCTTTTGACAGGAATAAATAAACAAAACAACCAGCGACATTGAAAACAGCAACGCGTACTTTTTCATAGGGATTTCGGTTTTACAGTTAAAATGAATTGTCAGAGAATTGTAACGCTAAAATATAAAATTTATTTTATTCAGGGGTTCAGGTTACCTTATATTTTATTGTACAACAACCATTCGCCCTTATTTGGCATGTGCTTTTTTTGACTTATAGACTATTTAGCCTACGTTTGCACTGTTATTTTTATTGCAGTATAATATATTATATATAATATGAATTTTCAGCTCACCGAAGAGCAGGTTGCCGTACAAATGGCAGCCCGCGATTTTGCCAAAAACGAATTGTTACCGGGCGTTATTGAACGCGATGAACACCAGAAATTTCCTACCGAGCAAATAAAGAAGCTGGGTGAACTGGGTTTCATGGGTATGATGGTTGACCCCAAGTACGGAGGATCTGGCATGGATACTATTTCTTACGTATTGGCTATGGAAGAAATATCCAAGATCGATGCTTCTGTATCGGTTTGTATGAGTGTGAACAACTCACTGGTATGCTGGGGTCTTGAAAAATATGGCAACGAGGAGCAGAAACAAAAATACCTTGTACCATTGGCCTCAGGTCAAAAAATAGGTGCGTTCTTACTTAGCGAACCTGAAGCCGGTTCCGATGCCACATCTCAACGCACAATAGCAGAAGACAAAGGCGACCATTATATATTGAACGGCACCAAAAACTGGATCACCAATGGTAATTCAGCATCGTACTACCTGGTAATAGCACAAACATACCCTGAAAAGAAACATAAGGGCATCAATGTACTGATCGTTGAAAAAGATAGCCCGGGCGTAACAGTTGGCGCTAAAGAAAATAAATTAGGTATCCGCGGTAGCGATACGCACAGCATCATGTTCCAGGATGTGAAGGTGCCTAAAGAAAACCGTATAGGTGAAGATGGTTTTGGCTTTACATTTGCCATGAAGGTGCTTGCAGGAGGCCGTATAGGCATAGCCAGCCAGGCATTGGGTATAGCCAGTGGCGCATACGAGCTTGCACTTAAATACAGCAAGGAGCGTAAAGCTTTTGGCACCGAAATAAGCAACCACCAGGCTATAGCATTTAAGCTGGCCGACATGGCAACTGAAATAGAAGCAGCCCGCCTGCTTTGCCTGAAAGCTGCATGGACAAAAGACCAGGGCGAAGATTATACCCTGTCTGCATCTATGGCAAAACTGTTTGCATCAGACATTGCACAGAAGGTAACCAACGAAGCCATACAGATACACGGTGGCTATGGCTACGTAAAAGAATTCCACGTAGAGCGCCTGATGCGCGATGCGAAGATCACCCAGATATATGAAGGTACCAGCGAGGTACAGCGTATTGTGATCAGCAGAACTGTGCTGAAAGGGTAATACTAGATCATACTATTTGAAAGGGAAGCCACAGGCTTCCCTTTTTTTGATTAAGTTATTTCCAGAGCGTGTATATTTATTATTTAAAGAGCTTCCCAACTATCAAGCTAATAATTATAATGCTCAGAAACCGCCTTTCATATCTTATACTTGGACTAACAGTGTTGATATGTGCTGTTTTTTTCACAAGGCATTGCAAGGATTCTATTATGTTTTACGGGGATGCGCTGGGGTATTATACTTATCTACCGGCTACCTTCATTTACCAGAACCTTACTTCTATTGAACAATTGCCGGCTGACAGTACCATTCATCCTTCTGTAAGGGAACATGCCAATACATTAAAAGTGGAAGGCCTCCATACTCCTAAGGGCTATATTGTAGACCAATATACATATGCTGTGGCGCTAATGGAATCACCCTTTTTCTTTGCCGCGCATGCCTGGGAAAAGATAACGGGTGGCCGGGCAAATGGATATTCGTATAGTTATACGGTGGCCATGAAAATAAGTGCCATGACCTACACCCTGCTTGGGTTGTTACTGACCTTTAGTATACTGCGGCGATATTTTGATGAGTATACCAGTGTACTGACGGTTGCACTTGTGCTGCTAGGCTCAAATCTTTTCTGGTTCACGCTGCACCAGCCGGGTATGAGCCACCCTATATTGTTCTGCTTGTACACTTTCCTCATGTACCTCACCATTAAAGTGCATGAGCGCCCAAAGAAAGGCTTGTTCATCGTGGCTGGGTTTATTGCCGGGCTCATTATCATTATGCGGCCAACGGATATTGTTTGCCTGTTTATTCCATTGCTGTACAACGTTTATGATAAACCATCCTGGCAGGGTAAGCTGGTGTTTATCCGGAAAAACCACATCGGTATATTGTTAGCTGCTATTGCCGGTTTTATTGCTTTTGTCCCACAGCTATTATATTGGAAAATGATATCGGGCAGCTACATCTATTATAGTTACGGCACACAATCTTTCCATTGGTTGCGACCTAAAATAATAAACGGGCTATTCTATTTTGCCAATGGGTGGCTGCCCTACGCCCCTGTTATGATCTTTGCTATTGCTGGAGCCATGTTCTATAAAATGTACCGACAATGGGCGTTGGTTATTTTAGTCGTTTCGCCTGTGTATGCCTACCTCATCTATTCATGGTTTTGCTACAACTATATCAATGGATTGGGTTCACGGCCTATGCTGCACTTATATGGCCTGTACAGTATACCTATTGCCGCTGTAATTCAATATGTCTTTCAGCGCAAGATCGTATACAGGATAGTTTTTATTGTGGTCTGCCTGTTTTTTATATCGGTTAACTACTCGTTCAGCTGGCTGAAAGCTGAAGGGATGCTGAACAGCGAAGAAGCAAACGGGATGTTTGCAACACATATGCTGTTTAGGAACCACCTCACCTACAACGATCTTGTGATAAACGACATTGAAGAACCGCAGCCTGATACTACCTCAATAATCAAAATAGCCACGCTTGGTTTTCTAAACTACGACAGGCCACTTAATGACCATTACGTTAGGGCGGATGATGGCATTACATTTGGGAAGTACTATTACAGGATGAATGATGATGATTATCCACCTGAAGCTATCCGGATCGTTTATAGCAAACAGCAGTTTGGCGATGCCCGCTGGCTGAAGTGCAGCGGTATGTTCCAGGTAAATGCATGGGAGAGTTACAGGCGCCACCTGCTCAAGTTTTCTATTTACCGGGGTACTAAAAAAATACTGGAACGTTGTGTGGATGTGGACAATAAAATAGGGTTGCTGGGCGATACTTGTGCACATGCTTCAAGACCAAGACTAGACCATTTTGAACATGGACGCTGGGGAGCGGTATCATATTTTGTGAAGATACCACGTGATG
>Ga0206829_10012_pt1 | contig 78144 bp, 70 predicted proteins | sample Alteio_BWOrgCont_75_FD_152862 | JGI IMG/M metagenome (GOLD analysis project Ga0206829, IMG submission 152862) | Enriched cells from forest soil in Barre Woods Harvard Forest LTER site, Petersham, Massachusetts, United States -... | ecosystem: Environmental > Terrestrial > Soil > Temperate forest >... | reverse complement strand
ACTGATTGTTGCCTTTCAACCTTGCAAACTCACTAAGTTTCTCTATCCAGAAACCTATAGATTTATTCTGCTCCTTGGTAACGATAAGCGGAGCACCTACACTTTCTATTTTAGCATATTGTTTCTTTAGCAATGCTACGGCTGCCGGTAATGTTATGCGCATCTCTTTGCGACTGGTTAGTCGGGAATGAAGTATCGCAGCATAGCGCTTAAACAGGTCAGTATCCACATCGTTCCTGAATTCAATAGCTTTTATAAACTGTTGCAAAGCTGTAAGCATATCTTTTGCTTTTACAGCTTCCCTTGCTTTTTTGTAGTAATGATCTGCCTTGCCCGCATTCAGTTCCTGTACGATCAGGGTATCAGGTGTTTCGTTTTGTGCAAACCTGATCACTCGTGTGTCTGTTTTTATGGCACCTCTGTCTATTTGTGTTTTAAGCACCAGCCCATCGAAAGAAGTACACCGGCTTAGCGCCACATATACCTGCCCTGATGAAAAGGCTGCACCCAGGTCTGCAATTACATTTTCAAAAGTAAGCCCCTGGCTTTTGTGTACGGATATTGCCCATGCCAACCGTATAGGGTATTGAGTGAAACTGCCTACCACTTCATCTTCAATTTTACGGTCCGTGTCGTTCCAGCTATAGCGTATATTTTCCCACGTCTCTTTTTCAACCGTAATCTCGTTGCCTTCAGAAACTTCCACAATTATCTTGTCATCTTTAAGCGATTTTATTTTGGCAATCTTTCCATTATGTACCTTCTTTGCCCTGTTGTTGCGGATGAACATGATCTGTGCACCCTCTTTCAATTGCAACACTTTATCTGCGGGCATCATGTTATCCGGGAAATCTTTATCAACAGAAGCCTTGAATGTCTTTATTTCTGTACTTAACTCTGCCAATCGTGTAGCATTGGTGCTGTCAACAATTTTGTTGTGGGTAGCCAGCGTAATGTAATTAGAATGTTCAGGCGGCACAAAATTAGGGTCATACTTACTGTTCAGCAACGTTAGTTCATTCTGTGTTACCTGGTTGGTTCGTACTCTGTTCAGCAGGTCTATAAAGCCCTGCTCCTTTTGGCGATAGATCTTCTTCAGTTCTATATACACAGGCCGGTGCCGTTTAATAACATTAGAGCTAAAGAAGAAAGGACTCTCGTAAAACTTGCTCAGTATATCCCATTGCTCCCCATCTGCAATAGGCGGCAGCTGAAAAGTATCTCCAATTAGTATTACCTGCACCCCGCCAAATGGTTCAAACTCCCAGTTCCTGTACACGCGCATCAGCCGGTCTATTACATCCAGCAGATCGCATCGCACCATCGATATTTCGTCTATGATCAGCAGGTCCAGTTCACGTATTACTTTGCGCTGCTCTTCAGAATATTTAAAGTAGTTGAAGACCGTACTCTTATCTGTATCAAACGGACTTGCATGGCTTCTCAATCGTTTGTCATTAGGCACATACACCCCAGGTTTTATCTGGAAAAATGAATGGATGGTTTGTCCACCTGCATTAATAGCAGCAACGCCAGTTGGCGCAACAATAGCTACGTTTTTCTTGGTGGTTTGTTTTAGGTATTTTAAGAAAGTGGTTTTACCGGTGCCGGCCTTCCCGGTCAGGTATATAAGCCTGTTGGTGTGCTGCACAAACTGCATGGCGTAGTTAAACTCCGGGTTGTTTTCATCCAGTTCTATATGGTCTATGGTTGGGGGCATTGGGTAAGTTAAAGGTACTGTATTGAAAAGAGGTTGTCGCCATTCAGCAACAACCTCTTTATCGTATTTTGTAAATAGATTACTAATCCAAATGGTCTTCTTCAGCTGCAGCTGTTCCTAAGAAGTTATCAACCATGCCGCTAAACATGGGCGGCAGTTTAGACGTTATGTAGTCTTTAATGGTCTGTATGGTTTTTATAGCCTGTTCTTCAGTAAGGCCAGCTTTGTCTTTCAGTTGTTCTACCAGGTCTTCCATGTGTTGTTTATGTATGGCTTTAAGATCAGTTTTTATGCAGCTTTCAGTACGCTTAGTTTACTGTGGTCCAGCATCTGGTGTGCATACTCCGCAGTCAGGTGAAACACACCGTTATGTTCTTCAGATGGCAGGTCGAACATGGCATCCGTAAGTATCATCTCACAGATGGCGCGCAGGCCACGGCCACCCAGCTTGAACTGTATTGCCTTCTCTACCATGTAGTCCAGCGCTGCGTCATCCACTTTCAGTTTTATACCTTCGTACTCAAACAAGCGGGTATATTGCTTTATCAGTGCGTTCTTAGGTTCTGTAAGTATGCGTTTCAATGCAGGAGGGTCCAGCGGATTCAGGTATGTAACAATAGGTAAACGGCCCAGCAGTTCAGGTATCAAGCCGAATGCACGCAGGTCTTGTGCGTTTACATATTGCAGCAGATTGCCACGATCCAAGTCTTTTGCGCTTTTAATAGCGTTGTAACCTATAGCAGATGTTTGTACCCTGCGGGCAATCATCTTATCAATGCCTTCAAAAGCGCCACCGCATATAAACAGGATGTTCTGGGTATTTACTTTCACCATCTTCTGCTCGGGATGCTTGCGGCCACCTTGCGGAGGCACCATTACTTCGCTGCCTTCCAGCAGTTTCAGCAATGCCTGCTGCACACCTTCGCCGCTTACATCACGGGTTATAGATGGGTTGTCGCTCTTGCGGCCTATCTTATCCATTTCATCTATATACACAATGCCCCTTTCAGCCAGGCTCACATCAAAGTTGCAGTTCTGTAACAGGCGAGATAATATGCTTTCCACATCTTCACCCACATAGCCAGCTTCTGTGAACACCGTAGCATCTACAATGGCAAATGGCACCTGCAGCAACTTAGCGATGCTTTTAGCCAGCAAGGTTTTACCCGTACCGGTTTCGCCCACCATTATAATGTTTGATTTTTCGATCTCCACCTCATCCACAATAGGCATCATCAACCTTTTGTAGTGGTTGTATATGGCTACAGACATTATCTTTTTCGCGTCATCCTGTCCAATCACGTATTGGTCCAGGAATTCTTTTACCTCACGGGGTTTGTGCATTTTGTGCTGCTCAAGTCCGTGCTTAGGTTCTTTCTTTATTTTAGTATCGCCATTTGCTTCCTGTAGCAGTACGTGGGCGTTTTCTATACATTGGTCGCAGATATTGCCCTTTATGCCCGTAAAAAGGATGTTCACATCACTCTCCGCGCGGTCACAAAAAGAACATTTCCTTCCTGTTTGTTTTGCCATTCTTGTATTTGATATAATTAATTTCTCTGCAAAGGTAAGGATACCTGCGCTATTTAAATGGTTTACAGCCTGTTGGTATTAACGATTTAACCCTTTCACAGCAATCATCAACCGATGTACGTACCATTATTTGCAACAACTAACTGTTCTTCATAATTCTTAATAATAAGTGCCAATGCATCGGCTTCATCACTTTCTGGCGTACCCGCCACCGCCTGGAAGACGGCTTCAAACCGCTCTAGCGCCGCTTCATATTCTTTTTTAGTTTCAATCTTTTTTGCTTCCATTTTCGATTATCTATTTATTCAACCCTTTATACCCTTATACCAGTTATGCATTGCCCCATCAAATTCAAATGTTTCCACATATTTCAGCCCGGCTTTCTGCAATACGTTTTGCGAAGCAATATTGCCAACATCAGCCATGCCATATATTTCAGTTAGCCCCATGTGGCCGAATCCATACCCCATACATGCCACCGCTGTTTCCGTAGCATACCCTTTACCCCAATGTTTCTTTATGAACCTATATCCAAGGTCATAGTAGTTAATATGCCTATTGGTTATCTCGGTTGTCAATTTTAAGCCGCTCCATCCCGTAAACAGGCCGGTTTCTTTCTCTATCACCGCCCACCTGCCTATGCCGTTGGTTACGTATTGTTCCCTGATTATTTCTATTACCTGCCTGCTCCGCTCTATGGTTTTTACCGGGTTTTTGCCAATGTAACGGTGCACTTCCGGGTCACTGTCCAGCTCAAACATATCTTCGGCGTCTTCGGGAACCAGTTCTCGAAGCAGTAGCCGTTCTGTTTCTATAAATATTTTCATAGCGGGTATATCTTTAGTTTTTTGGAAACAGGTAGGGTCCTAATGTATCTTGCATTGTCTTACCCCATAAAAATAAGTATAAAGATATAAATGCGTTTTGCTGATGTGATAATCCCCCTCAACCTGCCACAGGTACTTACCTATGGCATACCTGAACAATTGCAGGGCACCTTGCAGCCGGGTATGCGGGTTGAAGTATCGCTGGGCAGGAACAAGCAATATGCGGGAATTATAGACAAACTGCACGATCGCACACCTGAATTGTATTCGGTGAAGCCCATAAAGAATGTACTGGACGAACACCCGGTAGTCAACGAGATCCAACTCACCTTTTGGCGCTGGATAGGTCAATACTACATGGCTGCACCTGGGGAGGTAATGCAGGCTGCGTTACCTGCCCACCTGAAGCTAATGGCTGAGACCAGCCTCGTGTGGTGTGGCGAACCAGATGTGCTCTATGAATGGAGCGACGCAGCTAACGAAGCGGTTTTTGCACTGGAACAACGCAAAGAAATTACGCTCAGCGACCTCAGAGGTATTGTAGGCCTGCGCTTTTTTGCACAGGTGCTCAACGAGCTTATAGAAAAACAGGCAGTACTCATCAACGACAGCCTCGAATCTACTTACTCCATCAAGAAGGAAAAAATAGTAATGCTTGCCCATGCCTACCAGGAAGAGGCGGCAATCATAAAGTTGTTCAGCGAACTGGAACGTGCACCTAAGCAGTTGCAGCTATTAATGGCTTATACCGAGCTGTCGGTAAAGAATGGCTTCGTACGCCGGCAAGACCTTATGGAGCGCACTGGCAGTACTGCGGCTCAGGTAAAAGCGTTGGCAGATAAAGGAATTTTTGTACTGGAAGATAGGCAGGCCGATCGCCTCCTTTATACCGGCAAACAACAAAATATAGATATCGTACTCACCCCTGCACAGGAAGAGGCTTATACTAAGCTGCAACAGGGGCTTGAGGAAAAAAATGTAGCGTTGTTGCATGGTGTTACCGGCAGTGGTAAAACTTTGCTGTACATACAGAAGATAAAAGAATGCCTCGCTACAGGTAAGCAGGCGGTGTTCCTGCTGCCAGAGATTGCACTGACCACACAATTGGTAAGCAGGCTCATGGCACACTTTGGCGAAGAGATGGGCGTCTACCACTCACACTTCAGCAATAACGAGCGTGTAGAGATATGGGAAAAGGTACGCAAAGGCGATTATAAATTAGTGCTCGGTCCACGTTCAGCGCTATGGCTCCCATACAGCAACATAGGCCTCATCATTGCCGATGAAGAACACGATGGATCATACAAACAGAAAGATCCTGCCCCACGTTTCCATGCCCGCGATGCAGCCATTTATCTTGCGGGCTTGCACAGTGCTAAAGTGATACTGGGTTCGGCTACGCCATCTGTAGAAAGCCTGTACAATGTGCAGCATAATAAGTATGCGTATGTGCCGCTTAAAGAGCGCTACCTGGGTGTGAAAATGCCGGTTATAGAATTGGTGAACGCACAACCAACCGCAGGTGTACCCTATGGCGGACAAATGATAACACCACCCCTGCAGCAGGCCATAGTTGAGGCCCTCCAAAACCGCCGACAGGTCATATTATTCCAGAACCGCAGGGGCTATGCTCCTTTCCAGATATGCACGGTATGCGGCTGGGTGCCGCAATGCAAAAACTGCGCGGTATCGCTTACCTATCACAAGAGTACCGATAAAATGCATTGCCACTATTGCGGCATGAAGGCATCAGTCATTCACACCTGCCCGTCGTGTGGCAGCAATCGTCTTACCAGTAAAAGCTTTGGTACCGAAAAAATTGAAGAAGAAGTAAAACAGATATTCCCTGAAGCCCGCGTTGCCCGCATGGATGTGGACAGTATGCGCGGCAAAAAAAGCATGAATGAATTGCTCACAAAACTGGATGCACGCAAAATAGATATCCTGGTGGGCACGCAAATGGTAGTGAAAGGTCTTGACTTTGCGGGGGTATCATTGGTGGGCATTTTGAATGCCGATAACCTGTTATCCTTCCCCGATTTCAGAGTAAACGAACGTGCCTTCCAGCTTATGGAACAAGTAAGTGGCCGCGCCGGCCGTACAGATGGTGCAGGCCGTGTACTCATACAAGCATACAACCTGAAGCATCCCGTACTGGAATGGGTACAGGCACACGATGTGCACACTTTCTATAGTAACGAGATACAGTACCGGCAATATTTTGGTTATCCGCCATTCAGCAGGCTCATCAAGATCACATTCAAACATGCTGATGAACAAAAAGCCACCATTGGTGCAGAGCTCATGGCTAAGGCGCTCACTACCCTCGATGGCTTAACAGTACAAGGCCCTGGGCCGGCTATAGTGCCGCGAGTACGCAATATGTATATCATGGAGATCTGGATAAAATGCCCGCGCGATGGCAAATTATTAGACAACGTAAAGACCTTTCTTAAAGAACAGAAACAGATCATTACCGGCACCCGTGGACTCAACAGCATACAGGTTTTGTTTGATGTTGACCCGGTTTAACATTTTCATTTGTTTTTATTTTTTAAACTTGCAATTCAAGATGTAGTCAAAGAAGCCGTGAGGATGCAGAGATTGCATATGTATGGGTGCAAAAAGGCAATGTTTACAATTAGTTAGCGAATTTTTAAGAGTGAGATCATGACATTATTAATGATAAAACCAGAACTATTATTGCACATGCCCGGAGGCGACCAGTGGATATGGATATTGCTTGCAGTTATTGTGTTGTTTGGTGGTAAAAAAATACCTGAATTGGCAAAAGGGATCGGCAAGGGGATGCGTGAATTCAATGACGCGAAAAACGGGATAAAATCAGAAATTGAAGCTGGGGCAAAAGATAAAGAAGAAGCAAGGAAAGCTTAGTACCTTTTAAGAATGAGTGGTTTATAATTGCCGGCCGGGAGTCCGGCAATTTTTTTGCCAGGTGTGCTATGTATTGTGTTGTTTATCCCCAATAAGAACGGCCTGTGCGTATATGCACAGGCCATTCTTATTGATATCCATTAATATTAGTTTCTGCAAACCACAAACACAAACGGTACATTGGCCCGTTCTTTTATAGCTGCCCTTACTTTATGTTTTTGCTTTATTACTTTATATTTTTGCAGATCTATAACCTCCAGGAAAGAAACATGCGACTTGTTAAGCCCCATATACCGCAGATAAGATGCCAGGAATACTGCTGAATATACATCGGCAGCTATAATATCTTTTACATAATGTAACCAAACCTTATCCTGCCCGCTCCACATAAAATATATGTTTTAATAGCTTCTTCTGGTTCTTGGGTTGTACATTCTGTTTATATCAGCGCCACAACCACACTTTTTACTCGATGGTACTACCTTACAACTTTGTGCCATCAACACACCTACTGACATTATTAACGTACAAAGTATAATTTTGTTTTTCTTCGACAACTGCATTTTTTTACTTGTATTGTAAAAATAAGAGATTTTAATGGTAAAAAAAGCAAAGGAATTGTTATTTGCCCCGCTCGATTGGGGTATGGGGCATACTACTCGCTGCATTCCATTGATCAGGTATCTGCAATCTGCAGGGCATAATATTACATTTGCAGGCAATGATGCCCAATGTGCGCTTATTGAGAGAAACCTGCAAGTAGAAACGATATACCTCGAAGGTTATAATATTACCTACAGTAAAAGAGGCAGCACTTTCTCTGCACATCTGCTGCTGCAGATTCCTAAAATATTACGGACAATAAAAAAGGAAAAACAATGGCTGGACAAATTGTTAAGTGTACGGCAATTTGATGGGGTTATATCAGATAATCGTTATGGCATGTATAGCGCAGGCATACCGTCGGTAATAATGACCCACCAGCTCCGCATACAAACGGGATGGGGAAATCCTGCAGATAGTTTGCTACAGCGCCTGCACTATAGGTTTCTAAATAATTTTAGTGAACGGTGGATCGTTGATGTGCCCGTCAATGGCCTTGCCGGACAATTAAGCCTTCCTGCTCATGTACCCCCCCGGTCTTATTATGTAGGGCTTTTATCGCAGCTGAAGAGGCCCGAAATTTTAACTGAAAGGAATGCACTTCTCATATTGCTCTCTGGCCCAGAGCCTCAAAGAACAATACTTGCAGATTTACTATGGAAGGAAGTGGGTAAATATGCTGGTAAAGTTATTTTTATAGAGGGTAACGCCGGCAAAACACGCAATGAGATTCCTGCGCATGTTACATGGTATGCCCAGGTAAACAGTACTATGTTGCAACAGCTGGCAGAACAGGCTGCTATGGTTATTTGTCGTTCCGGTTATTCAACAATTATGGATATTGCAAGGCTGAATAAAAAAGCCATCTTAATACCTACCCCTGGTCAGACAGAACAGGAATATTTGGGTAATTACCTGTACAGGAAAAACTTTTTTTTAACCAGTCCACAAAAGGGGTTCAATCTTGCTCATGCTTTGGATGCCGCATCAACGTTTTCATTTAACCTAACTTGTGCTGATAATGAGTTTTTCAGGTTTATACCTGTTGTTGATGCATGGTTATCCCGCTTTTAATGTTATTTATTTTAAGCCTATTGGTAAAAAAAGTATATAGATATAATGGCGCTTAGAAAATTAGCATAAATTAGATAAATTATTATGATTTAGGCAGTTCTGGTGATTACAGAAGTTATGTATATAGTAATAATATAAAAATATATCAATAAAATGGAGCATTTTTTAGTAGTAACTAGTAGTATGGAGCAACATACCCGTATTACTATGATCCTAAAGAATACTTATCCCTCGTGTATGGTTCATGCTGTAACAAGCAAAGAGTTTACAGACCAAATCAATATCCAAAACTTTTTATTAGTTATTGTTTTTTCAAATCATGTACAGCAGAGTATTTCTTTGTCCATAACAACTGGCCATTCTGTTTTGTTTGTGGCGCATAATGATGAGCAAGGCATGCATGCAATACAGGCTGGAGCCGATGATTATGTTCTTCTATCGCAGGTGGACAACGATTTTGCTATTGCGATACAAAAGATAATAACGCGGAGAAAAATTGCACCTCCACAGAAATTAGCTGATTATAGTAAGGGTGAAACATATGAGCTGATGCTTACTGCGCTCAATGAAGTGATTTGGTGTAAGAATACAGAAGATTTTACACTGGAGTATGTTAATGATGCCTGCGAAACAGTTTTTGGTTATACCCGCGAACAGCTTATTCGCGATCATTCCCTTTTTATAGACAACATACATCCTGATGACAAAGAAACCTATCTGCGTGCATTTCAGCAAATGAAGGATACTAATGACTTGCAGGAATACGCCTTTCGGTTTCAGCATAAAACCGGTGATTGGAGGCATTTGAAGGGGAGAGGTGTAAGGGTGAAAGGAGGCGATCATGGCAAAGATCTGATTACAGGGATAACAGTGGATATTACGATGTTAGTAACATCTGAGGTCAATGTTCAAGAGAAAACAAAAGAGCTTGAATATATATTGGAATCTACAAGTTACTGCTTATATAGTGTGGACAAAGATTGGAATTTTACCTATTTAAATCCAGCTACTGAGCGGCTTTTTAATGTGGAGCGATCGCAACTGCTTGGCAAGAATATGTGGGAGGTATTTCCACTTGGAAGGGATCCGGAAATGTATAGGAATTACCACCTTGCAATAGAGGAAAAAAGGATAGTAGCCTCAGAATATTTTTCGCCAAACATAAACAAATGGGTGTACTCCAGCGCCTATCCCAACAGTAATGGACTAACTATATTTCTTAAAGATGTAAGCAAAAGAAAGGAATTGGAAGAGAAGGTTTTTACTGATCGGCAAAACCTGCTATCCATTATGAATGCAACATCAGATATTATATGGTCTGTTGATAGAGACCTGAATATATTGGTAGCCAATCAGGCTTTTTGGGATACTGTCACTAAATCGCATGGGAAGTCTAAGGAAGAGATGGGTACTAAGATAACAGAGGCAATTTTTGGTGTAGAGACAGTAGGGTACTGGGCAACAATATATGCGCGTGCCTTTGAAGGCTTGTCTTTTAAAGTAGTAGAGGCATACAGCAGCCTACTTGGTGTCACCTATTCCGAAATAAGTATGAACCCAATTCGTGATTTTGAAAATAACGTAGTTGGGGTATCGTGCTTTTCAAGAGATATTACCAATACGAGGGAACATCTGACGAAAATAGAGCTGCAAAATCAGAAGATGCGGGAAATAGCATGGATACAATCGCATAAAGTTAGAGGCCCTGTATCAACAATATTAGGGTTGGTGCAGCTCTTCAACATGGAGCAGCCTCATGATGCTACCAATCAAACAGTGCTGGAAGGAATAAAAGAAACCACTCAATACCTGGACGAGGTAATAAGGGAAATTGTAAACAAAGCAAAAGAAATAGAATAATAACTACCACTTTTAAATAAAGTAGGCACGAAATTTACTGTAATTAAGGATCAGATGGCCATAATAGGAATCTGTAAGTGAACATTGGGTTTATCCCTATACAATAATGCTGGAAATTCGTGGCCAAAATAACATCGATCGCTACTGTGGTACCGCCGTATAAGCACAATCAGGATGGCATATGTCATTTTATGAACTTGGCTTATAGCGATATTGGTGATAATGAAAGAAGGGTATTAAAATTCCTCTATAATAAAAGTGGGATAGAGAATCGCTACTCGATAATAAAGGATTATTCTGTAGAGATGGAAGAATGGGAATTCTACCCTAAAACTGTTGGTATGGAACCTTTTCCCAATGTAGAGCAGCGGATGGAATGGTTTGACCGGCATGCCTGCGGACTTGCGCTCGATGCCTCACTTAAATGTATTGCGGGTATAGCGGCAGTTGGCGATATTACACATCTTATCACTATAAGCTGCACGGGCATTAGTGCACCGGGTCTTGAACTGGCATTGATGCATGCGCTGCAATTGCCTGCATCAGTAAGCCGTAGCACGGTCAATTTTATGGGTTGCTATGCAGCAGTACATGGTCTTAAACAGGCAAATGATATAGTACTTGCGCACCCTGAAGCAAAGGTGCTGATGGTATGTACTGAATTATGTACCCTGCACTTTCAGAAAACATATACCCCAGAGGCTATACTATCACCTATACTGTTTGCTGATGGTTGTGCAGCAGTTTTAGTATCAGCAGATAGCGATCCTAACCCCGGCATACAACTCAACAGCTTTTATGCGGAGGTGATCAAGGATTCAAAGAATGATATGACCTGGAATATATCTTCAACAGGATTTGTAATGACACTTTCAGGCGAAGTCCCCGATATCTTCAAGTCCGATATTGTACCGCTTAAAAAACGGGCGCTGCAAAAAGCGGGACTGACTGACGACGATATAAAGTACTGGAGTATTCACCCCGGTGGTAAACGTATTTTAGAATGCCTGGCTGCAGGGCTGGGGCTTACTGATGAAGATGTAAAGTATTCTTATCAGATATTGCGTAATTATGGCAATATGTCGTCACCAACCATTCTCTTTGTACTTAACGAAATATGGAAGGAGCACCAAGCTGAAAAAGGGGCACATATATTTGGAGCTGCATTTGGTCCCGGGCTCACCATGGAAAGTATGATCCTGACAATAGTATAAACATGAGCTTTAAATACCGCAACAATACTCCTGAGCTGCTGGATGCTGATAATATACCTTACAGCGAAATGCATCTTAACCTGGCTGAGCTGGATACCATAAACACTTTGCTTGGTGGCCATAACATTACTAAAAAGGGCTTGCAGCATTTCCTTAATAAATACAAAGATTGGGACAGGCCTATAGTAATAGCAGAAATAGGTTGTGGGGGTGGTGATAACCTGTCTGCCATTCGTAAAGTGCTACTGGAGAGCGGCATAAAATACAGGCTTATAGGCATAGATATAAAACCTGAATGCACCATGTATGCGGCAAGAAAAGTACGCGACCTGGATACCGTATGGATATGTTGCGATTACAGGCAAACAAAATGGCCTGATGATATAAAACCTGATGTTATATTTTCGTCTCTCTTCTGCCATCATTTTACAAATGCACAATTGAATGGGCAATTGATATGGCTGGGGACTAATAGCAAACTTGGTTTTTTTATTAACGACTTGCAGCGTCATCCTGTTGCGTACTATTCTATAAAATTATTGACCTCAATTTTCTCAGCATCAAAATATGTGAAGAATGATGGTCCGCTTTCTGTGAAGCGTGCTTTTACAAAGCCTGAATGGAAAATTCTTTTACAAAAGGCCGGGATACCGGCATATCTGCTCTCTCACGAATGGGCTTTTCGTTATCTAGTTTGTGTCAACCATGATGAATAGTACAGGATCGGATATTGTCATTATTGGTGGTGGTCTGGCAGGCCTTGCATTGTCTATTTTGCTGGCTCAGCAACACCATATGGTAACTGTATTTGAAAAAGATGATTATCCCCGACATAAAGTTTGTGGTGAATATATAAGCATGGAAAGTTTCCCTTTCCTGGAACAGCTGGGCATCCTCCTTTCTGATATGAAGTTACCAGTCATCAATAAGCTGTTACTTACTGATGTACATGGCAACGGGATGTTTACTGATTTGCCCCAGGGGGGCTTCGGTATCAGTCGTTATATGCTGGATGATCTGCTGGCAAAAAGAGCTGTAGCATGTGGTGTTGTGCTTAATGTAAAAACCCGTGTTGATAATGTGTTGTTTGATGGTGATGGCTTCACTGTACTTGCTGCTGCCAGGCAATATACCGCAAAAATAGTGTGTGGTGCATGGGGCAAGCGCGCTAATATGGATGTGAAGTGGCACCGCTCTTTTATTAAAGAAAAGCAGAAAGGGCTGGATAACTACATAGGTGTGAAATATCACGTGCGCTTGCCATGGACCGATAATCTGATAGCCTTGCATAATTTTAATGGTGGTTACTGTGGCATATCGCGTATTGAAGATGACAAATGTTGCCTCTGTTACCTTACTACTGCTGCAAATCTTAAGCAAAATGGCAATGATATTGCTGAAATGGAACGAAATGTATTGATGAAAAATCCTGCACTTGGGAAGATATTTTCAGAAGCCGAATTTCTTTATGATACCCCGGTTACCATATCGCAAATCAGCTTCAGGAAGAAGGATACTGTACTAAACCATGTATTGCTGCTGGGCGATGCAGCAGGTATGATCACACCCTTGTGTGGCAATGGAATGAGCATTGCCCTGCATACCGCCAAAATAGCTTTTGAAGCAGTAGATAATTTTTTTATATCAGGCAGCCGCAAGCAGATGGAATACGTATATAACAAAGAATGGTGTAAGAAATTCTATTTTCGTATTTTTGCAGGAAGGATATTACAACGTATTTTTGAAAAACAGCTTGCAGGTAACATGTTCTTAAGTATATTTAAAAAACTGACTTTCCTGCATCAGCCTGTCATTAAGCTAACGTCAGGAAGACCATTTTAATGGATTTTATATTTTATTTAAACAATTACAGTACTTATTTTGTTTAATTTGCACTGTTTGTTAGTATTTTATGTATTATTGTATTTATATAGATGTTACAATAATATTTTTACATTAACAATTCGTAAACAAAATAGTACCTCTATAAGAAATAAATTTACTTACTTATCTTTTTAATTATGATCGGTTATCCCATACATGTCGCTCTTGCAGATACAAATACCTTAGTTCGTAATGGTATCGGCATGCTGTTGCAAAAGGCTGAAGATATTGTGATCGATTTCGACTTCGATAACACAAAACAATACTTCTACAATCTTGAAGCTGCTGACAAGCTGCCGGATATTTGCATTGTTGACATCAACATGCAAAAGCTTACCAGCTATGAGTTGTGCAGGAAAATAAAGAAAGAGTTTCCGAAAATGAAGATCCTCATCTTATCACCGTTAAATACCAGGCACAGCGTGCTGCGTATGATGGCTAACGGGGTAAGTGGATATGTGCTTTATAACAGCGAACCAGAGGAACTCATCAGGGCTATCAGGGAAATTGCCAGCAAAGGCTACTACTTTTCTGATATTTTCCCGGAAGATGTGCTCAACCAGGTAAAGAAGAGAGAAGTGACCTTGCTGGGTATAACTGCACGCCAGGTAGAATTTTTAGGATATTGCTGTACAGATCTCAACTATCACCAGATAGCTGAAAAAATGAACGTTAACGTTCGTACTGTTGATGGCTATCGCGATATTTTATTCCAGAAATTCAAAGTTTATAACAGGGCATCCATCGTAGTGTATGCTATAAAAGCAGGTTACATAGCGCTCAATAATATACCTGTAGGAAACTTACCGGTAGGCACAGCTGAATAATTTATTTACACCGCAAAATGATGTAATTTGGGATGATATTATCCCGGGTTATGAAGTACATTTTATCCCTCTCAGTTATAGCAGTTGGCTTATGCCTGTTTGTGTCCTGTAAAAAATCTTCGTCAGGCGGCGTAAAAGGCATGCTGGAGGCGAGGTGGAAATCTGAAGAAACTGCCATTGACAAAAATGGCAATGGCATCCTCGATAGCAACGAAATTACCTATACAGACTCCCTAAACGACTATAGACTTTTTAACTCAGATGGCAGCGGTTCCGATATCGGTGCTGATTTGGGCAATTATCCTATACCCTTTCAATGGGCGGTGAGTACAGACAATACTTACTTAAGAATAATAGACACTACAAGCAGTGTCATTATTTTTCACATTGACCTGATCTCCAATACGCAGCTTATACTAAAGGATACTGCAGGCGGTATTGATACATGGAATGTGTATAAGAAAAGTTAGTCTCGTTTCCGCATTAAATACATCTCATACTACTCCCCATTAGCCTCTTATTATACACTTGTTTTGCAGGTAGGCTTATGATGTACTGGGAAATTCATTGAGTTAGCTATAAAGCAACAATCATGCGCTTTGTCATGCAGATCATTTGCCTTGTTTATCATGTGGTCTTCTGTTACCGTCACTATAGGGTTCAAGGTTACTTCTGTAAAATGCCCCGGCCCATTATCGGGCTGTACCATTATACCTGTTGCGTTATCCTCGTACCCGGTTACAATAATGCCCGCGTCGGCACATAAGTGCAGGTACCATAGCATATGGCAGGTGCTCAGCGATGCCACTAGCATGTCTTCAGGGTTGTACTTCGTGTTATCACCACGAAAAGGAGTATCTGCTGAACCTGGGAGGTCTGGTTTGTTTACAACACTTATCGTATGGCTTCGTTCATAAGCATCGTAAGCCGATGTACCTGTGCCATTGTTGCCGGTCCATGTTACAGTGACGGGGTAGTTGTGTTGTTTGGGCATAGAATATATTTTTGGATGCTAATTGTTAATTAATGCGTATTGGTTAACCCATCACCTCACCAATCTTTTTTTAGGCTTCAACAGCTTGTACTATTTGTTGTTTTTTTCTTAAACAAATATCTTCCCCGGGTTCAATATCCCATTCGGGTCAAACACCTCCTTTATCTGCTTCATCAATGTTAGCTGTGTCTTACTAAAGGCTATATCCATATAGTCCTTCTGCACCAGTCCTATACCATGCTCGCCGCTTATGGTGCCACCCATGCGTACCACTTCTGTAAATAACTTACGTATTCCCAGTGGCAGCTTATTGTTCCAGTCGTCGTCACTCATATCAGCCTTTACAATGTTCACATGCAGGTTGCCATCGCCGGCATGGCCATAGCATACCGATTTAAAACCGTATTCAGCGCCAATACTTTTTATTATGGCAAGCAATTCCGGTAGTTCAGCACGCGGTACCACGGTATCTTCTTCCTTGTATATACTATTGCTCTTCACAGCTTCGCCCACTTTACGGCGCAGCGTCCATAGCATTTCTTTTTGTTCGTGGGTATCGGCAAATAGTATCTCATCTATATCATAGCCTTGCACTATCTCTGCAATAGCTTCAGCATCCTTATATAGTTGTTCCTTACTGTTGCCATCTACCTCTATCAGTAAATGAGCGGTTATATCATCGGGCAGAGAAATACCTGTAGATGCCACGTAGCGCATGCTCCATTCCAATGCATCGCGCTCCATAAACTCCAGTGCAGATGGGGTATAACCTTTAAGAAATATGGCGTTCACTGCCGCACATGCTTCTGCCGCACTGCGAAAGGGTACCAGTAGCAACATGTTCTCTGTTACAGCGGGTATCAGCCGCAATACTATTTTGGTGATCACGCACAGGGTACCCTCGCTGCCCACCACCAGTTGTGTTAAGTTATAACCAGTAGCATTCTTCAGTACATTAGCCCCCGTCCACATCACATCGCCATTGGGCATCACCACTTCCAGGTTCAGCACATAATCTTTCACAACTCCGTATTTTACAGCTCGTGGCCCACCTGAGTTTTCAGATACATTGCCCCCTATAAAGCACGATCCCTTGCTGGCAGGGTCTGGTGGGTAGAATAGTTTATACTCCCTTACATGTTCCTGCAATACCTGTGTTATCACCCCGGGTTGTGTTGTCACCTGGAAGTTGCGTGTGTCCACATTCAGTATTTTATCAAACTGGCGCATATCCAGCACCACGCCGCCTCTTACAGGCAGTGCGCCACCGCTAAGGCCAGTACCCGCACCGCGTGGTGTTACTGGTATGCGCTGTTCGTTGCAGTATTTCAATATAGCGCTTACTCCTTCTGTATCGGTAGGTTGCAGCACCACTTCTGGCATATAGTGCAAGTCTTCTGTTTGGTCTGCTGCGCAACGTTGTAGCTGCTCCTCGTCAGTATAAGTGCTACAACCGGCTATACTTTTAAAGTAAGCCAGGTCTGTAGGTTGTACGATCTTGTAATTCATTTTACTGGCCATTATGGTGCAACAAAACTATAATAATGTTATTGTTTATGCAGGATAATTATAGCAGCATTCAGCTTAGATGATTATGCTATTATTGAGATTTATTTAATTGCAATTAAAAATATTTGAAAAATATAGTACTATGTATTGCATAATACTGTGCAATACGTATCTTTGATTTGAAAATACAGTGAACATGACCATAGATAATACAGAATCGCAGATGCGCAAAGGGTTGCTGGAACTCTGCATACTGGGTATTATATTCAGCCAGAAGGAGGTTTATCCCAGCGATATACTCACACAACTTAAAGAAGCAAAGCTGGTAGTGCTGGAGGGTACGTTATATCCTTTACTTACCCGGTTAAAAAATGCAGGCTTGCTCAACTACCGGTGGGAGGAATCACCCTCTGGTCCACCACGGAAATATTACAGTCTCACTCGCGATGGTATAAAATTTTACGCACACCTGCGTGCCACCTGGGATGAACTGAGCAATGCAGTAAACTATTTAACCACTTCACTTTTATAAACAAACAACAAAAACCACTTTTTTATGCAACGCATTATTCAGATAAACATTGCCGGTCGCCTCATACCTATTGAAGAAGACGCTTACCTTATGCTTAAGGAGTACATTACTGCTCTTGAGCGCCAGTTTGCAGGCGAAGAAGGTAATGATGAAATTATCAGCGATATAGAAAGCCGGATAGCCGAGTTGTTTTATATAAGGCTTGAGGCTGGTGCACACAGCATACTGCGCAGCGATGTGGCTAAGGTGATAGATACCCTGGGTCCTGCAAGCGAGCTTAATGATGGTAATGATATGTATAAGGATAAAAGTATGGTTCCTTACGTACCGGCAGCTAAACAAAAAACAAGTAACCAAAACTATAGCAAAACAGATTATACCCGCGACCGCCTGTACCGTAACCCAAATGACAAAGTGCTGGGTGGCGTATGCAGCGGCCTGGCCATTTACTTTGATATAGACCCGGTTATCATCCGCCTTATTTTTGTTGTTCTTTTCCTGACATTAGGTATGGGGTTAGTTGCATACCTCATAGCGTGGGCGGTAATACCGCTTGCACGTACTCCCGAAGAGCTGAGCTATATGACAGGTGGCAACCCAATGACGTTTCACGACATTACCCGTAATGTACACACCGAGCTGAACGACCTTAAAAAACGCGGCGAAGCAATGAGCCGTGAGCTGAAAGACTTTTTTGGGAAGAAAAAGTAGGTGCTGATTACATAATAAAAAAAGAGCCACCCGCACAGGTGGCTCTTACAAACAAATTAACATAAAAGTTTACTTAATAACAGTAAGCTGGCTGGCTATGGCAGTACCTGTGCTGGTACGTGCTATATATACATAGTTACCAGCAGGCCACGCTTCTGTCAATACATTTACCATATGTGTTCCGATAGCTAACCCAGGTTGTTGAACGGTGGTCATTACGCGGCCGGTAGCATCTAGTACCTGTATAGTTACATCCGCATTTTGCTGCAGGCTAAAACTGATATTAGTACTGTTCACAGCCGGGTTTGGTGCACATCCAAATATAGTTAGGTTACTGCGGGTCACACCTTTTACGCTGGTTGTGGGATCTATAAAATAAATGGGTAATAAAGATAGGTTTACATCTTTGTACAGGTATTCATAACCGTCATACCATTGGCCGCTATTCAATATCGCATTTTGTGAAAAGACGATGGTATCGCCTTGGTTATCTATTGTATAGCCGCCCGGACCGTAGCCCGTACCATCTGGTGTGGAGCGGAGGCCTATCAGGTCACCATTCAGTGCTATTGGCGAATAGGTGATCGTGTATCCCAGGAAAAAATTGCTTTGAAGGTTGGGTATTGGGTTAGTAAAAAAGGTGAGTGTGCCTGCAGCAGGGTTATTTAAATTAAGCGCAGTAAGAGGCACCGCCTGGCTCGACGCAAATATGCTGCCTGGCAGGCCCGTCAAATAACTATTTTGTGACAGTTGATTAAGGTTGGTATCAATCGTCCATAAGTTGAATGTGATACTGTTAGTACTGTTAGGGTTTACGGTTCCTCCCCAGTCACTATATACCCCAATAATGTCAATACTTGTATCAGCGCTGTATCCGCCATAAAAATATTCAGCAAAACCATTGTCGCCATATGCGTTGGTCCCAAATACATACCCGCTGTCGGCCGGGCTATTCACTCCATAAGCATACAAAGCAGAGGAATCAAAAAGAAGACTGTCATAGTTATTGTACAGGTAAAAGGTGTCTGCCGTGTTTACATAAGTTGTCTTGGCCGCAGTTAAATTATTATTCCTGCTCATCAAAGATGTTGCATGTGCACGGGTTAAAGATGGCGCAGGTTTTGTAGTGCCTGGCTCAACGCGTTGTGCGAAAACTGCAAAACCGGCACACAATGCCAGTAGTGATAATAATGTTTTTTTCATGATGGTAGATTTTTGTTTGGCCGGTACTAAAAACATACCAGCTGTTTTGTGGAAATACTCCTTATACTTGACTAGGAGGGCCTTTCAAAGTTTATCATTCAGGGAAATAATTATTTCTGTCATGCACAAATCATTGTTTTTAAGTGGCAGAAGCACACTTGTTTAATAGGTATGGAGTCTGTTTTGGGTACTGTGCTGGCATGGTTTTTTATATAATGTTATAGCTATAAGTGTTACCGAAAAACGTGATCTATGAAAAAGCTAATCTCAATATATCTGCTCTCCGCATTCCTCTTAACAGGATTGGCGTCCTGCTCTTATCAGAATTATACTCCTCTTGAGGCACAATTGGCTCCGCTAACCAACAACAGCTATACTGCCAGTACGGGGTGGAATGCAGATCATTACAATAATGTAAGTGCTACACATGTGCCGTGGCAACATGCACCGGTACAGCCTACATACCAGATCATTGTAACGGCCAAATAAACAGGATAAGTCAGATTATGCAAGCTGCCAATGGGCAGCTTTTGCAGTTTACAGTGAAATAAGAAGAGATTTTATATTTTTATGGCACAACATGCTGATTCTTTTGAATTAAATTATTAGTTTTAACAATTGCATGTAAAATTTGAGCTTTCATGAAAAAAATGCTTTTGACCTTAGTAATGTTAACCCTCATCCTGATAGAATTCAGCAGTTGCAGGTTATCGCCATATCCTCGCAGGGGGTATTACTATCCGCGTCAAAGACTGTACGATGATGTAGACCACGGCCGCTACCATCCGCGCAAATACCTGCATTATCACTATCCTAATTATTAGTAGCGCTGATAATCAATGAGCCTGCGCCAGGAGCTGCACCGGTTGTGCTACAACCATATTGCAGCCCGAATAAATGATGTACATGCCGCCATGGCACAGGTGCATGATGCTATGGCCAACGAAACCAAGAGCAGTGCAGGAGATAAATATGAAACGGGCCGCGAAATGCTGCAACAGGAACTTAATCTGCACCAGGCCAACCTGAACGAACTCAACAAAATAAAAGCCGTGCTCGATCACACATCCACGGCTGCTGTTACAGATACCATAGGGCAGGGTAGCATAGTGCATACCAGTCGCGGCAATTACTACATGGCTGCCGGTGCGGGAGCTTTTCAGTACAATGGTAAAAAATACCACACCATATCTCCAGCCTCGCCAATTGGCAAAGCAATGACCGGCCTTAGTGCCAAAGATGCATTCAGCTTCAAAAATCTGCAATACAATATACTAGAGGTGCTGTAAGATGCAGCATGCATTATTAACGCTGCATTTCTTTCTTCCTAAACGCTTGTTAACTCGCTTTGAATAGGTTGTTAACCTGTTTTAAAGCCCATGTTAAGCAGGCTTCATTAGTATGAAAGTATGCTGTGGTGCTTCATCTTTGTATTGTAATTAAAAACACGGTACAAATGGAAGCAATAATGATACACTACGCTACAGCAATAAAGAGCTCATTTTTTGCAGCTATCATACTTTGTGTAGTTCTTGCAGTAAGTTAATATCGTCCTATTCAATCTTTTACAAAAATATCCTCCGGTAGAGAAAGAGGAAAATTTACCCTTATATATTAAAGGATACATAGCCGTGCTGAAGCAATATTCAGTACGGTTTTTTTATTCTTCCGTTGGTCCCTTCTTTTTCCTTGCAGGCTTGGGTTTTAGTGAGCAGGCATATTCGTAGCTCAAATCAAAGTAATGCTTTAGCTCAGTAGTTTTCTTCAATAATGCATCAGGTACCACTACATATTCTTTTAGCACAGCGCCATACTGCTCCGGGTGAGTGGTCTTATATTTTTTCATAAAAACTGTCCGTGCCTCTTCGGGCAGCCGCAAGGTCACTGTGCCATCCTTATATACCACGCTATACATGTTGCCATTTACAGAGGTGTAAGGCATAGTATCACCTTTGCGTTCTATAGTTGGGTTAGTAGCCACCAGTTTTTCATACAAGATCACCTTATCTGCATAATCAAGCGTACTCATAGAGTATGTATTTGTATTGTAATTTAAACAATTGTGTCTTTAAATTGAATAGTAATCTCTATTAATTACATTTACTGCTATGAATAATATGAAAGATGTTTTTAGAAAAGCTTTTTCGTTTAATGGGCGTATAAGAAGGAAGGAATACGGCATAAGCATGATCATATATGCTGCGCTGTACATCTTGTTATTAATAAGTATGAAATACACTGGACCTTTATTAGGTGTCGTTTTTATTCCAATGATTTGGTTTCTATGGGCGCAAGGGGCTAAAAGGTGTCATGATGTTGGTAAAAATGGATTTTGGCAAATAATACCTTTTTATTTTTTGATCTTATTGTTTGTAGATGGTGAACCTTATGATAACCAATATGGCGCCAATCCCAAAGATCCGGTAAAAATGAGCTGGGATTTTGATGCGCAGAATTTTGACAGTTCACAACCAGGCACATTTCCACCACCTATACAAGATGTGGTGCCTGTTACTGATGATGGAGATCAGGGATAGATACTATTGCAGCAAACTTTTATAATAAAAAAACCGCCTCTTTTAAGGCGGTTTTTTTTATTATGGTTTAGTCAAAAGCTTATTCCACTGAGGCCTTCACCTTGCTGCCTATTTTCTTCACCCACCTTTTAAAGCGGAAGCTCATTAAGCAAAGCACAGGTACCAATATAAGCGTAAGGAATGTTGCAAAGCTCAATCCATAGATCATGGTCCATGCCAGCGGCGCCCAGAAGGCTGCGCTATCGCCACCAAAAAATATGTTTGGTTTCAGGTGCTGGAACAGCCCACCGAAATCTATGTTCATACCTACGGCCAGTGGAATAAGACCCAGTACAGCAGCGGTAGCGGTCAGCAGTACCGGTGTCATACGGGTACGGCCGGCTTCTATGAGCGCATCTATTTCGCTCATGCCTTCTGCCAGCATCATATCCATAAACTCTACCAGCAATATACCATTACGTACTACTACACCGGCAAGTGCTACTATACCTATACCGCTGAGCGCTATAGAGAACCCTGTTTTAAATATACCTAGTCCCAGCAGTACCCCTACCACACTAAACAGTACCTCGCTCAATATTATGATGGTCTTGCTTATGGAGTTGAACAGCAGCATCAGTATCAGGAATATCATAGCTATTGATATCATGAACGCCTTGCCCAGAAAGTTCATCATTTCTATCTGGTCTTCTTGCTGGCCACCCATGCGCACACTTATACCTGTTGGTGCTTTGTATTGATTCAGTTGTTGCTGCACGGCAGCTACAACATCATTAGGTGTAAAGCCATTAAGCACATTGGACGATAATGTGATGATACGCTTTTGATTCTGACGTTTGATGCCGCCATAAGTAACTGCATAATGTACATCTGCAAAGGCACTGATAGGTACAGTTCTTATCTGTCCCCCCATGCCCATATCCCTGAAGACTATCGGCATATTACGTATGGCATCTATATCGCCGCGCTGTGCTTCGTTCAGGCGCAGGGTTATCTTATAATCATCGTTCTGGTCGCGGAACCTGGAGATCTCTTTGCCAAACACCGCAGTACGCAAGTTGCTTACCACTGTGCTTGTAGTAATGTTCTCTGTATTCATATGCTCCCTGTCCAGGTCAAAAACTATCTCAGGGTTGCGTGCCTGGAAGTCGCTGCGCAATTCTTCCACACCAGCTATCTGCTGATTGTCCAGGAAACGTTTCAGTTTTTCAGATGTGCTTACCAATGTATCCAGGTCGTCGCCCGTCATTTCTATTACTATTGGCTTGGCTAATGGCGGCCCACTGCTTTCCTTATCCACGGTCACTTCTGCACCGGGCACACCCTGCACCGCATTGCGCACCTTTTCCATCATTTCGGTGCTTGATATGCCTTTGCGTTGTGCAAATTCTACATAGGCTACAGTTATACGTCCTTTGTTAGGGAAGTCGCCTATTTCGCCACTGTTAGGGTCCACAGCGCCTACAGTCACGTTGGCTATCACCGATTTTACTATCGGGTTGCCCAATCCTGTTTTAGGGTCTATACCCAGCGCTTTATCTACATCCAGTTCCAGTTTCTTGAGTACCGTGTTAGTATAGGCCTGGTCTGTACCTACAGGCAGGTTCAGATACACATATGTAAAGTTGGGGTCCGACTCTGGAAAAAACACCACTTTAGGGCCACGTATCACTACCAGCACTACAGAGAATATCATGACCAGGAACGTTATCAATATAACCGTACCTGTATGGGCTAATGCTTTTTTCAGCCATTTGGCGTACCAGTCCTGAAAGGCAGGCCAGGTCCTGTTTTGGAAAATATGTATCCAGCGCGAGAATACAAATTTTTCCAGTAGTATGAACAGGTATATGAACAGGATAAAGTTGCCTGCGCCAAACCAGCCGCATACATAAAACAAGAGGATGAAGATGATGAAGGCTATCATCACAGCCCTGTCTTTTTTGGTGAATTTCTTTTTGTCCATATCATGTGCATGGTCTTCCACCTTCATAAAGTCCACCGCGAACACAGGGTTAATGATATAGGCAACCACCAATGATGCCACCAGGGTAATGATAAGGGTAATAGGCAGGTACTTTAAGAAACTACCCACGATACCAGGCATGAACACCAGCGGAATGAACGGCATGAGTGTAGTGGCGGTTCCCGATAGTACGGGCATGAATACCTCGCCTGTAGCTATCTTGGCTGCCTGCTTTATGGGCATCTTGCCGTTGTCAAATATGCGGTGTGTATTCTCTATTACCACGATGGCATCATCTACCACTATACCCAGTGCCAGCAGGAAGGAGAATAATACGATCATATTGAGCGTGAACCCTACTACAGGCAAGACAAGGAAGGCAATGGCGCACGAGAGCGGTACCGACATAGCAACAAACAATGCGTTTGTTACCCCCATGAAGAACATGAGTATCACGGTAACAAGTATAAAGCCAATAACGATCGTATTGATAAGATCGGTGAGTGTAGATCTTGTTTTTTCACTTTGATCCCCGGTTATTACAATGTTCAAGTCCTTAGGCAGCTCATCCTTTTTCATTTGCACCATCAGGTCATTTATCTTGTCCGATGCCGCTATCAGGTTTTCCCCTTTTGTTTTGATCACGTTCAGCGTTATCACGTTTTTCCCGTTCAGGCGGGCATAGCTGGCCTGTTCTTCAAATCCGTCTTTCACATCGGCTATATCGCGCAGATAAATGGCCTTGCCTTGCGGGTTCTTTACTACTACATTGCCTATCTGGTCTGCGGTCTTAAATTCGTTTTTTACACTCAGTATCCTTTTTTGATCGTTCATAGATACCTGCCCGGCTGTAGCTGATACGTTCTCCTGCGCTACGGTATTTTCAATATCACTAAAAGTGAGGCCCGCCGCTTGCATTTTGAATAGGTCCACGTTTATTTGTATCTCCCTGTCCAGTGCGCCCACTATGTCCACGCGCTTTATTTCTCTCATGGCCTCTACGTTGTCCTTTATGCGGTCAGCGTATTTTTTTAGCTTGTTCAGATCAAAGTTGCCCGATATGTTAAGGTACAGTATGGGTACCTCCGATAGGTCTATATCCTTTATTTCAGGCTGGTTAGGCAGGTTCTTAGGCAGGTCGGTCTTTGCTTTGTCCACAGCGTCTTTCACATCCTGCTTCGCCTTGTCTATCTGCACACCAGTATTAAATTCTGCAATGACCACAGAGTAATCCTGGAACGAATTGCTGGTCACCTTCTTGATACCCGTCAGGTTCTTCAGTTGCTTTTCTATGTGCTTGGTCACCAGGTTCTCCATGTTTGCCGGAGAAGTGCCAGGGTATGCCGTCTGCACAATGATATTTGGTATTTTGATATCAGGAAATTGTTCCTTGGGCAATCCATTATACGCCATATAGCCGGCAATGGAAAGGAGCAGTGTTATGATATATATAGCCGTACGGTTGTCTATAGACCAACTCGACGGTTTAAACTCTTTGAATACGTCTTTCATATCTTTTCTTTTTCAAGATTGCCGGGGTGAATGGAAACTATTGTTGTACGCTTACTGGGTCGCCGTTATCCAGGTTATCATAACCGGTAACTATAACCTGGTCACCTGCATGCAGGCCCGATGTTATTTCTACCTGCCCATCGCTGTTCTGCCCTGTGGTCACATATACTACTTTGGCCTTGTTGTTTTCGTTTACGTACAGGACGTCACCCTTGCTGGTTTTCTGTATTACAGATACCGGTACCGTAATGGCTTTGCTGTTTTCATAGTTGGCAATTTTCATGATGCAGCTCATGTTAGGGTGCAGCTTTGTATTACCAGAGATTTTTACCTGCACCAGGAACGTCCGCGATGAAGGGTCTATCGCTTCAGACACATATGTAAGTTTTGTTTTGATAGAATCATTCAGGTCTGGGAATAACAGTTTTACTGCATTGCCCTGGTGTATCTTGCCCAGGTAGTTTTCACCAAGGTTGGCTTCAGCTTTAAGATATGTGGTGTTTACAACGCGTATGCCTTGGCTTCCGGGTTGTGCTGCATCACCAGTTTTTAGGGTCACCATATCCACCACACCATCTATAGGCGATGTTATGGTGTACATATTGCGCTGGGCAATTAGTGCTGATTTTTGTTTCTGTGCAAATTCATAATTGGCTTTTGCCTGCAATAACTGTACTTGCGTGCCTATGTTCTGTGCCCACAACAGTTGTTGTTTTTCGTACAGCGTCTTTGTAAGTCCCAGTTGTGCATCTTGCCCCAATATTTGTTGTTCGGTAGCAGCAGCATCCAGCGTAGCCAGTTTCTCGCCTTTGCTTACATGTTGTCCCACATGTACCAGTACACCAGTTACTATGCCTGCCATTTGTGGGCTGGCATATACGTTCTGGTCGCCGGTTATAGCGCTCTGTACTTGTACGTAGCCTATAAAATCAACGGGTTGCACCTGCATTGTTATTACAGGAGTGGCTTTTTTAGATGAATCTCCACCTGCAGCTTCCAGCGCATGTATCTTTACCTCTATGTCAGACTTTTGTTTCTTAAGGTCGTTGAGTTCTTTTGCTTTGTCGGTATGTTTACCGCCGCATGCGGCTAGTAAAAGGGTGGGTATGATCAGATAAATAAGACGTTTCATGCTTTATATGTTTGTGTTTTTATTATTGATTTGGTTATTTTAAAAGTCCTAATGCTTTTTTAAGGTCTGCTTCTGCATTTATAAGATCTAGCAATGCGCTGAAGTAATTATTTTGGGCGGTCAATTGGTCAGTTTGTGCTTGTGTCACCTCAAGATTGCTGCCCACCCCGGCTTTATATTTTTTCTGTGCCAGGTCCAGCACATCATTAGCCAGGTCCAGGTTGCGATGTTGGTTCCTCGCTTCCAGTACAGCATTCCGCAGGGTTGTGCGCGACTGTGCTACCTGGAAATCTATAGTCAGTTTTATGTTCTCTATATTGTTCTTCGATTTTTCAACATTCAGTTTAGCTTCCCTAACCTGGTTATGGCGCATAAAACCATTAAATATGGGCAGGTTCAATTGCAACCCTACTACCGAGTTAAACAAATAACTGTTGGGAGTAAACATATCCTGGAACCTATAGGAAGCATAGTTTGCACCCGCTGCTGCAAAAAGATTTAAAGAAGGCAGCGCTGCAAATTGGTAGCGTTTTACGTTATAGCTGTTCAGCTTTAGCTGCGTGGTAAAGAAATTATACTCCGGTACGCGGCTGTAGTTTTCATCTTCGTCCATTAAGCTGGCTACTTCGTTCTTGGTATCTTCTACATTAGTGTCTATAAGTACTATAGGGGTATTTATATCCATCCCCATTTGGTATTTCAGCACTTTTTCAGATACATTGAGCATGTTGCTCACTTTTATACTATCTGTACTCAGGTTATTTACCTGTACGCTGGTGCGTTCCACATCTATACGTTCTGCAAATCCGCTCTGTTGTGTTACAGTTATATCATGTTCTATTTGTCGTGCATATTGCAGCGAGTTTTTAATGATGTCGTACTGGCGGTATGCAATTGCCAAAGAGTTGTACGCTTTATATACGTTATAGCGTATCGTCTCTGCGCTTATCTCACCATTCAGCCTGGCATATTCCATAATTGTTTTCTGTGCCTGCAATGCTACAAGCACGCTACCGTCAAACAAAATCTGCGATCCATTAATTGACCCCGTACCGCCATAAGGCAATGTAAATGCCACTTTTTCAATCTCCTTGGTACCAGGTGGCACAGTACCGGGTGGCGCAAAACTGCTTACATCCACAAGAGATTGTTGTGGATTCAGATAATCGTCCAGCTCTGCCTTAGCACTGATATGTGGGTATGCTGCAGATACAGTTTGCTTGTTTTGGGCGTCTTGTATCAGCACATCCAGCCTTGCATTCTTTATTGTATAGTTATGCTTCATGGCATATGTCATGCAGTCTTCAAGGCTTAGTGGCACGGGGGCATCTTGTGCTTTGCTGGGCAGGTTTGTCGCCAGCAGGGCTATAAATATAAGCGCTAGTGTATATTTCATTTGTTTATTATTTGCTTAAGTATTGTTGTTTGTATTTGCAGTATAATTCTATTCCTTTTGCGTTCATTATGCCGTATAGGAAATGTTCGGTTATTTCCAGGCTTACAGATAGCAGGTCGTTACGTTCATTTACAAGTAGGTTGGGTTGTAGTATCATCATGGCTGTTTCCAGTCTTAGTCTGGCCATCAGGTCAGGGTTTATTTCCTTGCGAAATAATCCTTCGCTTATCCCCCTGTTTATCATTTCCCGCATCATACCTACATCGTCCTTTTCCAGGCGGTCTTTAAACAAAGTGTAAGTATCAGGGTAAAAACGGCGCAACTCAAACATCGCCATCGGGTTGATCTCTTTAAACATGCTATCCATCATTACCATCATTTTCACCATAGCTTCCACAGCATCTACTGCGCCCTCTACTACCTGGTAGCATTTGTTCATCTTCTCGTCGTCATAAGATACCACCGTTTCATGCACCACCTCATCCTTATTTGCAAAATGCTGGTAAAGTGTTTTTTTAGATATGCCAGCCCTGCGCGCTATATCATCCATAGTAATTGTCTTAAACCCATATTGTTTAAACAATTCACTTGAGGCACTCAATATTTTAGTTAATGGTTCCATATTCCCACGCAAAACTATGGAAACATTTTGTATAATTATCGTTTCCATGGTATTTTATTTTTATCAATTGTAGAATTAGCTATTTATTAGTAGCAGAATAGTGCGATTTTTATTATGTTTACCCCTAATTATTATGTTTACCACTAAAACATATCCTTATGAGTTTTTTGAGCGACTTTAAAGCCTTTGCAGTAAAAGGCAACGTTATGGATCTCGCAGTGGGTGTTATCATTGGTGCGGCCTTTGGTAAAATTGTTACAGCCCTTGTTGAAGATTTGATTATGCCATTAGTAGGCATGATTGGAAAAGGCGAAAGCTTTACAGACAAATTTCTTGTGCTTAAACCTGGCAAAGCAGGCGAAACTGATTTCAAGTCCTTAGCTCAGGCAAAAACCGCCGGTGCCAATGTGCTCGCCTATGGCGACTTTATTCAGACCATTGTCAATTTCATCATTATAGCCTTTAGTATATTTATTTTTGTTCAGCTAATTGCTAATATGAGGAAAAGATTAGATAGAGAAGCTGCTGCAGCTCCACCACCTGCTATATCATCTACCGACAAATTGCTGATTGAAATACGTGATCAGTTAAAAAATAATAAACCCTCGTAAAAAGAGTGCAATTTTGCACCTGAGTAAATACGCGATATGGCTACGGGAAAAATACATCAGGATCTATGCAACCTTAAGAAAAAGGGCGATAGCGCATTTGCAGTGCTGGCTGATCCTGATAAAATATCTACCAGCGACATGCGCTACCTGGCAGAACTGTGTAATGATGCAGGGGTTAACTTCCTATTTATTGGTGGTAGTTTGTTGATGGCCCACCAGCTCGATGCATCCATACAAAGTTTCAAGGCAGAGAGCGATATTCCGGTAATACTTTTCCCAGGTAGTCCTGCTCAGGTTACTCCTTATGCTGATGCACTCCTTTACCTTTCAGTAGTATCAGGGCGCAATGCAGAGTTACTCATAGGCCAGCATGTAGTATCGGCCCCGGTAGTAAAGGCCAGCGGCCTTGAGGTGATCTCTACTGGTTACATGATAATAGATGGTGGTGTACAAACCACAGTTTCTTACATGAGCAACGCTATGCCTATACCTGCCAACAAGCCAGAAATTGCCTTATGCACAGCATGGGCTGCAGAAATGCAGGGCAAACATGTTTTGTATATGGATGCCGGTAGTGGTGCGCTCAACCCGGTTTCTGCTGAAATGATTAAAAAGGTAAGCATGCATACCGATATACCCCTGATAGTAGGTGGCGGCATACATACTCCTGAGAAAGTATTTGCTAATTGCCAGGCTGGGGCAAACGTTATTGTAGTGGGTAATGCCATAGAGCGCGATCCCCTGCTGATACGCGACCTTTGCCAGGCTACCAGGCAGGGCGGACAGAAACAGACTGCATAGATGGAGAAAGACTTTTATTTTTCTGTTTTTAAAGTTGGCCAATTAAATTATTTACTTACCTTTGCACTCCTTTAATTATTATCCCCTTGCAAAAGGGCAAACTGTATAAATATGAAACGTACATACCAACCGCATCGCAAAAGCCGTAAAACAGTTCATGGTTTCCGTAAGCGTATGGAATCAGCGAATGGCCGCAAAGTATTAGCATCACGCCGTGCAAAAGGCCGTCATAAGCTAACCGTATCAGACGAAAGCCGTCTGAAATAATTTTTTAATTAAATAGATCGATCATCACCATTCGTTATACTTTCACAGCAGACGAGCGGCTGAAACGCGAGCAACATATTAATACGCTTTTCCTGACCGGGAAAGCGTTTTCTTTTTTTCCGGTCAGGTTCATGTATAAGTGGCTGCCACGCGAAGCTGGAACCGCACCGGCGCGGGTAGGCTTCTCCATTCCTAAAAAGAAATTTCGCAGTAGCGTACATCGCCACCGGGTACGCCGCCTTATTTTCGAGAGCTGGCGCTTGCACAAACACCTCCTATACGCACATGTGCCCGCACACTTACAACTGCATTTGTTCATTATGTTTACAGATAATAAAATGCCCGACTATGCGCTGGTTGAACCTTTAGTGGTGAAAGGCATTACAAAACTTACAGGTACACTGCCCGAGGTGCAGCCCAATGCGTAAGTTATTATCATTTCTATTTATTGGTTTCATCCGCCTCTATCAGGCGTTCATATCGCCGCTGCTGGGCGCTAAATGCCGCTATACCCCCACTTGTAGTCAATATGGTGTAGAAGCAATAAAGAAGTATGGGCCGCTAAAAGGTGGCTGGCTTACCTTTAAACGTTTCCTCTCTTGCAATCCCTGGGGTGGTCATGGCTACGACCCTGTTCCTTAAGCAGTGTAATTATTATATTGTTACTCCAAAGCTATTTACATTTGCTGCTCAATTCTGAGCTATGTTCTACTCCTTCAAAGGTTTCATCCCCGTTGTTCATCCATCAGCTTTTGTTCATCCGCAGGCTGCCGTTACCGGCAATGTAATTATTGGTAAAGATGTATATATAGGGCCCGGTGCTGCATTGCGTGGCGACTGGGGCGGCATAGTTATAGAAGATGGCTGCAATGTGCAGGAAAATTGCACTATACACATGTTCCCGGGTGTTACCGTATTGCTGAAAGAAGGTGCCCATATAGGCCATGGCGCTATAGTGCACGGTGGTACAATTGGCCGCAATGTAATGGTAGGCATGAACAGCGTAATTATGGACGAAGTAGACATAGGGGATGAGTGTATTATAGGTGCGCTTACATTTATTAATGCCAATGCCAAAATACCACGCAGGTCATTGGTTGTTGGTAATCCATATAAAATAATAAAAGAGGTGAGTGATGAGATGATAGCCTGGAAGACAAAAGGCACGCAACTATATCAGGCTCTTCCTGCAGATTGCTACGATAGTCTGGTATCTTGTCAGCCTTTATTTGAAATGCCAGAAAACAGACCTGCGCAGGAATCATTATATGCAACCTGGAACAACATAAAAGCTAAATAATATTATAAACCATTGGTTATCCTCCATCCTACAACACTGGCTTTCAAGCCAAGGCAAACGCCGGCAAATCATTTTGATTTTAGCCTTGATTAATTCAAATATGTTCAAGCCGTAGGATCCAAAAGTCCTTAATGCAAAATTGGCCTGCACTTATCATGCAGGCCAATTTCTTGTTTGAGATGGAAGATTAAAGGAATATATAATTATCCTTCATCAGAATTTACCAGTTCCATTACGAACTTAGCAACAGATGCTATGCGCGCATGGTTCAATGCGTAGTGAATGAATTTACCATCACGTTCAGTGATCACGATGTTCGCACGACGCAGGATAGCCAGGTGCTGTGACGCTACTGACTGCTCCAAACGCAGTTTCACATAAATGTCGGTAACATTCATGCGCTTGTTCTCTTCCAGCAACTTTACGATCTGCTGGCGGAGTTTGTGGTTAATTGCCCTCAACGTCATAGCCGCATTCTTCACCGCTACGTAGTCTAACTTGATCTGATCGCTGGCGCCTTCGTTTTTGCGAATAACCAGTGTGTTTGCTGACACAGTTGTTTCCATTAATTTAATTTTACGTTGTTAAATTGATATTGTTTGCTTGCTTTTGTGTTTGGTGTAGTGGAAACTACTCATACACTATGCAAACATACCTAATATGGAGATATGAATCAACTACATATTCAACAAAACTGTTAATTTGGAGTTAAAAAGTAATATTTTTATCCACATAACTATGTTAATATATTGATTGTCAGCTACTTATGGGTATAAACTTCTTTTAGGTAAAAAGGCTCAGCTATCGCGATGTTTGCAAATTTTTTAAGAAAAAATGCATCTTTTGCATCTTTTGCCCAGTAATTAGTATCAATTGATGCCCCATTATCAATAATGGTGTTTTCATTAAATACGTTCGGGGTATCTTCTGCTGAGTCGGTTACAAAGTAGCCAGGTTCAAATTGCTGTAATTGAAGGTCAGTCCCTGTTATATGTTGTGGCTCCATGATAACTGTACCCGTAGCGTCAATTACGGTAATAAAGTATTCCTGGGCTCTTGCGGTGAGCAACGCTATGTAAAACGGGTATTGGGCTTTATGTAGATCTTGTTTACTGCTAGCTAACAGGCTAAGTTTATTGTTCATTAGTAAGGGTACGTTCATCGCATAGCATAGTCCCTTTGCCGTAGCCAGCCCAATACGTAGCCCTGTGTACGACCCTGGCCCACCACATACCGCAATAGCATCTAGCTGCTTAAGTTTAATGCCGCCCTGCTGAAGCACATGTTCTATCATCAGGTTGATGGTTGAAGCCTGGTTGCGGGCCTCATCAGTACTCGCACTGCTGATTATTACACCATTATTGGCCAGGGCTATTGTGCCTGTACTGCCCGATGTGTCTATATGTAAAATGTAAGCCATAATAATTGTATGCAAATGTAAGCAGCATATTAAGAACCATAGCAACGTTACTTACTTTTGCGGTATGAAGAAGATAATCCGCACCAACAATGCCCCAGCACCCATAGGGCCATATAACCAGGCCGTGATGGCTGGTAACTTTTTGTTTGTATCCGGCCAGATAGCCATCGATCCCGCAACCGGTAATCTCGTTACCGGCGATATACAGACAGAAACCCGCCTTGTTATGGAAAATATTAGTGCAATACTGGCTGAAGCAGGTTTAGGCTTCAGCAACATTGTAAAGACTACTATATTCCTTATGGATATGGGGCAGTTTGCACAGGTAAATGAAATATATGGTACCTACTTCACTACAGATGCCCCTGCCCGCGAAACTGTACAGGTATCAGGCTTGCCCAAAGGTGTAAATGTTGAAATATCTGTGATCGCTGTTATTTAGTACCAGAATAATGTTCAAGAGCAAGGAGACAAACTCAAAATAGATTTCTGTCTCCTTCTCCTGAAAAACTCCTGCATATAATTCCTACTACTTAGCTCCCCATAGCGCGATCTTCTGGTGGGCATGTCCCTCCTATTGTGTGTTTTTCTTATTTGCTATTTTCTGTGGAGGAATATTCTTTTCCCTTCCTTTTCAACTTAAACAAATATTTTCATAAGGGTATTTAATTCAATTTATTATTAAAAAAACACCTATCGGCATCGTTTGCGTAAATAAATACTGTGTTTTATAATTTGTAAATGATTGACACACTATAAATTTGAAATTGTGAGTGAGTGCTCACTTATATTTTATAATTTCAAAATTATAGTTCATGAAATGTATTTTACAATTTAAATGGGTAGTATTTCTGGCCGTTTTATTGCTTGCTGCTGTAAATTCTTTTGCACAATATTCTGTTATTGTGGCCCAGGACGGTTCTGGTAATTATACCACCGTACAAGCGGCAATTAATGCTGCCCCTACCACGGCAACTTCAGGTTCACCCTGGGTTATTTATATAAAAAACGGTACATACAATGAGGTGGTGAGCATACCCTCTACCAAACCATTTTTGCAATTGGTAGGCCAAAGCGTTGAAAAAACAATTATAGCTTACAATAATGGTGCAAGTACAATTGTAAACGGCTCTGCGCTTGGCACCAATAATTCAGCAACACTTACGGTAAGTGCATCAGACTGTCTGTTGATGAACCTTACCATACAGAATACATTTGGCGATGGCAGCCAGGCAGTTGCAGTATTGCTGAATAATGACCGGATTGCGGTAAAGAATTGTAGGCTTATGGGCAATCAGGATACCTTGTACACAAAAGGTACTGGCACACCGCGCCACTACTTCCGTAATTGCTATATAGATGGGAATATCGATTTTATGTTTGGCAGTTCTGTCGATATTTTCGATTCGTGTGTTGTCTATGCTAAAACCCGCACCAGCGCAGGTAGCTCATTTTGTACTGCTGTAAATACAACAGCAGGCCAATCGTACGGCTATGTATTTCGAAATTGTATTCTCCCTGCCAATACCTTGCTAGGTACTACTTCGGGTACCTCCTACTATCTGGGTCGCCCATGGCAGAACTCTACCGGCTTTACAACTGCATCAAATCCTGCCCAGGCAAACAATAAGGTAGCATACCTCAATTGCACACTTGGCGCTCACATCAATCCTGCTGGTTGGGTTATATGGGATTCCGGTACCGATACCACAAAGATCAGCGATGCAGAGTATACAAGTAAAAATTTTGATGGCACAGCAACCAATATATCATCACGTGTTACATGGTCGCAACAGCTCACAACTGCACAGGATACTACTTATACCACCAGTAATATCTTCAACGTAAGTGGCACCACCTGGGATCCATGTCCTACAGTTGGCTGCAGCGTATTTACGCCAGATATTGCTATATCTAATTTTAAAGCAACTAAAGGCACCAGCTCAAGTACACTTGCATGGAATATCAGCTGGCCTATAAGTGGGGTTACTTACGGATTGTACCGTTCTTCAGACAGTATCACTTTTTCATTGTATTCAACACTTACATCAGCAAACGATACCAATGTCAATTTCCAGTTGACCGATACATTGCCTACCCAGGGAAACAATTTTTACTACTATGTAAAAGCGACAAAAACAGGGTACAATACAGATAGTACAACTGTGGGCACTATTATAAGCAAGCCAACAATAATAGCCACAAGTTCATTAGCTGCATTTACACAATACAATGGCACACCGTCCACATCTTTATCGTTTACCGATTCCGGCGTCAACCTCACTGCAGGCATTGTAGTAACACCGCCTTCTAATTTCCAGGTGTCAACAGATAACAATACGTTCTCGTCGTCAGTTACACTTACACCTGTTAGTGGCGTTGTTCACCCCACTACTATATATGTAAGGTTAAATGCTTCAGTACTTGGTAATTACAATGGTAATATCACAAATGCCACTACTGGGGGCACTACGGTAAATGTAGCAGTGAGCGGAAAAGACACTACTCAACCTGCCTATACCGATACTGTTCTTGAAGTGTGGCCGCTTACTTCCGGCAATGCATCCAGTTTCGCAATTACTGGTGTTACTGCAACAACTCCAACTTTGAGCAATCTTTTCCTGGGCGGTACTTATTCCAGTACAGTACTTGGGCCTTACACCAATAATTTTGGACAAACCTTATACTCTGGCAGCACCTCTGGTGCAGGTAATGCATATAACGATGTTGCACATGGTGGCAATGCAGGCAATCTTTCTCACATCTATTACGAGCAGTTCACCATAACGGCTGCAGCCGGCTATACTATGCGGGTAGATTCCCTGGTTACCAACACGGGTTTCTACAATACCAGCAGTGGCATTACAATGATGGCAGTGTACTCTAAAACCAATTTCGTGTCAGATTCCAGCAACGTTTACGGGTACGGTTTTGCCACTTCAGGTTCTGCCCCTAACATAGATTTTACATTGGCTAATTTAACCACAACAGACTCTAACAACTATGCACGCTTTGCATTGGTAGGTGGTGGTTCTGGGGTTACACTTAATTCAGGTAATTCAGTAACCATCAGGATATATTATACTTGCAGTAGTACAGGTACTCCAAGACTCTTCGAGTTACGGAACTTAGTATTAAAAGGTATTGCACCTTCAGTATATACAGCTAACTATTATTGTGCAGCTACAGGTAATCTGGATGCCACAGCAACATGGGGCACTAATACAGATGGATCGGGTACACACCCATCCAACTTTACCACACAAGGCCAGGTGTTCCATATCAGCAACAGTAACATTGGTAATATTAACGGTAGTACATGGACGGTCTCCGGCACAGGTTCAAGAATAAAACTGGATAATGGCTCAGACTTAACCATATCATCAGGGCATGCCATAGTAGGTTCTATAGCTGTAGGTGCGGGTAGGGTATTGACAATAAACACTACTACTTTACCTACATTAGATACGCTTGCAGCTACGGCAACCATAGCATATGGTACCACCATCACTATACCAAGTACACAAACGGCTTTCCCTAATCTTCAGGTATCTGCAGGTACTACCATTTCTGCCAACACAATTATTAGTGGCACGCTCATGATGAATGGAGGCAAACTCAACCTGAATGGAAATACACTTACTATAAATGATATCTCTGGTGCAAGCGCTGCAAGTTCCATTACTGGTTCTTCAACCTCGGGGCTTGTACTCAATGGTGCTCTTTCCGGTAACTTGTATTTCGATCAAACTTCCGGTGTCACATCATCCCTGGGCTCACTTACTATGAACAGTAGTAGCAGCGCCACCCTGGGCAATAGTGTTAATGTATATGGCACGCTTACCATGAATGGTGGTAAGCTAAATCTCAATGGTAACAATTTGCTCATCAACGATATTTCTGGCAGCAACGCCACGCGGTCTCTTACAGGCTCGTCTTCATCTGGCCTTATTATAAACGGTAATCTCAGTAACAGTTTGTATTTCAATCAGGCTTCTGCTTCTACCGCAACCTTAGGTACGCTTGCCGTAAATGGCAATGCCACCTTAGGTAATAATGTAAATATAAGCGCAGGTGCTACACCCGGCACTGTAACTGTGGGCACCGGGGCCACCCTTACTGCAGGCGGCAATCTTACTATTTTATCAGATGTTAATGGTACAGCTCGTATAGGTACGGTTTCTGGCACTATTTCAGGCAACGTAAATATTCAGCGTTATGTGCCGGGCCAGCGCGGTTATCGCCTCATCGGTCATCCTTATACCACAGATCAGGACATCGCTACCTTAGGTGCGTATTTTGATATTACAGGTCTTACAGCAGGCAACATCGGCTCTTGCTCCAGTACGGTACCATCCATCTACAGCTATACACCAGGCTCATCCCCAGCCTATGCAGGTATTACGGCTACCGGCAGCGGTACGTTCCCCGCGGCAGGGTCAGTTAGTACCCATTCAAATGGTATTCTTGCATTTGTAAGGGGCACTACGGGTCAGGGCTGCAATGGTGCTGCGGTATATACACCCTCGGCTGTCACTGTGTCCACATCGTCGGCTGTAAATGTAGGGGGCGTTACAGAAACAATACCTGCTGGTGGCTGGAACTTGATCTCTAACCCACTGCCGTCGCAAATATTATTAAGCAGCGTTACTAATATTGGCAGCTTGGATGCTATAAAGGTCATTGATCCCGCCGGGCAAAGTAGTGGCGTAGCCTCAACTAACGGTACACAATATTTAAACGGGTCAATAAGTACGGTTATTCCCATTAATGGTGCATTCCTCGCGCACAATCCTACAGGGTCAGATGTAACGTTAACGTTCCCCGAATCTGCAAAAACTGGCAACACCCCGGCAAACAATGTATTCAAAACCACAAATGTGTACCCTGCACTGGAGCTTTCTGTTAATAATGGCAATAGTTTCTGGGACAATTGGAGCATGATAATGAAACCCGGAACAAGCGAGGGGGCAGGCGATAATGGCGACTTACAAAAGATCAGTAATGCCCAGTTCGATATTTATTCTCTCAGCAAGGATAACATACATATGAATGTGGATGCTCGTGATGCAGATAGTATGGCCGATGGCGATGTGGTTCAGTTAGGCATTCGTTCCGTTCCTAAAAATACTTATACACTTACCGTAAGCCAATATAGCTTGCCCGCAAATAAAACGGTTTACCTGTACGATAAATATACCAGCACCTATACACTTCTGGGCAGTGGTATAAGCTATCCTTTTACTGTAAATGCAGATACTGGCAGTCAAGGTCAGTATCGTATGGAACTGGTGTTTAATACCGGGAATACAGGAGTAGGAAATATTTCCAATTCCGTCTCTGGTGTTGTAATAACACCTAATCCTGCCACCAGCAATATCGCCGTGAGTTTTGACAATGCATATGCAGGCGTTAAAGACATCAATGTTGTTAACGTCATTGGCCAGGTGGTTAAAACGGTCACTACATCGGCGCAAAGCGTCGTTATTCCTATTGCCGACTTACCGGGTGGGGTTTACTTAATAAAGACGAGTGCAAATAATAAAAACGTTACCCGGCGTTTTATTAAAAATTAATATCTTCGTAAAGATAAAATGTATAAAATGCACAAACATAATAAGTTATTGTTGTTCATTGCCATCGCGGGCATGTTTGCTATAAAAGCTGCAGCACAGGGTTCCCTCCCCAACGACCCCGATACTGGTGTACCTCTCGATGGAGGCCTCAGCATAGCTATTGTCGCTGGTATTAGCTACGGTGCAAAACGTTTAATGAAGAAAAAGAAAATAGGATCAGCTACTGATGACACCACAACAAAGTAAGTTATAAATAAGCAATAAAATGGTCCTGTATTTCCTACCTGGTACGGGACCTTTTATGTTTCTGTTACAGAAGCGCATAGATAGCGCTAATGCTTATGTAGAGCCTATAAAATAATTTTTTTTATTATGTAGCCATTGCAATGGGGAGATAGCCTACATATGGTTTTCTGTTATTCTTTAAAGTAAAAAAATAGCTTAACTTTCTGATAACGAACATCAGCACACTTAAATAATGCTTATGAAACAGCAGACTCGCGAGCTATTGATCATAACAAAAATAGCAGGCACATGGCACGACGACTTCGACCAGAAAGTAGATGAGCTCATGGCTATAGTAACGAGGGTAGATACCGAAAAGCGTGTGCACAACGCAATTGAAGTGCTTGACGTATATCGGAAAAAGAAAATGAAGTCAAAAGCAAAAAGGAAAAAACCTGGAGATATATCATCAGACAGGCCATTTGAATTTGCTGTATTTCGTAACTAGGTCAATCGAGCGACTTATTAAGAAAATCTACTAGTGGTTTCATAGTGTTGAAGACTTCAGTGCATTTCAACACAATATTTTTGCCTGTCCAATCTTTGTCGGCTATGTTGTGGTGCACAACAAAACTTTTCATTCTCAAATAGTCAATGGCAGGGTTGTCTGTGTCATACCCTTGTGGTGCACTCTTTAGCTGTTCACCCCTCAGCTCGCCAAATGCTTTTTTAAAGTCTTTTTGGTCTATTATCTTTTTAAAGCCGTCAAAGTCATAATCTATTTCTTGTCTTACTGCCTTTAATAAGGGTGCTTCGGGGTTCCATAATCCGCCACCGATCATACTTTTCCCATTAGGTTGCAAGTGCAGGTAAAAGCCTGCCCCGGCAAACTTCTTACCTCCCTTGCTAAAGTAGGCCGAAAAGTTCTCTTTATACGGGGTTTTGTCCTTTGCAAATCGCACATCCCGGTATATCCTGAAGATGCAGTCCTTTGCTTTTTGTCCCGCAAGTGCAGGTTCCATGGGTGTCAATGCTTGTAGCATATTCCCAACAAACACTTCCCAGTCCTGCTTGGCTGCCTCATAACTTTCCTTATGGGCATCAAACCAGGGTTTGTTATTATTTATAGCTATTTCTTTAAGAAAATCAATGGTTGCAGCCTGCAGCATGGCTTGTTAATATTTTATGAAAAGGCCTATTTATAATTCGAATATAGTGATATAACTGTTAGTTTTGAAAAGATTTGAATGATTAATACCGGGACATATATTTTACTCGTTGTGCTATAGGCAATTACAATACATGGTATGCCTTTCAACGGCGCGACCATGTATTTTCGGTACCTTTGCCCCCGGATCAGAGAAAATGACGATGAATAACAACAAAAAGCGTTTAGCCATACTGGGCGCCACAGGTTCTATAGGCACTCAGGCCCTTGAAGTTGTAGCTGCACATCCTCATTTGTTTGAGGTGGAAGTACTGAGTGCTCATGGCAATGCAAACCTGCTCATAGAGCAGGCTATAGCCTATAAACCCAATGCGGTAGTCATAACAGATGAGACCAAATACACTCAGGTTAAAGAAGCGCTGGCATCTTATCCTGTAAAGGTGTTTGCTGGTTCAGCGGCGCTGATGCAAATAGTGGCTTGGGAAAGTATAGACCTGGTACTGGGCGCTATCCTGGGGTTTGCGGGTCTGGAAAGTATTCTCGCAGCCATAGATGCAGGCAAAACAATAGCCTTAGCTAATAAAGAAACCCTTGTAGTAGCTGGTGAGCTGGTAATGCAGCGCGCTGCCGAAAAAGGGGTACGCATCATACCGGTAGATAGTGAACATTCTGCCATTTACCAATGTCTTGCAGGTGAATACCAGGGCACTATCGATAAAGTGATACTCACCGCGTCCGGAGGGCCTTTCCTGGGCCGTAAGCCCAATTACCTGGTCAATGTAAAAGCATCACATGCCCTTCAACACCCTAACTGGACCATGGGGGCAAAAATAAGTATCGATAGCGCCACTCTTATGAACAAGGGGCTGGAGGTAATTGAAGCAAAATGGTTGTTTGGGTTGAAGAATGAACAGATGGAAGTAATAGTGCATTCGCAATCTATCATCCACTCATTAGTGCAGTTTACTGATGGTTCTCTTAAAGCGCAGCTTGGCTTGCCCGATATGAAGCTGCCTATCCAATACGCACTCACATACCCCAACCGCTTAGCTAACAACTTTAAGAAGTTCGATTTTAAAGACTATTCCAAGTTCACCTTTGAGCCGCCAGATTATAAAACTTTCCGTAACCTTGCAATTGCTAAAGAAGCCTTGTACAAGGCAGGTAATGCACCTTGTGTGCTCAACGCAGCAAATGAGGTAGTGGTAGCTGCCTTCCTGCAAAACAAGGTAGGCTTTCTGGAGATGAGTGAAATGATTGAAAAAACAATGGAGCGTGTAACTTTTATAGAGCACCCAACACTGGATGATTATCGTCAGACTGACGCAGATGCCCGTAAGTACACAACCGAATTTTTGAAAAAAAGCCAACTGTCCATATACTAATATCATTATTAAAACATGCAACTTAATACGGTTCTATTGATCTCGGGAGGCGGTATGCAAGCCATACAAATATTGGCTTCACTATCCTTCCTGATAGCCCTGCACGAGTTTGGCCACTTTTTCTTTGCCCGCCTGTTCAAAACAAGAGTAGAAAAGTTTTATCTCTTCTTCGATTTTTTGTTCCCTTTTTCCGGCCTGCTGAATTTCTCTTTGTTTAAAAAGAAAGTGGGCGATACTGAATATGGTATTGGTTGGTTCCCATTGGGTGGCTATGTAAAAATAGCTGGTATGGTAGATGAAAGTATGGACAAAGAAGCCCTGAAACTTCCTCCTCAGCCATGGGAATACCGCTCTAAAAAACCTTGGCAGCGTATGTTCATCATGCTGGGTGGTATCATGGTAAACGTATTGGTGGCTATGGTGTTGTACATGGTTATATTCAGCGTTTGGGGCGAAGAGTATCTGCCTGCACGCAATGTAAAGTATGGCATAGCTACAGACAGTATAGCACGCAATATGGGCCTGCAGAACGGTGATAAGATAGTGGCGCTGGATGGCAAACCGGTAGAGCGTTTTGATGATATTACAAAAGACATTGTACTCAACTCCCCCAAAACAATAAATATCTTGCGCAATAGTGCATCTGTAGATGTGCCTGTAACCGATGCCGGTATCAAAAGCATTATCGGCAGTGCGAAAGACAAAAATCTTAAATTCATCGCACCACGCATACCCATGAGTGTAGGCGCATTGAGCGCAGGCAGCGAAGCCGCAAAAATGGGTTTCAAGCTAAACGACAGTGTCTTATCTGTTAACGGTCAGCCTATTCAATTTTTCGATGAGTTTCAAAAAGCGGTGATCGCATCTACCCTTAAGCCCGTAACTGTTGTAGTATCCAGGAACGGGGGTACAATAGATACCTTGAAAGGCACTGTGCCTGAAACACACATATTGGGTATTGGTACTCAAAATCCGGCAAGATATTTTAAAACTGAAAAAATTACATACAATCCAATTCAGGCTGTAGGTAAGGGGTTCACATACACTTTTGATAAGTTTGGGGAATACATCCAGAATTTCAAACTCATATTCTCACCAAAAGTTAAAGCTTCAGAGAGCCTGGGGGGTATGATTACCTTCGCCCAACTTTTCCCTACCCAGTTCGATTGGTATTCTTTCCTTACACTTACCGCATTCATATCCATTATCCTTGCGTTTATGAACCTCTTGCCTATACCGGGTCTGGATGGTGGCTATGTCATCTTCCTGCTATTCGAAATGATAAGTGGCCGTAAGGTGAATGAGAAGGTAATGGAGTTTGCAACAACTGTTGGGCTTGTACTGTTACTTGGTGTTATGCTTTATGCAAATGGACTTGACATATTCAGGCTGTTTAAAAAGTAATGTGCTGAAGGTGTGGTAAATTTATGGTAGTTCGGATTTTTTGGTAAACGTTTTTTAATCGTGTGCAGTAGAATCTTGTAAATACTTATAGTTATGCTGAAGCAGGATATAAAAGTAACCGTAGATGCTCTGCTCTTTAGTAGGGATGGTTTAACGCTGCAAGTATTGCTTATTCAGCGGCTGAATGAGCCGGGAATAGGCAAATGGGCGCTCCCCGGCGGTTTTGTAGAAGACGATGAAGATCTGGAACCGGCTGCAGTAAGGGAGCTGGAAGAAGAAACAGGCATAAAACTACCATTAGGTACAATGCAGCAGTTAGTAACAGTAGGTACTCCCGGCCGGGATGCCCGCTTCCGTACAGTATCAATTGTTTACAATGCAATAATAGAACAGGCAAGCCATCCGCTGCAAGCAAACGATGATGCTGCAGATGCCCAATGGTTTGATTTGAAGGAACTGCCTGCCATTGCCTTCGACCATGAAGATATTATCATGTATGGCCTCAGCATGATAAAGGGTTGATCTTATTTACATTGCGTTGTGATCTGTGCATGGTATTTGCAGCAGCATAATTTAAAGCTGCTCTATAATGACCATTTCTTCAAAGCGTGTTGAATCATTTAGCGATAATGTCATTGGTATTATCATTACCATCATGGTGTTTCAATTGCGATTCCCCCGGCTCAATGCTCAGTTTACCCAGCACGATGTATGGCACAATCTGGTGCCGCTCATTCCCCATTTTATAGCTTACGTAGTCAGTTTCGTGGTCATTGGGGTAATGTGGGTCAACCACCACCACATGTTCCATCTCATACAAAAAGTAGATGAAAAATTGCTGTGGCTCAACCTGCACATGCTGTTCTGGATGAGCCTTATTCCTTTTCCTACGGCCATGTTAGGAGACAATCCCTTCTTGCCGCAAGCCTGCATGATGTACGGAGTGGTAATGCTGATGAACGCCCTGGCTTTCCGCATTATAAGGATGCACATCATTAAGCACGAGCTGATGTACAAGGAAAATGAAGATCAGCGCAACAGCGCAGTAGATGAGGTGAACAACAGGGTAAAGGTCAAAAACCTCATAGGTATCGCAGCATATATTGTTTCTATACCCATGTCTTACGTATCAGTGTATATAGCTTACGCCTGTTTTATGGTGTTGCCTGCCATGTTTTTCATCCCAGATGGCGTAAAGACGCGCTTTGATATCGCAAAGCCTGTCGCCGAGAAGTAGCCCTTTCCTATCTTTACTACCAAATGTTTGAAATGCTACAAATAACCCCGCAACAACTGCGCGAATGGATAAGTGCAGAAAAAGACTTTTTGCTTATAGATATACGGGAAGATTGGGAACATGAAGCCTTTAACATTGGGGGGATGCATATACCCATGGACGACATTCCAGCCCATCTTACAGATATCCCCACAAACAAAGATGTCGTGATGTACTGCGAGAAAGGCATCCGCAGCACCATAACCATTCAGCGACTGGAACAAGCAGGCTACCACAACATCTATAATCTAAACGGTGGCATGAAAGCCTGGAAGGGGTTGAAATAACTCCTATACAAGAATTAAAGAGTCATTTTATCCTCTTTAATAATTAGCTACTTTGTTATTTCTTATAATTTGCTCTTTTTGTTATCTACTTTCCAAAGCATTAAGTTAAGCTGGTACATAATTCGGAATCCCTCAACGATATTTTCCGCTGGTCGAAGCATTTGCTTCGTCCTAAAAATACCGGAAGCATCCGCTTTCGAATTAGACACTCAACAATTCTTATTATCCACTCACTAACTTTCCCCCATCATCCCCCACAATCAGCTTGTACTTCATCCCCAACCGTAAAGTATAATTTACTTCCTGGTGCCCACACGGAAAGTTGAAACAAACAGGATAGTCATACTCCTTCACCTTATCGCTTATGATCTCTTCTATGGTCTGGCCAGAAGGTCGTTCTGTGTCTTGCATATCGGTAAAGCCTCCCAATACCAATTCCGCTGGTCGAAGCATTTGCTTCGTCCTAAAAATACCGGAAGCATCCGCTTTCGAATTAGATACTCAACAATTCTTATTATCCACTCACTAACTTTCCCCCATCATCCCCCACAATAAGCCGGTACTTCATCCCCAACCGTAAAGTATAATTCACTTCCTGGTGTCCGCAAGGAAAATTGAAACAAACAGGATAATCATACTCCCTCACCTTATCGCTTATGATCTCTTCTATGGTCTGGCCAAAAGGTCGTTCGGTGTCCTGCATATCAGTAAAGCTTCCCACTACGAATCCAGCAATAAGGTCTAGTTTCCCGGCCCGTTTTAGGTTCAGCAGTAGGCGGTCTATGTTATATAGGTGTTCACCTATGTCTTCTATAAATAAGATCTTACCCTTCGTGTCCACTTCCGATGCTGATCCTGTAAGGTGTGCCAGTATGGCCAAATTACCACCCGTAAGCACAGCTTCTGCGCTGCCTGTCCTGTTGTATATTGATGCAGGAGTAGTATAGCTAAGTGACTCCCCCGTAAGCGCAGCACGAAAGCTTTGTAGATAATCTGCCTGCTCTGTTTCAGGCTTAAAGGCCCCGCACATGGGGCTATGCATACCGGCTATGTTATAGCGTGCCTGCAGGTGGTTCAGCAGCACCGTTATATCGCTGAACCCACATACCCATTTTGGGTTTTTATTAAACCTGCTAAAGTCTATATCATCAATAATACGCGACATGCCATAACCACCCCTTCCCATCAGTATGGCATCTATCTCTTCATCATCCAGCATATCTTGCAGGTCGGCAAGCCTATGCGCATCATCGCCCGAAAAATAGTGGTACTCGGTACCTATAGTTTTTCCCGGCTTCACCTTAAACCCCCAATCCTGCAAAACCTTTATAGCATAGGCCACTCGCCCTTCCGACACATATCCCGATGGGCAGGTAATACCAATTACTGATCCTGGCTTAAGGTAGGGTGGTACTTTCATCATAGCTGTCTGCAATTAATCCTATAAATATAACATCTTCACGTACATCAACCATGTAGGTACGTAGTTTGTAACCCTCGCCGGTTGTATTGTGCCCATTCTTCGGATCAAACTTGTACTTATGCAACGGACACACTATGCGCCCCCTGGCATCCAGCCAGCCCTCGCACAGCGCAGCACCAGAGTGTGGACATGTAGCAGCGAAAGCATAAATGGCAACATCTGTTTTCAATAAGCCTACCCGCTTCCCGGCTATCTCCACTTCCTGCATCACGTTTTTATTCAGTGCCGATGCCGTTATGCCGGCAGGGTACCAGTTATAGATCATACTATCGTTTTGCAATGAAAAAATTGCGCATCAGTTCAGCACATTCATCGGCCAGCACACCGTCTGTTAGTGTAGTCTTCGGGTGAAAGGGCCAATTGCTGCCGGTTGTTTTTTTATACCCATTCTTCACATCATGCGTACCATATACTATGCGCGATAGTTTGCTCCAATACATTGCTCCGCAGCACATCAGGCACGGTTCCACAGTTACATACAGCACAGCCTCGGGCAGGTACTTGCTACCCAGCGTATTAAATGCCGATGTCATGGCTATCATTTCAGCATGGGCAGTACTGTCGTTCAGTTGCTCCACCTGGTTGTGCCCCTTAGCAATTATTTTTTCACCCCAAACCACCACAGCGCCTACAGGCACCTCACCTGCATCATAAGCCAGTTGCGCCTGCCTCACGGCTTGCCGCATAAAATATTCGTCATCAAACATCGTTGTTCAAAGGTAAAACATCGGTGAAGAAATATTTTAAAGAACAAATAGGCATATACTGTATTTTCTTATCTTTAATAAAACCCGACTGTTATGCACAAACTATTGCTCGTTTTAGGTTTCTTTCTATTCCTCAATATTGCTGACGCGCAAGTGTTTAAAAAGGTCAATAAAAAAAGTGATGACTTTAAATACGTTCAAATATTCCAAAGCTTGCAACGTAACAATATACAGAAAGCACAATCTAAGACAACACAGTTAGAGGAAAGACTAGTTGGTGAAAGCATGTATATAATTGACAGTTCCAGCGCATTTTTATATGATACTACAGGCTACATATATTGTAAAAACAATAAGGCAGTTTCAAATTTCGATTACGATATTTTTACTCCTCCCACAATATTTTCATACAGTCCGCCATACCAGCTTTTAAATAATGGCATCAACGATCCCTACTATACTAAAATGCACATTCCGGCAGACACCGTAAGAGGGTATTACATTGATTCACAGATTGTCACAAACACAACAACATATGAACAAGTCGTTATCTACGATAGCAACAGAGATGTAACTTTTTTGTGGGACTCGCTATATAGTCCAATTAATACCGGTTATGCAAGCCAGTGTATAGTTAATTATGACCCCCATAATAAATTAGTGAACAGTACTTTTTTTGCGGTCTATACCGATAGTTTAGGAAATTCATTTCTTGACAGCGCAGAAAAACGTTCTTTTATTTACAATAACCAAGGTCAGCTTGTTGCAGACAGTGTTTTTGACCACAATTATCAAGCTAACAGACTTTCTTTTAGTTTGAAAAATGAATATTTATATGATGCCACAGGTAATCTCACAAATATTATGGTATCGCTATACAGCGATACTGGGTTAACTGGAGTACGTACATATAGAAGCACATACACTGCGGATAATAGGTTGAAAAAAATAGAGACCAATGCAGACAGTCCGCCTTTATACATCGATTTTCTTACCCTTGATAGCCTTGGTTATACACCTGGCATCCCCTATTATACATATCAAAAATATTTTGGTGATTTTTATGTTGGGGGTACGTATTACAGTGCAACTTACTTTATCTCTCCGTCTGGTATATTGGATTCAGTTGTAACCCAAGATGATGATGGTGTGCCTCCACCATCCGGTCCGTTCATTAGCTATTCAAAGGGCGTTTATAAGTTTGATTCATATAATAATCCCGTAAGCATTACCTACTCTGGTTACGACAATTTCGGTAATAATTATTATTCTGCAAACCCTGCATATTATTTTTACTACGAGCTTTTTGACCCCTCGAGTGTAAAAAATGTAACTGAAACAAAAGCTAATTTAATGGTGTTCCCCAACCCATCGCATGACCTTCTTTATATTGCAGGTATAAACACTATGAAGGAGCCGCTACAGTTTAGTCTGGTAAATGCAACTGGTCAATTGGTCATGATACAAGCGGTAAATGCTAATGACATGCAGATGATATCGTTGAGTAAATTGGTTCCGGGTCTTTATACCTTGTCAATCATCGGCGCTACGGGCAGTAAATTATACAGTCAAAAGATCATCAGGCAATAAATTGATCATTATTCCTTATTCGCCGTATCCATGCATATAGTTACAGGCCCGTCATTTACCAGCGCCACCTGCATGTCCGCGCCAAAAGTACCCGTCTGCACAGGTTTTCCCAGCAAAGCCGCCAGTTTGGCAACAAATCCCTCATACAGCGGTAGAGCCTGTTCTGGCCTCGCTGCCCTTATAAATGATGGTCTGTTGCCCTTCTTATAAGCAGCCATCAGCGTAAACTGGCTCACCACCAGTATGTCTCCGCCTGTTTCCTGTATGTCCTTGTTCATGTGGCCTGCCTCATCAGCCATCACCCTTAGCTGCACTATTTTATGGCTTAGCCAGTCCGCTTCCGCTTCAGTATCAGCTGTCTCTATCCCCAGCAACAGTAAGTAGCCGTGTTTTATATCTGCGGTTACCGCCCCATCTATCACCACACTTGCGCTTTTCACCCGTTGTATCACTGCACGCATTTTCTGTTTTTTATAAAAGGTGAATATACAAAGTGTTGGTTTTTCTATCGGCCCGATTTTATTGTTTCCCCGCATATACAGATGCCTGCTTACATTTGCACCTAGTTCAATCACCAGATATGTACACCATTCACGATACTATTGTAGCTCCCGCCACACCACCCGGCGAGGGGGCGCTCGGCATCATACGCCTCAGCGGCACAGATGCTGTCGATATAGTGGCCGGTATATTTTATGGCAAGCCACTCAGAGAACAAAAAACCCATACGGCCCACTTTGGTAAGATCAAAGACGGTGACCGTATAATTGATGAAGTAGTCGTTACTCTTTTTTGCGCACCACATAGCTACACCGGCGAAAATATTGTAGAGATCAGTTGTCATGGCTCACAATATGTACTGCAGCAGGTTACCAGCCTGTGCCTTAGCCGCGGCGCACGCATGGCAAAACCAGGGGAGTTCACCCTGCGCGCTTTCCTGAAAGGCAAGATGGATCTCGCCCAGGCCGAGGCAGTTGCAGATCTCATTGCCAGTCACAGTGGGGCAGCACACCGTGCCGCTATTCACAACCTCCGGGGCGGGTTCAGTGCACGGCTCAAGGTCATGCGCGAAGAACTGATAAAGTTCAGCGCACTCATAGAGTTGGAACTCGACTTTAGCGAAGAAGACGTAACATTCGCTGATCGTCCGCAGCTATACTCTCTGGTAGCAGATCTTACCGATACAACCACCTCATTATTGCAGTCCTTCAAGCTGGGCAATATCGTTAAGAATGGCGTTAGCGTGGCCATCATAGGCAAGCCCAATACAGGCAAAAGTACCCTGCTCAATACTCTGCTCGATGAAGAGCGCGCCATAGTAAGCGACATAGCCGGTACCACCCGCGATACCATCGAGGAAACACTCAATATCGATGGCATACTCTTCCGCCTTATAGATACAGCAGGTATCCGCGATCACAGTGTAGATGTGATAGAAAACATAGGCATGGAACGCAGCAAAACAGCAATGGAGCAGGCCGATATTGTCGTGTACTTGTTCGATGTATTGCATAGTGACCCCCAACAAGTAGCGCAGCAAAAAGCTACGTTCGAAGCCAATAGTATGCAGTATATAATGGCTGGCAATAAAGTAGATGCAGCAGGCCTGCGGCAGGCAAAGCAAAAGTTTGGGGACGATGTAGTATATATCTCCGCAAAAAACAAAGACAGCATCCACCAGCTCAAAGACTTGCTTTATCAAAAGGTAATTGCAGGTGGCGTAAATCCCGAAGATACTCTAGTCACCAATGCCCGTCACTACGGTGCCTTGCAAGATGTTCTGGCATCATTACAAGATGTAAAAGCCGGCATGGACAACAATCTCCCTGGCGACTTAGTTACCCTCGACATCCGCCGCACCCTCCACTACCTCGGCGACATCACCGGCGAGGTAACTACAGAAGATAAACTAGATTACATCTTTAGTAAGTTCTGTATCGGAAAATAGCAGGTGCAAATTAACAAATGGTAACACTATAAACGTCTGAAAACCTTATTCATTAAGACTTTTAGATGTCTGCTGTTTGCAATTGTTGTGTAATGTCGCATGTTGTTTATGCCTCATTTGTACCCGAGAATTGAAAAGGTGAATTAATGGAAGAGTGTAGGCGACAAAATCGTTTCTTGACAAAACAGGATTTTTTCAGCCAATGCTTCGGCTAGTCAATGGGCTCTTTATGTTGATATACATAATAAATTTTCATCAAAATGTTTAAAAATTAGTAAAGTGCTAATTATTTTTCTTTATTTTACAATGCTAAAAAAGTCGATATGAAAACCCTGATTTTAACTATTTTAATAATTGCTGGCAGTTCAAATGTATTGTTATCACAGGCTATTGCCAAAAATTTAGGAGTTCCTCCAATGACGGCCTCCCAGCGAAAACAGATTGTCACAAATGCTAAAGTATTGGCTGGCAATCAATTAGCTCAATTTAGGGCAATATTAAATTTGACTGTAGAGGAAAATAACCAAGTGTATAGAATTTTGGTAAATTACAATTTAACAGATAAGCAACAGATAAATAACCCTCGTTATAGTATTGCTAAAAATAGAAGTGTAAGAGATAACCTACTAAGCAAGGTCTTGGATCCAAGCCAATTTTTAACCTACACAAATACACCTAATTTACATTATTAACATATTAGAGCGTCAGTTCTTTAAACGCTAAGTAAGATAGTGGGACTTTGTATTGACATGCCACACCACACTGTTGCTACTATTTAGAATGATTTCCTGCATGCGAATTCTAAAACCGTAATAACGTCCGTTTAAGGTATAGAATCGTCAGATGGTCATATTATACAATCAAATAAGTCGTTCCTAAATATTTCACTATTTATATACCCATAAAATGCCAGCTATAACAAACGGCATAGAAGGCTTTTTTCAACTACCTCAAAAGTCATTTAGATTTGCACCTAAGTCATAGAGTCATCCGATAGAAAAAGAAAGAGATTGATTGTTCAGCCATTTTCAGCATATCACCATAATTTCAGACATTTTACTTGAAGATTCTCAATATACACAGAAATAATATGTTTTATTATTTGTTTTAGAAATCATCTTCGGGATCTTTTTTATTCAGTTTTGCATAGTCGATATTATAACCTAGTAGCACTGCAGCTATATTAATCATCTCATGACTATACGGTTGTGAAGGGGTTATATTATTTACGTTAAAAGTGGTATTATAAAAATCGGTGAAGTAATATTGTGCTTTTATTGATATGCCGTTTTGAAATTGACAACCAATATAGACAAAAGGCAATATAGTAGGATTACGATCGCTAAACCATTCATTGAACTTCTGTTTATTATATCTTGATGAGTGATAATTTTTTTCTTTATAATTAAAAGGGAAGTCTGTTCCTCCTCCAGTCATTAAATAGTTTCCATGCTTTTTAACGTTCCCCAATTTGATACCTATGGGAACTGATATTGTATAGGCACGTGCTTTGAGTGTGCTGTCTTTGGTCTTGAAAATATACCCAATGTTATTCAAGTCGATTTGTGAAAAAAGGCCAACTTTATCAAAGTCATAATTTAGAGAAACAATATTGAAGAATAGGCTGGCCCTGAGATAAGTAAGTCCACTAATGATAGCTGGACTTTGCCTATACGCACTAGACAGCATGATGCCATCTGAAGCACTGGCAAAAGATACCTGGTGGCGTTTTTTTATGGTTTTTTCAGGATAAAATGTCATGTATTGAGCGATGCTAATAGAATGCCATAATAGTAAAATGAAAATCAATGTACCTGCCTTCATGTAGAGTGTTTTATAGTCTAGGGAATTAATATTTTTAATGGATGACCGTACCCAATTTAAACATAGGTAAGTACATAGCAATTAGTATGATTGCAACCATAACAGCCAATAATAATATCATTAAGGGCTCTAAAATGGTAAATAAAATATTGAATTGATATTCTAATTCGCTTTCGTATTGTTTGCTTAACTGAACAAAAATCTTATCTAGCTGATTTACTTCTTCACCGATCTTTATTAAAGTGATCATCGACTGATCAAAAAAAGATTGTTTTTCCATACTGTGGTAGAAAAAGTCGCCCAATAAAAGATCTTTTTTTATATTTTTAAGTGCCTTGGTCAATGGATAAAATTGAATCATTTTTTGAGTAAGGTCAATACTCTCAACAATATTTACTTTTGAATTAAGCAACAGGTCCATAGCTTGAGTGAACTGCAGCAGGTAGGTTTTATAAATTATCTTACCTAGGACCGGTATCTTTAAAATGGCGGCAGAAATTGCATATTGTACGTTTTCTTTCTCTTTGTTTCTATAATACAACAGGTAACCTGTTCCTAAAACTAGCGTTAATATCAAAATATAGCTACTGATATTATGTGATAAAGTAATTATAAACTTGGTAAGCGGTGGTAGCTCACCGCCAAAACGAGTAAGCGTATCAGAAAACATGGGCACAACAAATTTTAGCATGAAATAAATAGCGCCAACAGAAGCAAGGAGGACTATGACAGGGTAGCTCAAGGCACTTGTGATTTTTCTTTTTTGTGCAATACGTTTATTATAATACATTGTTAATTTATTGAATACCTGGGCAAGCTCTCCAGTATTTTCTCCTATTAGTATGCTGTAGGAGTCAAAATTGCTAAATTGTTTTGTAGCCTGCATTGCTTCTGCTAAGCTGCTTCCCTGAATGATTTGAGCTAAAATATTTTCGTAGATAGTTATTAATTTACTTTTCTTATTTGATACCTGTGCTGATAGCTCAAGTACTGTCTGTAAATCAACGCCTGCAGATAAAAGCATACCTGTTTCAGCAAAAAATCTTTCTTTGATTTTATCTCCAGATTTACTAAATATTTTTATTTCTCGGTTTGCTAAAAGAGAAACTTTCTCAATAAATGAAGAGTGAGACTTATTTGTGACGGTACTTTTTTTTTTAGGTGATTAAGGTCAACGCTCATATTTATCTGATTTGATAAAGGTTCATCAATTCACTACTCGAATAATTTTTTTTAAAAAGTACACTTTTAATTTCAATAGGTTTGTCAATATCCAAAAGTATTTTGTCTACTATTCCTTGACTTTCTAAATGCTTGATGAAGCTTGTGTGACAGTTACTAACTGTAATGTTAAAAGTATCTGATTCCGTAGCACTATTCCGAATTACTAAAGTATCAATCGTATATGAAATGCTATCTATGTCGTTCACTAAAATGATTTTTCTTTCATCAAATGTTTTGGCAAATAGTGAGTTGTTAAGATCATTTTGTAAGGTTTTTTTCAGTATCAATAGTGAGTTTAATTGTTCCTGATTCTTATGGTATAGTCTCCATGTCTTATCTATCTGCAAAAATATTCCGTAAATCAACGTTATTATTATAGAGCCAATAATGATGGCTATTATCATTTCAAGCAATGTAAAAGCTGGTAACAATATATTGAGATGTTTATCCCTATTATCTTGATCTATATTCATTAAAGTGCTAACGGATTCTTCTTTTAAAAGGAATAAGTATTAGGTCTCCTTGGTTTGTTATTTGAATATTACTGTCACTTATCCTTTTTATTTTAAAGTCATTTAAAGATTCTCTTTCTTTTACAAAAAATGTTCGTTTATTTAAGAATAAAACTGCAATCTTTTCCCTTTCGTTTTTTATTATGCCACAATATGCAGGGGGGATGAAGGGCTTTTTAATGATTTTTTTGGTCTCTTTTACAACAGGTGGATCTGTAATAGGACTTGAAATTGTATCCTTTAAAATACTGAGGAATGGGTCGCGTGAATAAGTATGAAGGACAAAGTTCTCCTCTATTGTGTCAATTTGTTCGGTTAGTATTGCCTTTTTAGATAAAGTACTATTTTGATGACTAGCTATTATGCCTTTATAAAACTTAAAACCAATAAAGCCCCATAGTAATACCACGATGATCAGCAATAAAATAGTGGTATTTTTCTTCTTCATTTTTGTTGCTTTTAATGATTAACCGTAAAGCTATATACCGCACTATAAGCGCTTAGATTCCCAGCAGCATCTTGCGAACGTAAGCGCCAGTAATATTTTACATTTAAAGACAGAGGTGGAAGTAGGTAAGAGGAACTTCCTGTTGTGTAATAATTTAAATTATTATTTTGGAACGTAGAATCGTTAGAAACGATTATGCTATCACCTACAATACCCGAAGGCCTTTGCCAAGTGAGTATAATACCGTTCGTATCAATACTGTTATTGGGTGGAGATAATGGGGTTGATACAGCTGGTGTTGTTGTGTTGATGGTAAGCAGCCGGGCTGTTGAATATTGTGTTGTAGTATTATTGGAGGTATTGAGCGCACGTACAGCCCAATAAAAACCACCTGATGTCAGAGTGTCAATTAAGACCGTTGAAGGGATGATCTTATCCTGTAATGTATTGTTATTTTGATCGGTCAATGTAAATTCATAAAGATTTGCAGAAGGGAAAGCCTGCCAGCTAAAGTTGATTATAGCATTGTTGGTTATGAAGTTTGCTGACGGTGCAGTTACAATAAATAATTGCCCTGATAAGTTGCTATTGGTATCAACATTAAGCCTACGGGTGATAAATGCAGTAGTGCTGCTCCCATTTTCTGCACTGATCCGCCACTGGTATATTCCTGATAAAAGAGCTGCCGTATATTGAGTAGCTGTAGTTATTGTATCTAAAATCAATTGTTGAATACTATCAAAGTTAGGTTTTACAATCTGGAAATGGTAATTATCAGCACCATCCAAAGCGTTCCATATAAATGGGACATTAAAATTATTAGTTGTAAAATTGTCTGGAGGCGATTGGATAATGAGTGTACTTTTAGAGATATTTTTGTCTATTAGATCGCTGCATGACGATAAAATAATTAACAATAACAGGATCGTTAATCTCTGGACCACTTTAGTGCATTTCATCTTTAATATGTTTAATATAGAGTGTGATGATAAGAGCATGCCTGTTGTTTTCTCTGTCTTCATATAATTCCCAACAAGCGGCATTTATTGATGCAATTTTTTTTTCTACTTCCATTACATAAATGAATTCCAGCAAAGATTGATAAGAGCCTTCTAAAATGACTTTATTTGTTTCTATCGTTGCATTCTCAATTTTAGTAGAAGATGTTTGTGATATGTGTTTAACATCAATGTCTTTTTCTTCGCAATAAGCTGTAATAAAATTTAACAGAGATATCGTGTCTGAATATATGTTAGTGGTCGAATAGTTGCTAGTATTACTTTCTGATGGATTATTGACATCTTGCAAGGTGTCGAAGTTTTTTTTAAGCTGATTATATGAACTTACTATACTAACACTTTTTTTAATATTGAATTGGTATGAAATGAAAAACAATGCCAGGCATCCGATAAGTAGGATACGCCAGCGTATTTTGACAGGTAACAAATTAAATTGATCAAATATAGTCATCAGATTTGGGTGATTTCTATAGAAAAAGAACCAAGTAATTCTTGATGGTTTTGTTTGTAATCAGTTATTATTATACTGGAGATCCAATTATTTTTTTTAAGTAGAGATATCCAGTTATTTAAATCGTTACTGGAATAGCAATTGCCCTCAATAATAATTTTGTTATTAATAAATTGAAAATTATCATCAATATTTTTGGTGTTTAATGGGTGGATATTCATTTTTTTTAAAAATATATCATCGGGTAAACTGCTGGTAATTTGATCAGAATAGTAAGCAATTGCACTTTTAACACTGATGCCGCTGCGGTCAAGTATATCTTTCTTTTTTCGGTATAATTCTTTTTCCGCTAAAATTTGTTCGCTCCTTTTTTGGATCAGATTAAAGTGGGTTGATAATGCCTGATACTTGTTTTGATAAACAGCAAATACAACAGTACTTACCAGAAGGCCTATGAACAGAATAGATACACATGATACCGTAATCAGTTTGCCTATTTTATTAAAAATAAAATTATTTTCATTATTCTTAACTGTGGAATATTCTAAATTAGAAGAAGATAAAGGGTGAAGCAGGTAATTGATACCATACGAAAATGGAATAAGGAGTGGAGTATCTAAATTTTCTCCAGCTACACTAATCTGGTTAAGGTCATTCGATAGACCATATGGGCTGATATCATAATCTAAAAGTTTATCTTCATGAAGTACAAAAGAGTAATTATCAAATGTTATTCGATAGATTTCTTTTTCATCATGCTTAAATAATGCTTTATGCATTGAAACAATAGGGAAAGGCCCGATACTTAGACGAATGACATCCTTTTTAAAGCTATCACTCATTTCATAAATAGTATCGATGTAGTTTTTTCTCGTTACAGAAAAAAAGATTGTGCTATCATTTAATGGATAGGATTGGATAAAAAAATCTTTCGGATCACTATTGGGAATTAACTCTGTAACAGCATTAGAATAATTATCAGTGTCATTTGTAGCGATGATCCTGTGTAAGATCTTATCGCTGTTTACAATCAATACTATGGGGGTACCGGGCGGGACATCTTCACTGAACCATTTCTGAAACGCCGTATGATCAGCCTGGACGATCTTTTTTTCAATTTGCACTTTGTTCTTCTCATTGATCAAAACAAGAGCATTATAAAAAAACTGACCGCCTTGTTGATCTCGAATTTCAATAATCTCAACTGCTAAAATTTTTTTAGTCAGCTTCAATATGAAAAACTCAAATATTTTATTAAGTGCTTGCATATACTAATAAAATACAGTTGGATGAATCAATATAGCAAGCTTACTTTTGGCAAGACTGGAAGTCCGGCTACTGAAGATCCATTTTATTATAGGAATGCGTGATAATATAGGAAAGCCAGTTCCTGAGTCATTACTGTTTTTTTCTTCTAAGCCACCAAGTAAGAGCATTTCATTATTATTAACCCGTAATGATGATTTGAAGCTTCTTGTAGTTTGGCCATAAGGCCCATTGGTGGAAATTTGGTTAGTAAAAGAAGATTGTTCAACACTTATATCTAAAGTGATTTGTTCGTCGCCGGAAACAATAGGTTTCACTATAACAGTTAAGTTTGCCTGTAATGGTTTATATACTACAGAACTAATTGTAGTTGTATTTTGCGTAGCAATCACATTTGAGGTTTGTTCTGAATAGTACCGCGTTTCGCCTATGGTCATTTGTGCTTCAGTGCCATTCAGTGTAGCTAAATGTGGGGTAGATCTTATTTTAATAGACCCATTATCTTCAGATGCTTTAAGTGATACATAGAAATTGGTTTTTACTTTGCCAAGATTGACAATCCCAGTTCCATTTATTGAATTAATAATACTATTAATTGTATTACTTCCTAAAGTAACATCTACGTTTGGGAAAACGCTGGTGTAAGAAGTGGTTTTTGTATTGTCTATTCCTGCAGAAATTCCCGTTGAAATATTATGTGTCTTAGTAACATCTAGGATGATAAGCTCAATACTGATAACTGGAACTGATTTGTCAATTTGCCTTAAAAAAGATTCCAGTTCTATTACTGCGGGGCTTGATCCCGCAATGACCAGGCTATTAAGATCTGGTACCGGAATCACTTCTAATCCTTTTTTTAATTCATTGGGTATAAGGTCTAATAGTTTGGTTATTGTTCGATATTTTAAAGGATATACGTCTGCAGAACGTATTGTTTCTAACTTCCTATCTCCTACAAGATAAATACCATTGTTAAGGCGGTATGTGTAGTCTGTTCCATTAAATAAATATTTTAGAAAAGTTGGGAAATCAACATTATTCATCTTGGTTTCTATATTCCCTTTGATGTCTGAAAAAACAAAGTAATTAATATTGAATTGGGCTGCCACCGCTGACAGCACCTCCTTGATTGGTACATTATTAGCTTGAAGCGAAAAGATACTGTCTTTATTATTGGTCGTTAATTTTAATCCCAAAGGCATTGATGGCTTATTCGGGATATCAGTAGTTACAGTAGTCGTTTTCGGTAAAGGTTCTTCAATATGGAAGGTATTTGAATCCTTCATTGTAATGCTATAATTATTCGTAAACGCAAGCTCATTGATAGCCTTCTCAATAGGTACATCTTTAATATAGCCGCTTACTGAATTGTTTAATAACTTTTGTGTTGTGGATATATTCAACCCGGTAAGCTCAGTTATTTTTTTCAACACTTTTCCCAAGGTATCATTCTGAAGGTCATAGGATATTAAATGATCTTTTCTATTATAGCTTATACTTATTTCTTTGGGTTGTGGTAATTGTATTTCGATGGGTGGAGTTTCAAGTTTAAGAACAGAGATGATATTGCCATTGATCAAGAGGTCCAGATCATACTCATCTGATAAATAAACAAGTAGTGTTTTGACTTGTACATTAGTAAAATTGATTGCAACTGGTGTATCAATAGTAGAAGCAATATTCATATTCAACTTGTTATTCATCGCAAGACCGCGTAAAAATTCGTAAAGGGAAACCCCTGATACGGAAAATGAAACCTTGTTATTCAGTTGAGGCACATCCTCACTTAAATTCTCCAGTTGCAATTTTATACTTTCAATCCTGCTATCACCAGTTTGCGCATATAATGTAAAGTTAAGAACGAGAAAAAGGCATAGGAAAAAAATTATTTTATTTTTCATTATATCAATGATTTAAAAGGATAGGATATATTTCATCAATGGAAGTGATCCCATTCTTTAATAGTTTTAATGCACTGCTCCCTAACGTATCTATTTCACGCTGGTGTATGTGTATGTCTATACTTAAAACATTTTCTTTAACCATGTTTGAAAGTTCATGATCAATAGGTATCAGTTCATAAATAGCAATACGTCCTGCGTAGCCTGTGAAATAGCAATTGTTACAACCTATTGCTATATGGTGAGTCGTAAATTCATCTAAGCAATCTTTTATATCAGCATACTCATTTTTGTTGAGGGGTTGACAGATTTTACAATCATTGCAAAGTTTTCTTACCAATCGTTGCGCTATTGTCATATTTATAGTACTTGCCAGTAAGAAAGGGGGTACTCCCATGTCAACTAATCTGGATATGGTGCCCCATGCTGAATTGGTATGAATTGTAGACAATACCAAATGCCCGGTCAAAGCAGCACGTATCGCCATTTGGGCAGTTTCGCCATCCCGGATTTCCCCTAACATTATTATGTCTGGATCTTGTCGTAGAAAGGTTCGCAATGCACTGGCAAACGTAAGCCCGATATTTTCTTTTAGTTGCACCTGATTGATGCCTGTCAATGTATATTCAATGGGGTCTTCTACCGTAAGGATATTGGCATGGTCCTTATTTAATAATTTTAGCGTTGCATACAATGTCGTTGTTTTTCCTGATCCGGTAGGCCCACTTATTAAGATGATTCCGTTTGGTTTTTTCAGAACTTTATTGAAATCAGCAAGTTGTTTACTATTGAGGCCGAGCGACTCCAAGTTGATATGGGAGGAATCGCTGCTTAATAAACGCAAAACAATTTTTTCGCCATAAAGGGTAGGCATTACAGACACCCGGATATCTGCTTTGTTGCCATTGTCAGAAATAAGGATCCTACCGTCTTGGGGTAGCCTTTTCTCTGCGATATCCAACCCTGCCTTAATCTTAACTTTATTAATGAAAGAAGTATACTGGTCCCTGGGTATTTTATAACGTTCTATCAACCGGCCATCTATACGTAAACGTATTCTGCATTTTTCGGCATATACTTCTATATGAATATCACTGCTATTAAGCCCCTTTGCTTCAAAAATGATTTTTTGTAAAAAATCATCAGTTTTATTTGCAGTATCTGCAGCCGCAATTTCAACTGTAGTTTGTTGGTTGTTTTTTCTGTATATCTTGCTTAGTAATTCATTAATATTTTCAGCTTCTTCCTTAATGAATTTTATTTTATAGCCAGTTATTAACTCTAATTCCCCGATAAGAGAATCACTATACCGGGTGTTATCTATTAATAAGGTGAGCAAGCTATTTTTGATATCGGTGGGTACAATTTTATATCGCCATGCAAGATCGGCGGATAACAACTGTGTTACGTCTTTTTCGGGTATAGGGTGCATAGAACGTAATTTATAGGACTATATCTCTCACAGGGTCAAATAACGAATAGTGGCAATATGCAGTCACTATTAAGTGAAATATAGTTAAAAAACTAGCAAATGGTATTTTAATTTCCTTTTTTTTATTTATTGAATAATTTATAAGCCAGAAAATTAAGCTTAATATACTGGAAAACATTATAAATAAAACAAAATTGTATAAATTATATGAAAAGCAAAAAACGAACAAAATGATAATATCGCCCCATCCCATTTTATGATTGAAAAATTTTTTATCTTTTGTACGTAAATAGAAATAAATATATAAGATAGTAAATAAGAAAAGTAGAAAAATCACATTATAAATCCCGTTTTGGAAAACGGCTTTATTATCCTCGTTTTTACTGAGATAGATGCCTATTGCTAACCCTGCAATATTGCCGATATGAATAAGGCGTTTTGTGAAATCCTGGTAACAAATTATCAGACAAAATGCAATAACTAAGATTAACCCTATGATATGCATTAGTCTTTAATAGTTTCCTGTAGATTTTTATCCTGATCAATTTCCCACACGTTAAATTTCCCATCACCATTAAAGTCTGTTATGGCTGTGGCTTTAGCTTTAAATGCATTATTTGTGGCGTTTATCACTTCAATTTTATAATTAGCGCGTCCTCCTTCTTCAGAAGAAAGCTTTTCCTGTTCAAATCCTATTGCTTTTAAGTCAGTACTGTATTTGGAATTAGTATAGAAATACGATTTTTCCATATTGTAAACATGCTCAAGCTGTAGTTTAGCCTCAGTACTTTTGGCATTTGATATTAAAGGCATAAGATTAGGGTAAGCGATAAGAACCAAAATGCCTATAATAACGAGGACCACAAGTAATTCAGTGAGAGTAAAGCCCGAAAGTAAATAACGATTTTTCATTCTTAGGGTATTAATAATTTAGAATTATATCTTTGTAAATGTACTAACGATTATTAAATTACCAATTAGACCTCCAATGTGTTCTAGAAAAATTATTTTTTTTATATGTATTGTCTTTTATATGCTGATCCTTTCGGAATATACTTGGGCAAAAGATAAATATATTTCCGATCATAGAACTATACATATCGCTTCGGCAAACAGACAGATAGATGCAGTTTATACTATGCATAAGAATATTAAAACTGATATCGCTAATATTTATTTTTGGTGTGACAATACTTCGATACACCAAACCCCGGGCAATTATTCTGGTCATCTACTTGATGGCACATATACTGAATACTATTTCCCAGGAAATAATTTATGCAGTAAAGGGGAATATAGAAATGGTTTAAAAACAGGTATTTGGATAAGCTGGCTGGAAAATGGTAAGTTAAAAGAAACTTCATATTGGAAAAAGGGAAAGTTAACCGATGAGAGATGTATATATGATGAGAGTGGAAAAATAGTGAGAACGGAAAATTATAAAAATGGATTATTAAACGGAAATGTGATAGAAATAACAAAGGATACACCTGTTTATACTAACTACAGGAATGGGTTACTAAAACTTCGAACTCCCGAGATAAAAAAAGATTCCATCAAATCCACCCCTAAATCTGGGAAAGTTCAAGCAACGCCAGGTAAGAATTTATTAAATCGTACATGGGATAAGATTAAGAACGTTTTTAGCTTTTTATAGGTGGGTAGCACTAAGAAATACGTACAAGGATATACTCTGATTTTTGCAATTGTAGTTATTATAATTGTAACATCTGTTTCATTGTTATTTCTTTCGTCCTTCAGGCTAAACGAAATTATTTACAGTAATACCCAAAAGTATGTGCTTGCTGAAAACTATGTCTATCAAGGATTATTATGGTTAGATAAGTCAGGAAAATATGACCATGAATATCATATACATTATACTGATGGGTTTAATGAATTTTTATTCAAAAAACACTGGGGCGTGTACGATGTGAATTGTGCATTTGTAATTACCAACAACGGTGATACTTTATTTTCAAAAATAGCTTTAATCGGTTTTGGGAAAGATACTTTATTTGATATTGCATTATTTTTAAGAAATACAAGTACCCAATTAAGTATTGCAGATAGTGTAAACATAGAAGGCCGATGTTTTATTCCACTTGGATTTACCAAACAAAACATATCTACCCAATACGTTCATTTTTCATCTGGTCTGGTGCAAACAAGTCCCGATACGTTATTTAGTTTGCCTAACATTAGCACCATTACTACTTGGTTGATAGATAATAACAATATAGGAAAAACAAAAATTATTTTGGATGATACAGAGATAATCTCTTTTGCATCGAAACCGCTATTGATTAATGCAGATACAGTAATTATAAAAGGGACGTTAAAGGGTAACATTCTTATTAGTGCGCAGCATATAGAAGTTTCATCTACAGCTGCTTTGAAGGATGTTATCCTGATAGGCCGCAATATTTTCTTTAATAAGAATTTTTCAGGAAATCTGCAGGCATTTGCTGCTGACTCTATAATAGCTGGAGATGATGTACATTTTAACTATCCTTCTATATTAGCTTTACTGCCACAAATCAGGTCTGAAAAGGCGCATGATAATAGTAGTGCTGTGATCCAGATAGGTGATTCTCTTCGTTTTTCTGGAGAGTTATATGCATATGCAAGAGGCAGAGATATAAATCAAAGGATGAAATTATCTACAGGTACCGGCAGTGTTATTTTCGGTGGCATTTATTCATCATGCGATTTGTATTGGAATGGTGACTGTAAGGGAACAATAATATGCGATAAAATATTTTATAACAACAAGATAACCAGCTATGAAAACACGATTAGGAATTCGAAAATAGAAGTTGATTCACTACCGGATTTTTTTTCCTATAGTTTATTATTCCCAATGCTTTCCCATAAAAAAGTTATTCAGTGGTTAAATTAAGTGGTTTTTATGTATGTAAAAGGTAATTCTATATTGGAAGTCATCGTTTCAACAGTTATTATTTTGATCTGTTTTCTTCTGTTTTCATCTTTACTTGGGAATATATATGGAAAATATTCTGTAATCCCATCAATAAGGGTATTGTATATGTTAGATGGGGATATACAGCCGGATAATATTTTAGATACAAGCAATATAAAATCAACGTGCGATCAATGTTCATTCAAATTTCTGAGTACCATAACTGATTCCATAGGCATATTAGATATAGATGTTATTGATAAAAGCACCTCTCATAGTATATTGCTTTTCCATCAAATGCAGTCTGAATAGATCGTTTAATAAGAAATTTATATTTTATATTTTTTCTTAAAATTCTTATTGCCTCTTCGGTAATATGAATTTATAGTTTTTTTTTTATTTAAGTAGGTCAAAAATTATGTTTTTTTAACAGAAGCTTGTATTTTTAGAGCGTTATAAATACATCAACCTATTTAATCCCTAATAAAGCATGTCTGCAAAGCCTAGGAATACTCTGCTTTTAATCATTATTTTCTTTGCTATTTTATCGGTATTTACAGCCTTTTCGTGTATTTATTTATATTTTTCCCGGCCCAAAATTGCATACGTACGCTCGTTAGAGTTAGTTTATAGCTTTAATGGCATGAGGCAAGCTCATGCAGAGTACAAAACTCAAACAGATGCCTGGCAGGCTAACATTGACACATTGAAAAAGCAATATCAAAATGCTGTATCTGTGTATAAATCACATGTTAGTTTAATTTCTCCACAACAAAAAGATGCTGAAGAGAAAAATATAATGCAATTAGAAAATAGTCTTAAACAATATAGTGCTACCGTCTCTAAAGAAGCTGAAGAAAGGGAAAAGAAGTTGACGCAATCAGTTTTAAATCAGATAAACAGTTATGTAGAAAGTTATGCTAAGAAGAAAGGTTATGACATTGTTTTAGGTGCAGAAGGGACTGGTTCTGTAATTTATGGAAAACCGACGTTTGATATTACAAATGATGTTTTAGAATCAATGAACAAAGAATATCAATTATTGCCTTCTGACACAAGTGCACGAACTCAAAAGAATTAGTAAATGAAGTATAAGGTTATTGGGTTTTGTGTTTTAGGTGGTAGTATCATTGTTATTTTAGCTGCATTGTTTTTCTATTTGAATAAAAGAGTTAAAGATATACAGGGATACAACTCTTTTTTAAATGAAAAGAGAAATGGCTGCATATCGACTAAAGAAATAACGGGCGTTAATGTGACAATAAAGTATCAGCCTCCACTATATATGACCTTGAAAGAGGCGGAACAATTAAAAGCAAATGAAATTCGGCCTTCATGGGATAGCATATATAAAAAACAGGCTTGTATGACAACATTTTTGATGACAATAGGCCCCGATAAGCTTAAAGGGAAAGATAAGCGTCATTCAATTATGTATGAAGGAGTGAATGATTATGCTGAATATACTCAAAGGGTCTTATCTACAAACTTTAACATGGTGCAGCAGATAAGATTATATGTCAATGGAGAAGAGAGGATACCAGTATTAAGCCTTTTAGAAAATGTCTATGAATTATCTGAGGATAGAAGTTTTGTAATCGTGTTTGTAAATGATGGAATGAGATCCATGAAAGGCAATGATTATCTTTTTGTATATGATGATCCGTTTTTCAACATGGGCAAAGTTCAGTTTCATTTTAAGGGAGATGATTTAGAAGATGCCAACAATGTTATTGTAAAGAGATAGTAATAAAAAATAAAACGATAAATTCTATTTTATGAACATAGCTCAGAGCCCTAAGAATATTATAAGGAAAGAGCGTCCATACCTATTGGTTGAACGTTTTAGGAAAGCGAGGTTTATGGCTCTCGCTACAGGATTGTCATTACTTTATCAGCTGGTATTTCCCAGTATATCATGGGCACTGACATCTGGGCCCTCAAGTCCTGAATTTTCCAGTTTTGAGCCTGTAGCCACAACCAACATGGTAAATGAGTTTACCGGACAGTTTACGTATAATTTGCCTGTATTGGAAATACCAGGTGCTAATGGTGCGGGATATGCATTATCCTTAGCCTACCATAGCGGGGAAAGCCCTGAAGCCGAATCTTCTTGGGTTGGATATGGCTGGAGTCTCAATCCGGGTTGTATAAACAGAAGCAAAAGAGGGTTGCCGGACGATTTTAAAGGAGATTCAACTAATCCCAATATAACATTTCATAATAGCGTTCCGCCAAACTGGACCGTCGCCGGTACCGCAAGTGCAAGCGCCCAGATATTCTCTGCTGTTGGCGGGGGCGTAAGTGGATATGCTACTGTTAGATATAATAACTATAAAGGTTTTGGTTTCACTGAAGGGCTTGGTTTAAGTGCTATGGATGGCACTTTATCACTTGGATTTAGTATTACAGATGGAGATGGCACTTTTTCGGCCGCAGTTAACCCTGCAGCTATCTTAACTTTTATAAGCGACCAAACTAAAAGCAATCATGAAGATGGGTCACCTCAATCAGCAAGACAAGCTCCCAAAATGGGCTGGGCTGGGATAGGGATGGCTATGAAGCAGTCCGTTCAAAGGGCTGCTTCGGCAGGATTAGCAGGAGCTTGTACCCACTATATAAATTACCTGCTTACAGACATGACTTCGCCGTATAATACCACACCTTATACCGGGCAAAGCCTTGCAGGCTCTGTATCCGTAACAGGCGATCCTGGCCCAGTTCCTGTGGGTTGGGACGTTGGATTAAATATTAGTTATTCAGTGCAAAAAAATGTCGGTACTCGTAGTGTAGCAGGATATGGATATATGTATTCAGGCAATGCATATAATAATGACAGCTCCCAGCATGAGGCAGTGATGGATTATACGGTTGAACATCCATCAACCTTTAATCAAAGAGACAAATATTTACCAGTTCCTTTTAGTACTCCTGATGCTTTTCTTGTGTCGGGTGAAGGGATCAGTGGAGGATTCAGAATGTATAACGATGGGGTGGGTATGTTTTCTCCTAACTACGTGCAAAGTAAAACTAAAAAAGATTTTTTTGGTTTGGATGTCCATTTGGGAGATGATCTTGGTCTGGGGGCTGAAGTGATTATTGGCGGTTCAACAACATTAACTGTTCAGTCTTCATGGACAGATTTTTCAAACAAACCAATTGTAGATGAAGATGGGAATTCTAAGACTTATTGGTTCAGGCCATACGATTTTAGAGATACACTTCATACGGTATCAGAAGCAACATTTTTTCGGTTTAATAACGACCTTGGTGGTAAATTAAACTATGACCGTTCTGATCTTCCTGAACCCCCAATCATAAATGGCACAACCCCCAATCTGCCGGCTTTTAATCAGGTAACCACTGGCGCTAATTTGAATAAGATGCCAACAGGCGGCAGGCGAAATGCGCGTGCCTCGTTTATTGGATATCATACAAACAAAGAAATAGGCTATACCAGTTCTACTGGTATAAGTGCATTGGCCTATGAGAAAGATGCCAAAGTGATGACACAGGCAGGAAGAATTGGATCAGGAAGTAATGCTCCGGCAGACGGCATTGGTGAGATCGCTACAACTAACGAATCTGGTAATCACTATGTGTACGGCTTGCCTGTTTATACAAATCATGAAAAAAACTTACAATATAGCTTGAACTTGCAGAGTGGGTCTGACAACTTTCTGGTTAACACTAGCATTGCGGGTATGTCTGAGGTTGGTGAAGAGTATTTGAAACCCTACGCCTCATCCTATTTATTAACGCAAATTACTACGCCTGATTATGTTGATATAAATCAGAATGGACCAGACGATGGCGATTTTGGAGGATATACGAAATTTATTTATCGGCAGGCTAAAGGATCCAGCGACAAAACCAGTATTACTAATTGTTATCAGTGGAGAGTTCCCTATAAAGGCTGTTATTATAAACCCAATCAGTTGTCCGATAGGAATGATGATATGGGATCTTATCAGTATGGTTATAAAGAAGTTTACTACTTAGACACCATAATGACCAAAACTCACTTTGCCGTTTTTGTTACCGACCATAATCGCTCAGACGGCATTCAGGCAGCTAGTGAGTATTCCGCCGGTTTAGGCAATGCTGGTAGTGGAAACGCGCCGGAAATTCTTAAAACCATTCTTTTGTACGCAAAGTCAACAAATGGCCAACCAGCACAGCTGATCAAAACAGTTCATTTTGATTATAATTATCAATGTTGGCCTGGCATTCCTAATAGTTCTGTAACAGGAAGTGGCAAACTAACGCTTAAAAAAGTATGGTTTGAGTATAATGGAGTTGCAAATGCATATATAAGCCCATATCAATTTGATTATACTTATCCTGTAAACGCCAACTATCCCTCTCAGTATAGTCCAATCTTAAGTGAAATGAGCGCTTATGGTGCAGGCGAACAACCTTCTTACAATCCATATGTAGACTGCTGGGGTAATTATATGTATAATGGCTCTACCAGACGGAATAATTTACAGTCTTGGGATAGTCAAGTCCCAGCTACAAATTTCGATCCTGCTGCGTGGCAATTAAAACGGATAACATTACCATCAGGAGGGGAGATACATGTGCAATATGAGCAAAATACATATTCTTATGTTCAGGACCAGTCGGCATGTGCAATGGTCAAATTAGCTACCAATGATAACGCTCCGCATAATCAATTTGATATTGATCTTACTGATGTTGGGATAACAGCGCCTGGCGACCCTCGCATCAATCAAATGGTTGCTCTTATTAATAGCACGTATGCAACACAAAAAATTTACTTTAAATTCTTCTATACGCTAATGGGACGTGATGCTACCAGTATCGGCAATTGCAACGGCGATTATATAGATGGCTACACAAATTTTGTTAATGCATCTGTCAGTACTCGGGATCCTAGTAAAATTACTATACAAGTTTCTACAGCTGGGGGCGGCTCAACTGTTGTTCTTCCTCGCGATCTATGTCTTGATTATATACACCATGAAGTTGGTGGAAAATTAAAAACTGGTTCCTGTACAGCGCAAAGTGAAGATCTGACAGATCCGGGAGCCGACAAAGATAATCTTGAGTCGATAGCAAAACAATTTGTTAGTGCAGTAAAAGCTGCCCTGGCTGCTAATTCCACAACATGTCTTACACTCAACCCGTCATTATCTTATTTCCGCATCCCTCTTCCTAAGAAAATTGGAGGTGGAATTAGAGTTAAGAGGTTGTTGATGTATAATAAAGGGGTAGATAATAATGCGCAAACTCTATATGGAACGCAATATATATACGACAACACATCTGATGGTACAAGTTATGGTGTGGCAACTAACGAACCTTCTGAGAACAAAGAGGAAAATCCACTCATTACCTATCTTGAAAAAAGGACCAGCCAGTCTTGGTCAGACAAACTGATAGCAGGTAAAGACAGGCAACAGTTTGAAGGGCCATTGGGTATGAATGCATTACCTGCAGCTTCCATAGGGTATAGTCGGGTTATAAAAGTAAACATAGCCCAGGCCAAGGATATAGGAACGGGATTCACCGTAGCTGATTACTATACGGTAAAAGACTATCCGTATAACAGATCTTATGTAACTGGCGGTAACGGTGTATCCTTTTCAGATATTCAAACGGTTACTGATAATTGGGATTTAGATATTGGCCTCTTTTCCTATCAAATCAATACCGGCATGCGAAGCGCACAAGGATATTGTTTTATTCAGAACCAGATGCATGGGCAGATAAAGTCAATTGCTACATATCCAGGTGCATACTTCCCAAGCCACTTTTATAGTATTACTAGTCCCCCCGTGCCCGTTTCTCAACAGACATATACCTACTTTGAGCCGGGTGAATCCGTTCCAATGTATGACTTTTTAAACTATGCCATTAGTTATGATCAGCCCGGACGAGAAATGGATGTAAGTGTGGACAGACGATGTGTGAAAGAAGATTCAAAAGAAACAAGATTAACAGGCGATGTTACTTTTGGGGAGGTGTTCATAGTCATTCCGTGGATCATTGCTTTTCCTGTTACCAGTAAATCACAAAGCAGGCTAAGAACAATAGTGTCTAATAAAGTCATCCATTACCCGGCAATTGTGAAAAGCATCACTGTAGTTAAAGATGGTATTAAGCAGACAACTGATAATATTGCCTTCGATCCGCTTACCACGCAGCCGGTTATTACCGCTACTTATGATGGTTTTAACGGTCTTTACTTACAAAATAAACCCAATAAACCACATAAAGGGGATTATTGGCAATATAATTTTCCGGCATCCTCACAATATAACCAAATGGGTCAACAGGCCTGGAATGAACTCTACTGTTATTATACAAATACTGGGTCTTATATACCAGTATCTTATACAGGTACTACTGGTCAGTATAATGTTAATGGCGTAAACCCCAATAACATGTTTGTGCCGGGTGATCTTATTGCGTTGTTCCGTGGAGGAACAGGTGCCGGTATTGTTGACATGGCACATGTAACAGCGGTAAGTGGCGCTAACCTAACAGTTTCCGTAGCTGTTTCCACTGGTACCACATCCCTTGCTACAAATGGTACCACTTACGTCAAAACAGAGATCATACATAGTGGTTATACCAATCAGCTTGCCAGTTCTGCTGGAAGTTTACTTACCTACGATAGTATGTGGCTCTACACATATGCACCTAGAATTGGAGATACTGGTCGTTTGATAGTAGAAGATTCATCCAAACATATGAACCTGGTAAAAGCCAATATGACTACCTATATGGATTCGCCAGGAAACTGGGCAGCAAATAGGCTTTCCCTTATTCCATATTCGTTGCCGGCAAACTATTCTAGTTATAATATTTATGAAGCAGGTAGAAAAGGTATCTGGCGGCCATCAATGAACTATGTATATAAGGATACCATTGTAGATCGTAATAACCCTTCTGAGTATGTTAGGATCTATGATCGTGCCGGTACGCATATGTTTGATCTTTCTCCGGGCAATCTATGGACTTCACCATACATGCTTGCCAATTACCCTTTCATAAAGACAAGTCAGTCGTTATTATATACTCCGGATGGAAATCCGGTATTGGATCAGGATATAGATGGTGTTTACAGCACCGCTAAGTATGGATATAGGGGAGTACTGCCATACCTCGTAGCGCAAAATTCAAATTATGGATCGGTGTTCTTTGAAAGCTTTGAAAATATATATAATAGTGCCTATGCAGAGGACAGTATGGCGGTAAACAACACAAAAATAACAACGGCACAGTCTCACACCGGCAAGTCAAGTTATTATCTTGCATATGGGGATATGATCACACTTCCGCAAATCAATGATAACCTTGGTGGCGGCCTTGTAGTAAGGTTCTGGGCCTATGCAACCGGCGATATCCATGCTCAGCTTAATGTACGCGCTACTGTTGGTACTTCAAGTACAAATTACCCAACAACATTTGTTGCGCGTTCTGGACCTTGGGCGCTTTATGAATTCAAGTGGGTAAATACTGTTCCTAACACCTCGGTTATCTTCAATATACTGCCACCTACAATTTTGAATAGTATATATGTTGATGACATAAGGGTACAACAAACAAGCAGTAAAACTACTGCCTATGTTTACGACAAGGGTACCTTCAAATTATCGGCCACCCTCGATGACCAAAACTTTGCTACCTACTATCAATACAATGGAGAAGGTAAACTGGTAAGAAAACTAGTTGAAACACAACGTGGGGTTTTAACAGCAGAGGAAACACAGTACCATACACCATTAATAAACCGGTAGAGAATATAAAAATTATGACACGACTAAAGTTGGTCTGCGGGACTGTAATTGTTTTATTGACATTGTTTGGGGCCACTGGTATAATAACCGGTACCCCAAACAACAATAGCTATTGCATAGGCGAATTGAGGAAAACAATGAAAGTTCAGCAATCATTCATTCGTCATGCACTGGCTTCTGGTAAGGAATGGCATATGAAATATACGCTTGTCGCAAATGCCCTGAATCCCAATAATAAACAGTTCCAGGATGTAACATCTACAGGCGAGTTGAAAGCCAGCACAAAGATGAGATACACAAAGTCAGGCAAAACAGAAGTCTTTATGGATGAATATGATGTGTTTACGGTGTATGCAGATGAAAGGGTTTTAATGCGCACAAGGCCACCCAAAGGTAGCCTTGCTATAAAGGATGAGTTCTTTGAGTCATTAATGCAGGATAGTATTTTTAAAACATATCAATTAATATCCTGTAATAATGTGCCCATGAAATCGGCGGGTGATTCGGTTACTGTACGATATGAGCTTGCGGCTAAGAATAGCAGGAAGGCCCCATATACCAACATTGTTCTTTATGTAGTGCCAACAACAATGTTTATTAAGAAGGTGGACGTAACGTTCAATCAATTAATGTCAAAATCTATCCATTCATACTCATTAACCATAAATGAGCGCAATGAATTGAAAGCAGAGCCCGGGTTGGATCATGTAAAAGACCATTTTTTTAATAAGAGCGGCCGTTTAAAATATCCTTATAATAATTACGAATATAAAGAGTATAAATAAAAAAAATATTTCAATCATATTTAATTAAAGCCCTGATTGTATGAAATTTAAATACCTGGACTCCCACATAGGTAAGAGAACATCTTACCTGATAAGTTTATGTATTGTATTGTTTTTCTCTTTGGTATTTCCGTATAACGGTTTTTGCCAGGGGGATAAGGCAACAGCCGTTGCAACATTAGTTTCACCCGATACCGTTGCTGATCCAGGTGCATTTGCAAGGGCCATACAGCTACCGGAGAATTTATATACATCAACCCTCGATGTGGTTGAGGCTGCATCTACGCCAACATACTTCAGGCTACACCCATCACGCATTGCAGATCAGTACTTTTGCCCGGTACCGGCATCCAGGCCATACCCATACAGTAGCTTGTGGCTGGGCAGCGTAGCTGCTGCACCCATGGACATGGTCTATTATGCTTTGTCGTTTACCGTAAATACAAACCCGGCTTATCTGCAAACATTTAGTGCAGGAACACCTCTATACGATGATTTTTTTACCATTAATGTATATAAACCAGGCACTGCGGGCGCTGCAGATACTGTTTTAGGTAAGTGGGATTCTGTGCATATTGCTTTGACTAGTGATAACCCCACTTACAATCTGAATTTGGACATGACCGACCTGATGACCTATTGGAGAGGTGGCGATGGTTATGGTATATTGGGCGATACCGTTGGTAACCAGTTAAAAGTAAGCATCCAGAGGATGGCAGGTGCCAGTGCTGCATACGCAACTGGTTTTTCACTATCAAGCTCCATTATAACAATTATAGGGACGTTAGGTGTGAACTCTGCAAAAACATTAAATGGTAACTGCCTGGCAGCTACTTCTGTAACCGGTACCAACCCCGTAACCTTTAACTGGACAGATTGCAATAAGGCTACAGACTATGAAATACAAATATTGCGGTTGTATAATACAGACAGTAATAATTATAATAATCCAACCCATGTTAACGCTATAGTAGACTGGAGCCAGGCGCTTACGTTGGAAACAAATACCGGCCAGCAATCTATAACATTAACGCTTGCAGAAGGTACTGGTTATTATGTGTGGCGAGTACGGGAAGTTTACACTACATACCCCAATACTATTGCCGATGACCGGAACCTCGGTAACTGGAGCGATGCTGGTGTGTTTAATAGCAATGGTCCAGAAAATATTACAACAACGGTAAGTCCCTATTTGTTTTATTATCATCAGTTTGATGATACGCTCAACTGGATATACAACCGGCAATTTGTGGAGGGCGAAGTGAATTTCGGATCACAACCCCGCATGGGCGAAAAAACAACCTATGCTGATTACCTGCTGATGCCGTTGCAGGAACAGGTGAAGACACAAACTGGCAATAATATACTTGCCAGCCAAACTATTCCCGATTTCTGTGGCAGGCCGGTAATGAAAACTTTGCCTGCCCCTTTGGGGCAGGTCGGGTTTAACTATGGTTATAATTATGTAACAACTTCTACTAAGCCCATAGGTGTTTATACTGCAAACAATTATGATCAGGAAGCCAATTTTACGTCGCCGACTCCCATAAGCACGGCAAGTAAACTCATCGCTTATTATTCAGACGCTAATTCTGACAGTACTGTTCCTTCGGCAGGAGGAAGGCCATATTCACGTACCTGGTATTATAATGATGGTCTAAACCGGGAGCGGGAGATAGCCACACCGGGTGGCCCGCATTATTTGGGCGGCCCTACCAACCTGGGCGCAAAAACGGTGAAGAAATTTTACGGCAAGCCTACACAGGATGAACTGATAAGGTTGTTTGGCGATGAGGCCCCTGATGCGGAGAGCATTACCAAAACCTATACCATCGACCCTAACAGTGTATTCAATGTTACCTATACCGATCCGTCAAACAAAACAATAGCTACCTGTCTTAGCTCACCACAATCTGCCTTGCTCGATCCTATAGCAGTCCTGGCTAATACAAATTACGACACCATAAAACAAAAGGTACCTGCGTCGCCCTCAACACCAATAACAGGAGTACGCCTTATATCTAATGCCACATATACTTTTGGTGTACCCACTACGCTCGATTTCCTCTATAACCTGTTCCCAAGTTATTACGCAGACCAGTGTTTAAAATTCTGTTCTTCGTGCGATTATACCGTGTATCTTACCGCCCGCAACAGGGATGATACAGACCAGAGTGCACCCACAGTGTTTTACGATAGCCTGAAGTTTTATGGTGGGGTGAGTTATACCGGGGCTATGGCCCTGGCCACACAGAGCCTTACCCACGGGCCTGCATACCTTATACGCAACACCACATCACTTACCCCCGGCACTTACGATATTTCGTTATCCCTGCAGTTGGGCAACGATTACCCGGGCACTACACGCACCTATTTAGACTCTGCTGTTACCCTCATGCATGCTGCACTTACTACGCAGTTTACCCATCCTGGCCATGTTGTCGGTGGGTCTGCAAGTGTTTACCTCAGCAATATGCAGGCCTACCTTGCTGCCAATGACATTGCCGGTCTTATTACTTACACAGGTGCAGATACCACACAACCCTTCTTTTACTGGGTCGTAGGGTGCGATTCCATAACATTACCCACAGCGCATTGTTATTCCAATACCTGCAGCCACCCTATGTTTGCAGAATATATGGTTTCGGCCCTCAACACTTACGACAGCTCGCTCACCACACCATTTTATAATGTTTCAAACATCAGCCAGATATGCGATGCTACCAATAACATGTTCACTGTGTCCAGCAACTCGGCTTTCGATAATATTATTACTGCCATGATCAACGACGGCTATAATTGCGATTCGTTATGGACTGCCTGGAAATCAACAGTGAACAACTTTAAAGAAGGGGATTATACTATAGCAAGCGCTACATCATCCACCTTCAGTGCAGCCCCCAAGCTCGACTGGTGGGCTTATTTTATGAGCAAAGTAGGGTACAAACACCTACAGGTAGATGCCGCGCCTTACAGCAACTATGCTTTATACCCTTACAAATACTTTAAGTATAACTTGGGCAGTAATGCTGCCCTGGAAAATCAGGTTTGCATGCTTGGTTATTCCGCGTCTGCCTGTAGCAGTATGACATATACATCATGGTACCCTGCTATAAATAATTTCCCTACAGACCCTGGTACCACACCGTTCCATATGTACAACTTTTTTGAGATAGTAAAAGCTACGTACAATACAAACTACACTACAACCTCCAGTTCGTCCTATGGGTCTCTGGGCAATACATCGGGCGCCATAAACATGGGCAATGCCACCAACCCTGGGCAGGCGCTGCTTACTATGCAGAACGAGTGCTATAAAGCGTGCGACAACCGCCTCGATGGATTGGTACAGGATATCATACAGGATGAAATGAACATGCAGGTACAGGTAGAGAGCGTGTTTTACGATACCTCGGTACATGCAATAAGGCCTCTTTCAACTATCGATATGGCCTCTATTTATTGCATGGCTGGCAATATAGTGCAGGATTGTCGTACCAAATGTAATTTAACGCCAAATGCAGATGGCAGTATCCCATCGGCCCAGATGGCTCAATACCAGGAGGCTCTTGTAGATGATATTGTTGTGCAGCCCGGCCCTGTGCCCGGCGTTCCGCCCTCCTGCTCAGCCCCATGGATTGCTGCTACACCAAACCCTATATCTATAAATGCCGAACTGTACCTGGTAGATTATTTGAACCATCAGGTAGCCCATGAACACGATAGCCTGGTAGAGACAGGTAATAGTAACCTCAGCACGGTTAGCGTATCCTCTTTGCCGTCTAGCCTGTTTGGCAGCCTTAGCCTTTGTAACCCCGAGATAGATATATCGGCCTCCGATCCTAACGACCATTTTGAGCTAGGCGTAACACAGGTGGATAGCGCTGTGGAGCCAAATTATACTTTTTTCCGTACTTATCCAGATTCTGCTTTGACCAATGCCGATGTGAACATACAACTGAGCATTGTGATCACTAACCAGAATATGCCCGCCGGCGACAGTATTTCGCTGAATGAAATACCCGATTATATGCTCAATGTGCCTTACGCAGGGGCGTTGGATTTTACTGTGGTTGGCCCACATAACATAGGCGATACTATTACCTATAACTATACGGTTAATTCAAATTCAGTAAGCGTGCTCGGATATAGTGATAACTTTTCCTATTACAGTAATTCCGGCGGCAGTACTACAACAACAAGTTCCGGTGGCCTCACAGACTATACCGCATTTGCTTCCTGCCTCACGCTTAAATATTCTCGTGGCGATGGTGCTGCACCCTTGGTGCTCTGTCAGAACTCGTGCAACATGTCTCTTCCACAGGATTGCCTTACAGGTTGCTTCAAATATGTAAACCCGCTTACTGTAGATACCAGTGTGCATGCAGACACCACCCGTGCCATTACCTGTGGCGAGTTGTTGTGCAAAGGGTTTACCACTGCGCTCAACCAGCAGATACAAAACCTGCACAACAAGCACGAGGCCGCCTTCCGTGCAGCATACCATACCAGCTGCCTCACCGCATCGGGCGTGCACGATCTGTTTGTAAACTCTTACAGTCTCACCCAGTACAATTATACCTTGTATTATTACGATAGGGCAGGCAACCTCGTGCGCACAGTAGCGCCGCAGGGTGTGGCGCAAACGGGTACCTCGCGTACCGGCGCTACGCCCGTCAATACATTCCTCACAGGGTATGGTTACAACACCGTAGGGCAGCTCATCTATAAGACCAATCCAGACGGTGGCCAAACCAGCTACTTTTACGACAGCAAGGGGCGCCTGCGCATATCGCAGAGCGCGGCCCAGAGCTACTTAGGCCAGTACAGCTATACCAAGTACGATGCCCAGAGCCGTGTCATAGAAACCGGGCAGTTTACCGGCAGCGGGGCTGTATATATAGATACGCCTAGCTACCCAACTCTGGGCAGCCCAGGGTGCACATCCACCAGCTTTGTTACCACCACGGTATATACCACCCCGTATTCAGGCCCGCTGTCATCCAGCCTTATTGGTGCGCAGCAGTTTTTACAAAACAGGGTCAGCTACACCTATACCGACCGCGATGGGTCGCCCGGAACCACCAACGACCAAACCTGGAATATATACAGTTACGATCCTCATGGCAATGTAGCCACAGTGTACAACTGGGTAAGCGGTATGCCGACGGCAGCTATACCAGTCACATATGGGTACGATCTGCTGAGCAACAAGCCCACATCAGTAAACTACCAGTCTAATGTAAACAACTATCTGGAGCAGTTTACACAAAATTACAGTTACGATGGCGATAAGCGTTTGTGCAATGTAACCAGCACCGGCAACGCTGGTGGGGTCAACCAGGAGGCAGCATACACCTACTACCTGCACGGGCCGCTGAAGCGGTTGGTGCTCGGTGCCAACCTGCAGGGGCTCGATTATACATATACTATAGAGGGTTGGCTTAAAGGTATCAACCACAGCTCATTGCTCACCCCGCTCGATCCTGGTAAGGATGCGCCGGCCAACAACTCTGTGGGTACCGATGTGTTTGGTATGGTGCTCAACTACTATAACGATGGTACGTATAAAGACTTTAGCCGTACCAGCTCACCCTTCAGCAACAGCAGCCTTACGCTGGCCAATGGGTCGCTGTACAATGGCAACATCGTGTCGTGGGAGCAGAACGTGTACTCACCCACGCTCACCAGCGCCACTGGCTACAAGTACCGGTACGATCAGCTCAACCGCATCACCAGCACCATCAGTGCCACTAATACCAATATTGCCGGGTGGACGGTAGATAACAACTATAACGAAGCGTTCAGTTACGATGCCAATGGCAACCTGCAAACGCTCACGCGTGGCAACCCGCTCTCGTCCGGCCTCATGGACAATCTTACCTACACCTACACCTCTGGCATGAACCAGGTGAACAAGATTGCTGATGCCTCAACCTCCGCAATCGGCGCCTCGTCAGATGTGCCTAATGGCAACACCAGGTATGCCTACGATGCCAGTGGCGAAGTGGACACCGTAGTTGCCCCCGGCGGCAAACAAAATATACTGTGGCGGCCCGATGGTAAGATAGATAAAGTACTGCGCTACACCTCCACAGGCACCCTGCTCGGCACCATCAGTTACCTGTACGATGCCATGGGCAACCGTGTGCTCAGCACAGACGTAGAGAGCGGCATCAACACAGCCAGCTACTACATGCGTGGTGCCGATGGCAACCCGCTGGCGCTGTACCAGAGCCCTGTGGGCGGCGGCACCATGACGCTGCTTGAGCGTTACCTGTATGGCAGCGAGCGCCTGGCCATCATCCATGGCATCGATAAACCGGTGCAGTTCCCCAGTTGCATAGTGTGCGGCGGGTCTTACGTGGCCCAGCTGGTGCAGCCGCAGATCATTTATACGTTTCTTACATTGTATGGGTACAGCACCCATGTATTCAGCCCTCACCCTGTTATGACATTCAGTACCATAGGGCGGGCAGGTATTTACACTATGGTGTGGGTAGCCAATACGCCTACCTATTCTACCGGGTGGGGCTTTGGCCAGCGCAATTATGAGTTGCACGATCATTTAGGCAACGTACGCGCTGT
>Ga0206829_10011_pt1 | contig 79260 bp, 65 predicted proteins | sample Alteio_BWOrgCont_75_FD_152862 | JGI IMG/M metagenome (GOLD analysis project Ga0206829, IMG submission 152862) | Enriched cells from forest soil in Barre Woods Harvard Forest LTER site, Petersham, Massachusetts, United States -... | ecosystem: Environmental > Terrestrial > Soil > Temperate forest >... | reverse complement strand
GTCGGACCAGCATGAAATAATAGACAACGGATCCCACGATGGCTTGACTGACATAACATCGTAATTGAGGCTGAACCGGATGGCAGACCCAATGAAATTCAGCCGTTTTAGTGAAGATTTTGGACCAATTCTGCCTGGAATGTTGCGGCAATGCTATGCGCGACTCACTGGCGCTCGTTCTATATGGTCAGAACTGATAATATATCGGATGAGATTAGGTTACCCATAAATTGAGCCCTTGAGTTGACTGAACGTCACGGGGCGGGGCGTAACGGGAACGCCAACAAATCGGAGTAGTCCCGCCGCAATTGGGTATTTCTAGATTACGGGTCCGCAACCGTCCTTTGGAGCAGTAGTAAAGTGGGAAGAGCGTTTAAACCGGCATACGTCGAGATCAAAGATATTGCACCTGCAAAGCTGCACGAATTCGTGAGCTGGTCACTAGATGAGGCGTCGTGCACCGATAAAAGACTTGATTTGAAAGCCAACAGAATTCTGGGAAAGGCTGCGTCAGGGTCGCTCACGGTTGTAGTGTGGTGGACCGCCCAGCAGGAAGAGAATGTGATCGACGGCATGCCGATGCTGACGATAAATAAGGAAGATGCCACAATGTTGGGCGTTTGCGCCTATTCTCGGTCGCAAACCGTCGATCCAACCTCCGCCACCGATGTGGCTCTACGTATCAAGAATAAGATTGAGCACTTCATCCAAGAGTTCTGGAAGGAAGTCCAGAGCAAACAGGATTTCGCGCCCAGGCTAGCAGACCAAGTTTAGGCGTCCACTCAAGCTGAAAAAGTCGTTCGTGCTCCCCAAAGCGTAGGTGGGAGCATCTTGAGCTGCGGCTGCTCGCTTCCCTCTGTCCGGCGGCGGCGACCAGTCGGTACACGAAAGTAGGTCGAAACCTCCGATAAAAGAGGCTAATCAGTCAATCGCTTCGTAGGTGCTCTTCCAAAAGTCGACGTAGACCGCTGGTGGAACCGGTGATGTCCAGCTTCGCTGCGTCAGCAGAACGCCGACCAGATCTTTTTCTGGATGCGAACACCACGAGGTGCCCATACCTCCGTCCCATCCGAATCGGCCTGGTGTTTGAGTGTAAGCGTCGGCTGCCGTAAAGATGACCGTGCCCAAGCCCCACCCTCTGGTGTTCCAGAACCCGGTAAAGAAGTGCGAGGCGGCTTTTGTCGCCGGCGAGAGTTGATCGGTGATCATCGCGTTCACAGATTCTTTCCGGATAATTCGCTTGCCACCAAATTCGCCCTTATCTCGCATCATGCGGCCAAATTTGAGTAGATCATCAGCGGTTGAAACCAGACCCCCGCCGGCGCTCTGGAAGACCGGCGGCGAAGCCCACTTCCCGCCCTTGGCCGGATCGAATACGACCAGCTCATTGTCTTGATTAGGGAAGTATGCAGTTGTAAATCTATCCATCTTTTCCGCCGGAACGCTGAACGCCGTGTCTTTCATACCGAGAGGCTGGAAGAGTTTTTCCGTCATGAACCGCTCAAGAGTCATGCCGGAGATCCTGGCGATCAGCACTCCCAGGACATCTGAACCGGTGTGATAGAGCCAGCGCTCTCCCGGTTGATATGCAAGCGGTAGAGAAGCCAGATTCTTCAGCCATTGATCTTCGGTCATCTGTGGTGGTATCGGACCGGGCACCAAGCCCGCATCGGCGATAGCCTGTTGAATTGGATACTTTCCTGACTCAGCCATGATAAAGCCCAGCCCCATTTGGAACGTAAGCAGATCCCGCACTGTTATTGGACGATCTGCCGGCACTGTATCGTCCATTCTTGACTCGATGCTTCTCAAGACTCGCATGTTCTGCAGTTCCGGAAGCCATCGGAAAATTGAATCGTCAAGTTTGCATTTCCCCTCATCCATGAGAATCATGGCGGCTGCAGCCGCAATCGGTTTGCTCGTAGAGGCAATGCGGAAAATGCTGTCGCGCCTCATGGGAGTTTTTGATTCCAGATCTTGGACTCCGACTGCCTCGACGTGCTCCTCACCGCCACGGCACACAGCCGCAACCAGCCCGGCTACTTCACCTCGGTCGATGTAGCCTTTCATGAGTGTGGCCTGATGCCCCAGTTTCTCCGGCACGAAGTTTTGAGTTCTGGAAATCACGGGATCGTTGCCTCCTTTAAGGCGCCATTCCGAGGCGGACTCTGCATTTTAGCAGGCCTTGGATATTGGAGACAAGCGCTCGGGCTGCGGCGGCTACTTGCGTTGTTGATCACCACGCGAAAGTATTACTTGCAGCACATCTATGCTCTGCTCAACCGTTTTGAGAATGGTTGCGGATTGCTCTCGCCTCCTCGATGCAAAAGCGTGGAGAAGCTCCTTATTTCCCGCAATAGCCTGGTTTTCCAGAGCGCTCCATTTATCAAGCTCAACCTGCTGGTCGCTCTTTTCCAGCTCGAACTCCGGCATCATTGTTGAGATCTCACTCTTCAAGCGGACGATTGATTGAGCCGACAACTCTTTCCGGTCGCTTTTCGCGATGCGGATAAAGCTCATCAGAGTATTTCGTTCGAGAGTACTAAGCCTGTTTGCAAAATCCGGTGACTCCCCGCTATCCGCGTTCTCGGATCGCCACTCGTTTTCCAGATATCTACTCAGGGCGTCTGTCAACTTGATGTACTGCTCAAACTCTTCCTTCATTGAGCGTGGAAGCGCGGCGATCAAAAGTTTGAGGATATAGAGTCTCCGAACAATTCCCTCAATTCGGAACAGCCGCTGACCGATCAGCAGGTTTCGCTTTCGATGAGCTTGTAACGCCAGGACAAGTTCAGCATGCGCGGCTTCATCACTAGCTTTCCAGCTGGAGAGCTTTTCTAATGCGTCGCTGCTGACCTCTCGGTCTGCTTCATCCAATCGTTGCTGCCATACCACTGCCTGCTTGTCGTATATCTCAAGCTGTGCCTCAAGCGTGTCCTCTTCTTTCAGAGAGGCACTAGCCAATTTGCGTGAACCTTTTAGAAGGCGGTTTAGTCGATTGTAAGCACGGTCCATGCTTGGATCTAGGACGGATGCGATCCCGCCGGAAAGTGCGATGAGCTTTGAACTTGTATTGAAGAGACTTTCAATTCTTGCGGCATCCGCTTCTGAGATTTGCGGTTGACTCTTTTCGGGAACCGGCACGCGAGGCGCCTTTGCTTTGGCTTCGCGTTCCGCAACTTTGGCTTCCATTTTGGCAATAGCTTCTCCGGCCTGCCCTTTATAGTTCCTCGCCAGTATTTCCTCCGCTTTCTTGGCTGCCGATTCAGCATGTGTCTTTGCTGTGCTCACCTGCATGCGCATATAGGCGCGTTGGGTGGCGGCTTCCAATTCCTCCAAATCATTGCGCAACAGCAACGTCTTTGCTGTTTGCTCTTCTTGCTGTTTTTCGAGCTGGGCAATCGTTTCCTTGAGCTTCTCACTTTCGCGGCTTAGCGAGCTATCGCTCGGTTGATCTTCCGATGCGTTGCCGATGGATTCTAATTTGTCTATTGCGGCACTGAGCTTGCCGGTAATGGACTTTTCCTTCGCGGTTGATTCTGCAGTTGATTGCCTGCAGATTATCAGTAAATCCTGTTGCCTCGTGTACTCGCCCCTTAACCGACGCTCTAGCTCGGATTCCTTTCGAATACGCTTGTAGTAGTTCGGCAGTTCGCCGATTGCGCGCAGGTGTTCCCGTCGAAGAAAAACACTGGCCCAGGTGAGCGGAGCTACGAAGAGAGCTATTAATGCTAGAAGAATTGCTGTTTCTGCCGGCATACATCCATCATAACTATCTTTGAGTATTTGGATCGATCACTTAATGTTCGGCTCCAAATCGTAGCTATTTGATGGACTTATTTTCCAGCTACTTCGAATGCACGGGCTTTGTGCGGAAGGTCTTGAGCATGGTCTCGACCTCGGGGTAAAGCTTGGCGTCTTGCGGCTTGAGGATGGTGCTTATGACGAAGCAGAGCTGATTGCCGACCATGAAGTACCACTGGCGCCATTGCACTTTCGCTTCACCCTCTGGAGGCAGCGGGCTCTCGAAAAAGTAGGCATCGTAACGCCCGACTTTGGCGCGCTTCAAATCTTCTTTGGCTGCGTTTGGATGCGCCCGCCTCAGCGAATCGAGGGCTGCATCCGCAGGAGCCGATGCGAAAAGCGCTGCTTCCTGCGCCTTGTCCGGCGCCGAAAGTTTGCCCGAGACATGGAAGTCCATCGCCATCGGAGCGATTGGCGGAATGTACATGATCCAGTTCGTATGCTCTTCAGCCTTCCACCCTCGTGCCGGTTTTATCTCAAAAGGAAGCGACTGAACCGCAGGCGTGAATTCAAAATCGACGATCCCTTCCAGTTCCTTATCGAGCGGCTTATCGCTCATGACGACCTGTTTTTTTGGATCGTAAACCCAGTGAGTCTTTGTTTGCATCGCGATCGCATCGAGGATTTCCTTTAAGGTCGGTTTGTAGGTCGAAGGGAACGCCGATTCGAGGTCGGTTTCAGCTATGGCGGGAGTTCTAGCCATGAGCCCGATACTCTTTCCGACATCCAGTTTGCTCCTGACAAAAAACTCGTTGCTGAACGCTTTGAACTTGAATCCGATGTCACCGTTGAGCCGCTGAGCCAACAGCTTGTTGAGGTCAGGCTGCGACATCACTTTCACTTTGATCGCATACGTTTTGGCCGGCTTTTCGGGCTGCTCCTGGGTGGCAGTGTCTTTGTTGTCGTCAGCGGCTGTCTGAGCCAGGGAGGGCGCCATCCAGGACACGCACATGCTCAGTGCCAATGCTACGGAGAAAGAGGTCTTTATCATGTTGAACTAACGCTCGCGGGAACAATCCCACAAAGAATAGCAAATCGATTGACTAATTGTGCTGCTCAAGCATTATCAAGATGGTGTTTTGGATGGATCGATAGGTTCCAGCGCGCACCGTCACTCTTCCGATCGCGGCTGTGCACCGATCGCATTATTCACTTTATGCAGAGCGCCTCGCACGAGATCCAACTCGCGCTTGTTCGGGCTCATGCGCTGATACAACCGGCGCAGATCGTTGACCACCACTTCTTTGTTGTACGGACGCAAAAACTCAGTTTTGCTGAGGAACTCCTCCAGCAGCGCGAAGAACTCGTTCTCATCCTTCACGGTCGGAAGTTCTCGTCTCGTATACTTCGGCGGCGTGTTCCGCATCACCGTTCCGAAGTGATTGTTGCGGGTCAACTCATAGGCGACGACGCACACTGATTGAGCAATGTTGAGAGCGGGAAAGGTCGGATTCGTAGGAACATGCACAAGCCGATGACAGACCGCCAGCTCGTCGTTCCCTAATCCGTTTTTCTCGTCACCAAACAAGAATGCAATCCGGTTGTGTTGACTTGCGTCCGCTGCCTCGGCGGCTGCTTCCTGGATCGATAACAAATTCTGTGACCGTTGTCGGCCTGATGTGGTGGCAAACACCAACGTCGCCTCCGAGATCGCTTCTGGGAAAGTAGCGAAGACTTTGGCGCTCTTCAACACATCGAATGCACCGACAGCCATCATGCGCGCTTCAGCATCTTTGTAGTTTGTCGGCGGCGCTACCAGCGACAGATTCTCCATGCCAAAATTCTTCATTGCTCTGGCGGTCGAGCCGATATTGCCGAGAAAGTTCGGACGCACAAGCACGAAATCGACGTTGCTCTGTTTGCAGTCGATCGCAGTTGACTCGTCGCTAGGTGTTTTGACCATGGGAATGGAACTCTACTCTTCCTTATCCTCTGAGTCCGAGGTTTCGATCTGCTGACCGCTCGCTGACAGGAAGTTGAGTTCCGACGCTAGTTTGCGTGGGCTGACTACACGCTGTTTGGTAAACGGAACGCCGCACTTGAAATTGATACCGGCTTTGTCTTCATTCGTCCGCACCGCACACGGTATTATCTGAAACTTCTGCTTAGTGAACTGCTTGTATAGACTCTTGCTCAAGGCGCTCTTCTCGTCGGTAAGAGCATCACTGACGAGTATGACGTTGTATCCTCTGCGCAACAGCCGCTTCGTCGCCTCGACGGCATCTGCATCACTGACTGCAGCGTTGCCACCGATGGTAGCGAGAGCGAAACGATCGAGCACTCTTAGCCGCTGGGTGATCAGAAGAAATCTCGTCGGCAGCTTGAACGCACCGCATACGACGGCAGCATCACTCCAGGTTTGTTCGGGAAGAGCAAAAATACTGGTTCTGGTGGAACTAAGATGGTGCGGACTGTCGCACTGGAACTTCTTGGCTCGGGCTGTGAAAGGCCAAGCTACTAACCGGTACAAAAATCGGGCGAACTGCGGCCAGGCAACGAACAAGATGAATGCCACGGTAATATGAAAAAGGGCGAGCATGCGGAAGATGTTTACGAGCGCCACTTTGTCGAAATTGTGCAGTGCCACGAAGAGGGCGCTGAGCACAAGCGTTGCCACGATTGCATCTCTAACCGCTCCGACCGGCGCTCGCATCTTCATCGGAATAACGCGCTGCAGCAGTCCGTCGATTGTCACCAATGCGATGCCGGAGTTTACCCCGGCAATACCGAGAGCGTACTTTACCGTGGTAAGGCTGGTGGCAGACAAGCAGATGAGCGAGGATAGAACCATACCGCATACGGTGGCGCACAGGACAGAAGCCGGTCGAGCGGCGCGCGTCGCTCGCGGAGCCAGGAAAGCCCCAAGAGCACAACCGACGAACGTGAAGATAAACAGGGGATGCAGATCCGTACCGCCCGGTTCGTCGCTCTCCATGATCAAGCAGAGAAGAAGCATGTTCCACAGGGTGAAAATAAATGAGAGCACGACCGCGAGTCTGAGAGTATCTCTGGCTCCGCGGTGCGTTTTGAGATAGTTCAGCACCAACATGATCGGCTGAGTTTTGTCCGCCGGCTCGCTCACGGCACCGTCAGTAGCTGGAGTGGGCAGAGCGATTTTAGTTCTTAGATTCCCCCACCATCGCGGAGCGGCGTTGGGAACGCTGAGAATTCGAGAGAGAAATCCGCCCACGAATATCACCGCCGAGCAGTTCATCATGGCGTTCGTCGCAGAAGAAGCCATGAGCAAGTCGCTTCCATATGCCGCGCATATTGTCGCCAGGGTGATGCCCAACCATATAGATGCATTGCCCTGATCGATATATCTCGACGGCAGGGCGGCTGGAACAAGGGCGAATCGCGACAAGGCAAAGAGAACGGCAAGCGCTCCAAGCGCTCCCGCAACGATATCGATCATGTACGGGTTTGCGCTCGTGGCAATCATCGACCACGGTGCCCACAGCAAGATGCCAGCGCCGACAAGCGATGCACCGACCATAGCCATGCGTTCGCCCAACAGGCGAGCGACGATGGCGAGAGCGAAGGAGAAAAGTATGACCGGCAGGAGAAGAATCAGCGCGCCCGAGCCTTTTCCTTCACCGGCTGGTCCTGACATAACGATGAACGAAAACAGAATGAGTTGTGCTGTGCGGGTGGCAAACACATTGCAGAATGTAGCGATCGCTAACTTGGCGTACTGCAAACTTCGCCGAACCACCCCGTGCGGTTGAATCTATTGAATTGTACCGAGTTTGAGCCAAGATTATCGGTTTTTGTGTGATATATGCTCAGTAGTGCGACCGTATATTGAAGTGTCGAAACTCAGTTCCACTTGTAGTTTTGAACCACCAGGGTCGGCGTTGGGGATGGTGCGCTGTCCTCGATCGTGCGAGTTCTGTCTTCTTGGTTGGCAACTGTGTTACCGAGGGAGTTGGTTTGGCTAGGTTCAGACTGTTGGTTGCTTCCCGGAACGTTGACCGTGAGATGGATCGGTTTTGCGACTTGGGTATGAGCCGTGTCGTTGCTCTGAGTCTTGCCGTTGGGCTGCGAGGTTGGAGCCGCATTTGCTTGGGCCGCGCTTGCTTGTGCCAGGTGCGACTCTAGATTGGCCATCTGTTTTTCCGCTTCTGCAAGCCTCAGATCGGCAAGCGCTCTTTTCTGGTCAGCCTGGCTCAACCGGTTTTCGGCTGCTGCTTTGTCTTTGATTGTTTCTGCCAGTTGCCCTTCTTTTTCGGCTCGGGCGATTGCCGCCTGCGCCAGACGCTTTTGCAACTCCGCCGCCAGCTCCGCTTTTTTGTTGTGGTCGGCTTCGGCTTTCGCCAGAGCGGCGTTAGCTTTCAACAACTGTGCTTTGCCTTCGCGCTCGCTAGCTTTCGCCGCATTCAGTTCCATTTGAGCTTTGGCCGCTTCCACTCTCGATTGCTGCGCTTCGCTGGTGGCTCGTTTCTCTTCTGACTGCGCCTTTTGGGATTCAGCCTTGGCTTTTAGCTCTTCCGCGATCGCCTTGAGCCTTTCTCCCTCTTTCTGCGCCTTTTGTTTGTCTTCTGTTCCCTGCTCTTTTCCTGCCGGGGCGCTGTGCACTGTCAGTACGCCGAGAAGGTTGTTGAAACCGGATGACGGGGTGAAGTCTGCCGATGCGATCAAATCACTGCCGAACTTCTTGTCGGTGCCATCAGGGCTGGTGCCGGCGACATAGCTAGCCGGCGGTTGCGACTGTAACTCTATCTGCCCGTTAGCTTCGTTGCTGGTCAAGTATGCTTTGCTGGTCTTGATCTTTTCCTGACTGAGAAGATCTATGAAACTATCGTCCGCCAGATCAGGTTGAATCTCTCTGGCGCGTTGCAGCAGTTGAGGCACGATCGATTCGGTGGCATTCAAGCCGGCGCGGTTGATGAGCTCCAGCACTGTCGCCGGTTCGTTGCCGGTTTTGTTGATCTCTATGAATCCGCCCGGTATGGAAGCCGGATATGAGCGTTGGAGAGAACCGACCATCGCGCATGATGTGAAGGCGAGGCTGGGTTTGCTGGGGTCGAGCAGCGCTGACGATTGGAAGGAGTTGGGGGGAACGAAACCGGTGGTTGTTGGTGCGGTCGTGTGCGCGTTGAATGCGCGTTGCGATACTAAGTGTGGTGCGCATCCGGGCATAATCGGTGTTCCCTGAATGCTGAAGGCGTTGCCGACGTTGATGCCGGTATAGCCTCTGATGTAGCGGTGACCGTCAGCGCCTTTCGGTCTGCTCAGAGCGTCGGGCGAGAGTTCGGCGCCGGATGGAATCTGGGCCTCGTTGACGAAGACGTTGGTGCAGTCGCCTGCATGCATGTAAGAAACTTTGTACTGACTTTTTCTGAAGTCAGGGTTGCTTCCGGGAAGCATATTGAAATTAGATAAATTCACCATCTCTTGGAACGGTGAAGAGGCGTAAGACGCATTCGCCAATCTATCCGACAACCGTCTTCCGATCGACTGCTTCGAACCTTCGACCGCGTACCACAGCTGATTCGCATGCGAGAGAGCCGAAATCGAGCCATCGTTTCGCTCAGCCTGCGCGTTCAAACTAACCAGGAGAAGTTGCCCGACGATTCTGTTGTAGGTGAGCAGGTCGACTGTCTCGTTGGACCCTCTCATCAAAGTGGAAAAGTTGTCCTTCTCAAGCCCGGCGTTAAGCGGTACGGCCAGTTGAATCTGTCGTTTCGCTACGGAAAGGGCGGCAGAGTCGGTGACGTCCTGAAACTTACGCGCCCCGGTCAGGTAGGTCACGGCGAACAGCGCTGCGATTGCCAGAACGCACAGTACGCCGGTCACGCACAGCACCAGGAAGATGGAGCCTTGATTGGAACGGTTGCAGCGGGAACGTTTCATGCGTAGAACCTGGTAAGCGCCAAACTGCGTGGGCGTTGATCGATTTGATGCGGGAGATGTCAGTAATACTAGGGGTGAAATGTGACAATGTTGTGACACTGCCTAAAATGCTCAAGAGCCTCACTAGTTGGGCATTTGCCCGTAGGGCGATGTTCCCGGAGCGCTGCCGGCGCTCTGAATGGCAGCCCTGGCCCCAAACGTCACCAGGTGACCGTCTCAGCGGGCAGCTACCGCCGAAGATTAAACGTCGCATTTAATCTTGCAGATCTATATATAAGAGATTCACTGATTAGAGGCTCTATGTTTTCTCTTCATGGTATTCCGATTCGGTGTTAACGGCCCAGACGTTGTCTTTCGACTTGATCCCTTCCACGATGTTGTCGATCGCGGTCATCGCCGCGAGCATCGAGTGATCTTGGTTGTTGTACTTGTGCTGTCCGTTCCTGCCAATCAGGAAAAGATTCTCGAACGTATCGATGTATGCCCGAAGCTCATCAAAACGATCATACGTTCCAAAATAGCCGGGATATGTTTTCGGCATGCGTACTACCGTGGCGTCGAGAATGTGATCTTTACCCACCACTCCGATCTTGTCCAGCTCTTCTACTCCGAGTTTGATCATATCTTCGTCGGAGAGGTTCCAGATCTCGTCTCCTTCATTGCAAAAGTATTCGAGGCTCAACCAGATCTTGGATGGATCTTTCACCATGCCGCTGCCCCAGTTGTTCCATATCTCCACGCGTCCAACTTTGACGTCTGACTCCTGAATGTAGATCCAGTTATCGGAGATCGGGCGGAGAGCCCCCGTTTCAGTTTTCTCAGTGATCATCATCTTGTCCACGAGCACGCCCACTTGAACGAAATCTCTGTAGACGAGACCTTCTGCAATCTCTTTCACATCTTTCGGCACTTCGCACGAGAGATCGCGAACCAGCTCCTTCATCGGCATCGTTGAAAAAACGAAGTCGCCGGAAAAGGTGCGTTTCTCTCCGGTTTGCGAATTCTCTGTCTCCACTGAAGCGATCTGCTTGCCTTCGACGTTGATGAGCGTGACATTGGTGTGGGTGATGATCTCGCCGCCGCGCTCCTTCACTTTTCTAGCCACTTCTTCCCACATCTGCCCGGCGCCAAGTTTGGGGAAGAGGAACTGCTCGACCAGCGATGTCTCAGTTCCTTTCTGTTTCAGATCGCTCGGCGGATTGAGCACCTTCTTCATCGCGTGCATGATCGCTTTGGAAACGTTCAGTCCTTTGATTCGCTGAGCGCCCCATTCGGCGCTGATCTTGTCGCAAGCTATGCCCCACACTTTTTCGGTGTAGTCTTTGAAGAAGGTCAGATAAAGCTCTTTGCCGAAACGGTTGATGAGGAACTGTTCCAGATTGACTTCGGGCTTTATGGGAAACGCTGCCGCTTTCAAGTAGCTGCAGCCGATGCGCACGGTGCGAATCGGTCCCAGATTTTGCAGAGTGCCGAGGTTCAAGCTGATCGGATAGTCGAACAACCGGCGCAAATAGTAAATGCGCGTCTTGCGCTGAATCATGATCATGACCCGATCGTCTTGCTTCGGATCGGCGCCGGATTCGCTGGTTTGTACCAGTCGTGATTTCTGTTGGTAGGTAATCTGCTGTTTGGTGCCGTCGCCGGCGGCGAGCGGTAGCATCTTCATCCACCAGTCCATGACCCGATCAGATTTCGAGAAGAACCGGTGCGGTCCGATGTCAAGCCGGTTGCCTTTGTACTCGACGGTTCGAGCAATTCCGCCCATGTAACTGCTCTTTTCAAGGACGATCGGTTTGATGTCGCTGCGCGTGATCAGTTCGTAAGCGGCCGTCAAACCGGCCGGCCCTGCGCCGATTATGATTGCCGTTCTTTCAGGCATTATGCGGCTCTCCACGCGCCTATGCCGTTACTGACTTTGGTCATTCAATGCCGCAGGGAATGCGGTGCCTGCGGGACTGCAGTTCAGTCGTCAGTGAGCCGGCTGCTTGATGCAACCCTATAGTAACATGCCCACAGTTTGACTAATATCTCCGGTCTTTTTCCCAACTCCAGGCGGTTTCAACAATCCGTTTGAGGTCGTATTCCGGCTGCCAACTGAGCACGCTTTTGGCTTTGGCGTTGTTGGCCACGAGCACCGGTGGGTCGCCGAAGCGGCGTGGAGCGATTCGGAAGGGGACTTTCCGACCGGTTACTTCCTGACATATATTGACGACTTCTTTGACCGAGGCACCGTATTCGGTTCCAAGATTGATGCATTCGCTGATCGGTTTCTCTTTCAACAAATTCAGGGCGCTCAGATGCGCCGCCGCCAGGTCGGTGACGTGAATGTAATCGCGTATGCATGTGCCGTCGCGAGTCTCGTAATCGTCGCCGAGTATATCCACATGGCTCAGGGTGCCGAGCGCCGCTTTGAGGGCGCGGGGAACTATGTGCGGCTCGGGCTCGTGACTTTCGCCGATGCCACCATCTTTGTCAGCGCCGGCGGCGTTGAAATACCGCAAGGCGACAAACGACCACTCTTTGGTCTGAGCGAGCGAGTGAAGAATCTGCTCGATAATCAATTTCGTGTTGCCGTAAACATTCACCGGTCTCTGGGGATGTTTTTCGTCCAACGGCACATACTCGGGAACGCCGTAGGTGGCGCAAGTAGACGAGAATACGATGCGCCTTATCTTGTGGCGCTCCATCGCTTCGAACAGGTTGATCGATTGGACGACGTTGTTGTGCAGATACTTGAACGGATGCTCCTGCGAGTCGCCGACATAGGCGCTGGCGGCAAAGTGGACCACCGCCTCGATCTCATGCTTGGAGAAGACTTGAGAGAGCTTCTCCTGATCGCCTATCGAGCAGTTGACGAAGTGGGCACCGGCGCTCGTCGCCGCCTGCTCGTGCCCTTCAGAGAGATTGTCGATCACCACCAGCTCGGAGGCGCTTTTCCGGCGCGAGTATTCGCGCACGAAATGGCTGCCAACATATCCTGCTCCGCCGGTAACTAAGATCATTCTCGCTCCTGGAAACTATTCGTGAAAATGTCTCGCACCGAACGGTTTTTGTGGCTATGATGCAAGTCATTCTGAGACAATCATGAATGTTGCCTGATCGAATGCAGAATGGCAAGGCACGGAGGTTGGGAAGTGGGAACTGCCGAATGGCGTGATGCGCGCCGGGTCCGGTCGAGGCGGGCTGAAAACGACCGCGAGGATAATATTTTTAATGGTGGAACCAGGCTGGAGTCCACTCGCATCGACGGCGTGCCGGTTTTGCGCCTGAGTGCGTGGCCGGCAAACGTTGCCAATCCACCTCACTCGTTCGCTCTGGCGCTGGCAGACTCGACCGGCTCCGGTTCTGCGCCGGACCCGGCGGAGAACGATTGGCCGGACGAAGATTTCGGCGACGACGATGAACAGGAAGAAAGGCGCAATCTGCGCCCCGATTTTAAGCGGGATTTTGCCGAATACTCAGAGGGCAGCACTGACTGGGAACCGGCCGGAGCGACGACGCCCTTGCCGCTCAAACTGGAGTGGCGACAAACAGCCGAAAGCAGATGGCAGTTTGATTTTCAGTTGGAACCGGATGCCCGCTGTTTCGCTCTTGGCGAGCGCCAGTCAGGGCTCAACTTACGCTCGGCCGTGCACACTCTCTTCAATACCGACGACGATAAACACATCGAGTCGATCGATTCGATGTACATCTCGATTCCGTTTCTGATCGTTTGGCACCGCGGGCAGTGCAGCGCTTTGTTCCTCGATTCCCCGGCGAGACAGAAGTGGGATCTTGATGCCGAGCTGACCGGTAACGGTCGCATTGAGCTTCTCTCGCGTCGCGGCTGGCAGCTTTATATGCTCGGCCCGGGTCGGCTACCCGACATGGTCAGCGCCTTCACGAAGGTGACGGGTCGCTCGCCTCTTCCGCCGTTGTGGGCGTTGGGGCATCAGCAGAGTCGCTGGAGTTATCCGGATCAAGACACTGTCATACGGATCGCCAGCGAATTTCGGTCGCGTCAGATTCCCTGTGACACGATCGTTCTGGACATCGATTATATGGAGGACTATCGGGTCTTCACCTATTCGAAGGAGCGGTTTCCCGAGTTCAAGCAGTTGATCTCGGATCTCGGCAACAACGATTTCAAAGTTGTGGTGATCGTCGATCCGGGAGTTAAGAAGGACGTTAAATATCAAGTTTTCAAAGATGGCAAGAAGCACGGGTTGTTTTGCACCACTAGCGATGGCAAACCGTTTGTCGGTGAAGTATGGCCAGGCGCTTCCGTTTTGCCTGACTTCGTCAAGCCGGAAACCCGTACATGGTGGGCGGCGCAGCACGGCTTCTACACCGACCTTGGCGTCGCCGGAATCTGGACCGATATGAATGAACCCTCTCTGTTTCAAAATCAACGTCCGCTCGATAAAGATGCGAAAGAGTTGCCGCCGGATAATCGGCAGTTGTTTATGCAGCAGGCGCCGGAAGGACCGGTGGGACATTTCGAGGTGCGCAACGTATACGGACTGCAAATGAGCAGAGCCACGTACGACGGGCTGCTTGCCCTGCGTCCTCGCGAGCGACCTTTTGTTCTGACCCGATCGGCCTACGCCGGAATTCAGAGATACGCTGCAGTTTGGCTGGGCGACAACCGCTCATGGTGGGAACAACTTGCGCGTTCCATTCCCATGCTTTTGAATATGGGATTGTCCGGCGTTCCCTTCTGTGGTGTGGATATTGGTGGGTTCTATGAAGACTGCTCGGCCGAACTGCTTGTGCGCTGGTATGCGCTCGGTATCTTCTATCCGTTCTTCAGGAACCACTGCTCGAGATTATCCTGCTCCCAGGAGCCATGGGCATTTTCACCGGTAGCGGAAGGTCATTGCAAGGCTTTGATCGAGTGGCGATATCGTCTGCTGCCGTACATTCAGCAGCTGTTTTTCGAACATGCGCGCACCGGCGCCCCTTTGATGCGCCCCATGGCTTGGCACTATCCGGACGATGAATTCGCCGTCGAAATCGACGATCAATTTCTCTTCGGGGAAGACATCCTGGTGGCGCCGATAGTGCAGCGCGGTCGCACTACCCGCAGTGTCTATCTGCCTGAAGGTCGGTGGCACAGTTTGGACGGCAAACAATCGTTCGAGGGTGGACGGTTGCACAAGATGCGGTTCGGGCTCGGGCAGGTGCCGGCGCTCGTTAGAGACGGAGCCATTTTGCCGCTGGCGGATGTTATGCAGACTACCCGCGAGCTGGCGAAATCGCCCATAACTTTTCATTGCTATGGCGACAGTGGACGGGGCTATTTCTATGAAGATGATGGTATAAGTTTTGAGTATCTGGACGGCGATTTTAATCAGTGGCGGGTAAGCGTCGAGAATGGAACGTTCCGAGCCCAGCCAATGAGCCTCGGTTTTGAACGTCCTGAGCGGAAATATCAGTTGCTGTACAAGGGAAAATCGCAACCGGTCCAGCTGATTATTTAAGAGCCTGTTTCTATCTCCTCCCGCAGTATTTAACGCCAGAACCCTTCTTGTGAGGTTTCGAGATGATCGCGTCGGATAGCAATCTCAAGGTGCACGAGCAGCATCTGTTTTTCCTGAGAACTCATCGCGGCGATGTCGAGAAACTGGGTCCGCACACCCTTGTCACCAGCAATAAGTCGCAGTACACGTATGTTGTTCTGGGCGATGGCGGCAGCGAGGACGTACTCGATCGGTTCGCCACAGTGCACCTGGTACCGTGGAGCGGAGATTGGGTTGGACGTCTTTGCGCTCGGGGCTATGTCGAGAAGGAAGGCATCAACTATATGGTGCTCGACGGCTTATACAGCGAGTGGGCTAACAAGAGCGAAGTGTCGGTAAAGCTGGCTGGCAGCGCCGAGGATTACGAACAGTTTACGGAGATTCAAGGGCGCGCCTTTTTGCCTTCGGCAGACGCGTATCAGCAGTGGCAACCGTGGTTGCTCCAGCAAAACTTGCAAGTAATGGGACAACCGGAGCACAAGTTCTATATCGGCTCTGTCAACGGAGTGCCGGTTGGAGTGGCGCTGACGATCGCAAACGAAGATACTTTGGGTCTGTATGCGGTGGCGACGTTATCGCAGTTTCGCGGTCAAGGAATTGCTACCTTCATCATGAAACGCGCCCTCGAAGACAGCGACGTTGGCTCTAAGAAGATTACTCTGCAAACTGCCGCCGGATCAAGCGCCGAGCGGCTCTACAAGAAGCTCGGCTTCTCATCGGCATTTCTGGCGCATGTCTATTCACGTGAATAAAGTTTCGCAGTGAACCAGGTTATGATTCGCTCGGAATGTTGGCACGGAACATGTCGAGAACATACAGGGCGACGTCCGGCGAGCGCAGTTCGTTCAGCGACCAAACGGCACGTTCACCTGCTCTGGTCAGAGCGTGATTCTCGCCGAGGGCGGCGGTGGAGAAATATATCTCTAGTTTGAGTTGGCGAATTGCTTCGTCGACTCTGCCCTTCATCAGCTCCGCTTCCGCTTTGTTCAACAGTTCGTTGCAGTACTCTTCCGCTGTTTTGGCGTACAAACCGAGATCAGTCACGCTCTGTTTTTGTTCTTCCTTCTTGTTGTTCACTTTGCCCTCGTCGGCGCCGACAAACTGTGCCTGTCCCACAAGAATTACGTTCATTCGGGTGTCCCTCATGCGGAAGTTGTAACTGCTCTCGATGTCCAAACGCGTCTTAACTGCGACCATTCTCTCCTTTTGCTCCTGAAGAAATCCTGAAAGCAGTGGGAGAATTCCCACGTACTGAAATGGGAGAATTCCCAGTCCGCTTTCGGAATGGCAAGCAGGATTGGCGTTTTCAGCGCTCGGCCGCAAATATGAGCGGCAGTTAAACTATTTCAAAGAAATGCGCCAGGACCGGCTTTTTCTGGTATCACAGAGGCTGACAGATTGTGGAATTCAGCGCGGCTGTTCGTTGGTTGAGTTGGCGAGGTGCGGTTCGATGTTGATGAGGCCAGTGGCGATGCGAACGTATCGGATATTAATGATGGTTGCTTGTGTCGTCCTGGTCGGTTCGGTGATGCCAGCGTCAGCGAACAACTACAGCAACAATATGACCTACTCGATTCCTTTTCTTCAGTCTTCCGGCGGTTATCTGCCTTTTCTCGGGAGCGGCATGCTACCGGGATTTGCCAGTGGCTATCTGCCGTTTGGTGTGAGGAACGCGCTCACTCGTCCATACAATTATTCTCCGAACAATCAACCGCCGTCTGGGCAACAATCTTCTTCGTTTGCCGGTAGCCCGGCCAACGGCAAGCCGATGTTACAGGAGCCGTATGCCGATCCGGAACCGGTAGGCGATCCTCGCCAACGGGTGAGAGCGTTTCGCGTTGAAAAAGGCTTTGGCGTGCACGATCAGGTCGCATATGCCCGCAAGCGCGTCCCGGATTCGACACCGCCGCAGGCAGTTCCACAAGCGGCCCCGGACCATAGTCATCATTTATCCGTTCCGCCCGTAGCACAAGCCGGAAAACATTCTTCTCCTGAAGCGGCGGCGAACTTTATCGATAGTGTCAACAATAAATATAACGGAGACATCAAGCAAGCATTGTTTGATCCGGAAACCAGAGCTTCCGCCAAATCGATCGGATTGATCGATGAAGATGGCTTATTCGATGCGAACTTTAGCCCTGCCCGCGTGGATACTATGCGCGGTATTTTGCGTGATTCCTCGCTTGATCCACAGAGCAAAGTAGGGGCGCTCAAATTCCTTTTGCCCGCTCAATCGTCGCAGTAGAGTCGTCGTTGTAGATTCGTTGCCCTAGTTTCGCCGCTGTGGATTTGCGGTATGAGAGAGTCGCCGTATAAAACTGGTTCCACTAGAGTCGCAGATCTGTCTATTGATCCGCTTTGACTACAGCTTGCCAGGCCCCGGCGTTCGAGCCATTGGCCGCCGCTCTCATCTTGCGTGAGAAGAACCGAGCCAGTTTGCTGCCGCTTCTCATTTTGGCAGGAACCAATTTGTATCCGGGCGGGGGTGAGTCGGTTGCCAGCATACTTCCGATGAGTTTGAATGGAATGGAGTGACCGCTAAAACCTGTGTCTAAGGCGGTGAAATTAATGCCTTCGATACGGTTGAGGAGCTTGCTGAGATCGAAGGTCTGACCTCCTTCGCCGTTTATTGTAAAGGATAGTCCGTTGCCGCTCAGTCCGAACTTTGGAGGGGAGGCAGATTCACCTTCTCCTGATTTGGCACCGTTTATGGTTGTGCCTTCGGCTGGATCGGCAGCACCGTCTGTAGTGCTAGCCTCAATTCTCACAGGCGGCTGTGTCGCACCGCTGTCGGTGCTGGCGGATATGGATGCCGGTTTGCCGGCGGCGCCGCCTGGTGGAACTATCGATCGCAGGGCGGGCAGTTGGGATCGGTCGAAAATCGCCCCCACTCCTTCGCCCAGTCTGTAATAGCCTCCGTAAAGCATCTGCGACAGAGGCAGCATCTTATCTCTGTATGAAACATATAGCCGCAGTGTGCCGCCTTTACCGTACCGCATTCCTAGAATGTAATGTTTGAAAGTTTCCTCGTCTACGTCGGGCGAGATCAGTTCCGCATCCTTAATCAGTTCAGTACCGGCGATGAGCGGAACCGATCGCACGACCAGGCGGTTGCCCATGCTGTGAGAAAGCATGATCACTTCCAGCGGATGATGCTCGCGAAATTGGAGGAGGTCCGAGAGAAACATATTGAAGTGACCTTGCGAATATTCATTGTTGCCACCATCGATCATATATCCGAGCATCTTCGGGACCGAGGGCCAGGAGTACAGCACGATGGGACGCTCTAGATAATAGGAAAGCTGTGCCGCGTCGGAAGCCGCGTCTTCAAAGGCGTCGTCAGCGCCGTGCACAAAAACGCCCAGCTCGTTTTTCCCTGATTGATCGAGGACGTGCGCGATCAGCTCGAAGAACTGCTTTTTGCTTTCCACCGGATTGCTGTCATCGATCCGACGTTTAACGGAAGGTCCGCGATGCAAGGTGTTGGACGTTGTCCATCCGAGTTTGGCGAACTTCTCGTTTTTGCTCTTCAGCTCTTTGTTTGCCACCGGAACATACGCAGTGCCGTAATACATATCGTGTTTGCAGTGCGTGATGTATTTGCGTTGGGAACCGAACGTTTCGCCGGTTCGATTTCTGTCGGTTAAGAAATACACCGGTACGACCACGAATTTGTCAGGTGGCTCCACGGCCATTGTCGAGAGCGCCAGGCTGATAGCGGCGAAGAATGCGCCGGCCAGCGCCAAGCAGAAGGTTGGTCGTCGCCAAGATGATTGTGTTCTTAACATGGGTTAATCAACATACTAGAGGTAATGGTCTAAACTCAACTCTCTAACATCGGTTCCCGCGAGAGTAATTAAATGAGTTTTGCGCATGATCTGGCTGCGGCTGCAAATGTTAGTGTCTCGTCTGCTTACAGCACGGGTCTCGCCTCTGTTTTGCACGGGCAATCCACAGAGAGACCGTTGCATGCAGCCGTCGTTTTTGATGGTATCACATACAGTTATGGCGACATTCATTCACGGGCGCAAAAGTTTGCGGCGGAGTTGCGATCTGCCGGAGTAGGAAAAGGCGATCGGGCTGGATTGCTGCTTCCCAACAGTCCCGACTTCATCGCTGCTTTCTTCGCCATTACCGGCATCGGCGCTACAGTTGTGCCGATCAATCCGCTCTTGCGGTCGGAAGAGATCGAGCATATTCTCGCCGACTCCTCTGCCAAGACGCTGATCGTTCATGAACTCAATTGGCATGAAGCTGAAAGAGCGGCGAAGCAGCTGCCTGAGCTCGGCAACGTTTTTATTGTTTCGCGCATTGAGACGGCGCCCAAAAATATAGCCGCCACGCACTCATCTGCGTCTTCCGGCGGACCGAAAATTCACGTGCTGGTAAGCGAGCACCTGGCTCAGCAAGGGCGTCTTCATTCGCACGTCAAATGGGAACCGGTGACCGACCCGGCGAGCGATTTGGCGGTATTGGTCTACACCTCCGGAACAACCGGCAAGCCGAAAGGGGCGATGCTCACCCACACAAGTTTGATGTCGACGGTGGAGATGTTTCATAACATGGTTCCGATCACCAGCAACGATCGATTTCTCGTTGTTCTGCCGTTGTGCCACATATACGGCATGGCGATTTTAGTTTTGGGAGTGCTGGCAAAAGGTGCCACGCTTGTCATGCTCGAGAAGTTCGATCCTCAAGCCGCTCTGCAGTTGATCGAGAAGGAAAAAATCACCATTGTTCCGGCGGTGCCTGCCATGTATCAGTTCATGCTGATGGCACTGGACAAGGTCAAAGCAGATCTCTCAACGCTGAGACTGTTTATTAGCGGCGCCGCACCGTTGCCGGTGACTCTGTGTCGGCAGATCGGTGAACGGTTTGGCGTCACCGTGATCGAAGGTTACGGATTGACGGAAACCTCCTCGGTTGTTTCGGTCACTCCGATCGGCAAGACGAGACCGGGTTCTGCCGGAGTGGCAGTGCCTCCGGTACAGCTTGCCATCGTGGACGGTGCAGGAAATAATTTGCCTCGCGGCTCTGAATTCGTAGGCGAAATCACAGTCAAGGGTCCGAATGTGATGCTCGGATATTTCGGCAAGCCGGAAGCGACGCAAGAGTGCCTCAAAGACGGATGGCTGTCTACAGGTGATCTTGGTTATGTCGACGAAGATGGTTACCTCTTTATCGTCGGGCGCAGCAAAGAGTTGATTATCAGAGGCGGGCAGAATATTTACCCCCGCGAGATCGAAGATGCTATCGTACGTATGCCGCAGGTTGCCGAAGTTGCGGTTGTGGGAGTGCCCGATCAATTTATGGGTGAAAGAGTGAAAGCGGTTGTCGTGCTTCGCAGCGGCTGTTTACTTACCGAAGACGAAGTAAAGGCGTTCTGTATAGAGCATCTGGCTGAGTACAAAGTGCCGCGTTTGGTTGAGTTCATCCCTGTATTGCCGCGCAACTCGACCGGCAAAGTCCTCAAGCGCATGCTGATAGAATCAACCTGAGCAAATATTGGAAACCCGGAAACCGTCGCTCGTTAAGCGAGCCTGTCGTTGTTAGAATGGTGGTAACTCACTCTCATCCGAAAGACTACGAATGGAAACGCAAGATACACCGACCATCAACATCTTTATCGCCGAAGATCATGAGATCACTCGGGTTGGGTTGAAGCTTACTTTGGAGCACGTCAGCGGCTTCAAGGTTGTGGGAGAAGCCGAAGACGGGAAGCGAACCGTCAAAGAAGTGCTCGAATTGAAGCCGCACGTCGTTTTGATGGACATCGGCCTGCCTCTGCTGGACGGTATCGATGCGACCTGCCGGATTAAGACAGAATCGCCGGGGATTCGAGTAATCATGCTCACGTCGCACGACAACGACCGCGACATATTTGCCGCGCTCGGAGCGGGAGCTGACGGTTATTGCCTTAAAGAAGTATCGGGATCTCAGTTGATCATGGCGATCCGCGCTGTCGCAGACGGAGTTGCCTGGCTCGACCCGGGCATCGCCAGTCGAGTTTTGCGGGCGGTCGCCACCGCCACGCCTCATTCGCCCGCAAGTGAAGATGGCGCCGTAAAAGCGCCGGGCCCATCTCCTTTGTCGCAGCGTGAATTGGACGTGCTTCGTCTCGTCGTCGAAGGTCTCAGCAATCAGGAGATCGCCGATCGTCTGATTCTCAGCGTCGAAACCATCAAAACCCACATGCGCCACATCATGGAGAAGCTAGCCGTCTCCGACCGAACTCAGGCCGCGGTCAAAGCGATGCGCGAAGGTCTTGTTTAACCTTCCTTCGCTTTTCTTCGTTTCTCCCAATCTCATAAGTATTTTCCGCCTCTGAGTTCACAAAGAGTTCACGCCGGTCTCATATTCTCTTCGAAGAAGCGATACAGCAATAATCATATCGACACGCATCGGAAACCCCTAGGAAACCCTGGTTGCTGTATCGCTTTGTTTTTTTATAGCGCTCCGGCGCCTCGCAAGCTCGTCTTCACTGTGCTCGTCTCCTGCTCGCGCGCGCAACAGTTCTTGGGCTGGGCGCGTCACCCGAGTACGGTCCTTTGAGCCTGAATTCCTTGACTATTCAACCTATTGAATAATGCCTCATTTCTGAGAGGCATATGGAATAGACCTGGAGTCCATCTCTTCAAAGAAACGTCCGTTTCGGAATTCTCTAAGGCTAGATCCTCTCTAAACCCCTAAAAGACCATCCACAACCGGTTTTTTTTTGGCTGATACACGCTTTCGTTAGTAGCGATTTTGAGAATTTACGAGAGGCTGGCGGCCGCATAGGATGGGTGTATTCAGCGCCGAGGAGTGCACCATGACCGCGACCTTCCTATGTAATCAATCATCTCAGGCTCCCGCCTCGCTTCCGTCGGACGGACAAGACGCTGCTTTCCGCAACGACCCGGCCTCGGAAGCTACGTTGCGGTTGAAGTGTGTGCAGACCGGCGCTGAATGCCAGTTCGAGAACCACGAGGATTGCTGCTGCAAAGTTGAAAGCACGGCGTGCGAAGAGCTTGTGTTGCTGCTCTGTCTGGTGCCGCTCATATTTGCAGGAGCGTTGCTTGTGTGTCTCATATTTGACGCAGACCAGGGGATCGTCGGCGCGGCAGCCGTGTCGGCGATCCTACTTGGAGTGTTCAAATGCGTTCGATCTCTCAATAACAAAGGGCGCCATTAAGGCGGAACCGAGGGCCGAGCGTACCTACTCTGCCATTCCTTTGTTGGCCATCTGCTGAAGCCTGGCGACGCGGTCTGCTGTCGGCGGGTGCGTTGAGAACAGTTTCGTGAACATGTTCGGATTCGGTTTGATGATGTACATCGACGACAGAGCGGGATTAGTCTGCATCGGCGTTTGGTAGCTGCTCTCTTCGATATCTTTCAATGCGTCGGCTAGCTCCATCGGCTTACCGCACAAACGCGCTCCGGATGCGTCTGCTTCGTACTCTCTCGATCGCGAAATTGCCAACTGCACCAGCATCGCTGCAAACGGGGCTACTATCGCCAGCGCGATTGCGAAGATCGGATTGACGCTGCGATCTCGATCGCTGCTGCCACCGAAGTACATGAGGTTGTGCGCCATCATCGTGATTACAGAAGCCAAAACCGCCGCAATCGATGTAATCAAAATATCTCCATTTTTCACGTGACTGAGCTCATGGGCGAGCACTCCCTCGAGTTCCTGCCAATTGAGAATGCGCATGATTCCCTGCGTGACGGCGATAGCAGCGTGGTTGGTATCGCGCCCGGTTGCGAAAGCGTTGGCAGCATCGGTCGGAATTACGTAGATGTCCGGAACCGGAATGTTCGCGCGCCCGGCCAGCCGTTCCACAATCTGATAAAGCTCCGGTGCCTCTTCGCGCGAGACAGGCTGCGCGCCGCTCATCTTCAGCGCCATCGATGCCGAGAACCAGTAGCTGAAGAAGTTTGTTCCTACCGCGAACAGGAAGGCGATGATCATGCCGCCGCGGCCCCAGAGCGAGCCCAGACTGACGATGATCGCCGTCAAAAAACCCATCAATAATATTGTTCGCAGAGTGTTCATCACTTTTCCCTTCTTGGGTACACCGCCGACAATTTGTGGCGACACACACTTTGAATGTAGTTGTTTGAATGAGGTTTCTTCTAGATTGTTGCGAAGAATTAAACTTCTTTGCAGGCTCCGTGGGCGCTCATTGTTCGCAAATAATTAGGGTCGTGAGGTTAGGCGGCGGTGCGTTGTACACTCACCTTCGTTGCTGTTGGTAGAGACGTCAGGCGGCTAAATTCGAGCCGAGGAGAAAGTGATGGCAGTGAAAGAGCTGACACGAGTGGAAAAAGATTCGATGGGAACGATGGAAGTTCCGGTAGAGGCGTATTACGGCGCCAGCACCCAGCGGGCGGTGCTCAACTTCCCGATCAGCGATTTGCGCTTCCAGCGCTCCTTTATCCGCGCCCTTGCCCTAATCAAGCACTGCGCCGCCGAGGTTAACTCCGAGTTCGGCGACGTCGATGCGAAGACCGCCAAGGCGATCAAAGAGGCAGCTATGGAGATTGCCGACGGCAAGTTCGATTCCCAGTTCGTCGTCGATATCTTTCAAACCGGCTCCGGCACGTCTACCAACATGAACGCCAACGAAGTGATCGCCAACCGAGCTATCGAGCTGCTCGGCGGACAGAAAGGTGATCGCAAACTGGTTCACCCCAACGATCACGTTAATTTCGGAATGTCATCAAACGACGCGATTCCCACGGCAATTCACGTTGCCGCGTTAATTGAGATCAGAGAGAAACTGAAACCGGCGCTGGAAAAGCTGGCTGCGAGCCTGAAGACGAGAGCGGCGGAGTTCATGCCGGTGATCAAGACCGGCAGAACCCACTTGCAGGATGCCACTCCGATTCGGCTTGGACAGGAGTTTCTCGGTTATGCCGGACAGGTAGAGCGCGCCATCGAGCGTCTGACATTCGCTGAAGAACGCTTGTCTCAAGTGGCCCTCGGTGGAACTGCTGTCGGCACCGGCATCAACTCGAGACCTGAATATGCCGGCAAAGTGTTGGCTAAACTGGCAACAATAACTGGGGTCATCGTCAAAGAGTCGACCAATCATTTCCAAGCCCAAAGCACGCTCGATGAAGTGGTTGAGACCTCCGGCGTGTTGAAGACGATCGCCGTCGGCTTGATGAAGATCGCCAACGACGTGCGCTGGCTTGGCTGCGGACCCCGCGCCGGAATCGCTGAGATTGCTCTGCCTGAGGTTCAGCCTGGCAGCTCGATCATGCCCGGCAAGGTCAACCCTGTTATCGCTGAGGCTGTTTGCATGGTGGCGGCGCAGGTGATCGGCAACGATGCCACCATCACAATCGCCGGTCAGTCCGGCAACTTTGAGCTCAACGTCATGATGCCGGTGGCTGCTTACAATCTCCTCCAGTCGATCATGATTCTTTCAACCGTCACCGAGAACTTCCGGGCCAAGTTGGTCGAAGGTTTGAAGGCTACCGACCGCGGACCCGAGCTGGTCGAGCGCGGTCTGTCGCTGTGCACAGCCCTGGTCCCGGAAATCGGCTACGACATGGCGGCTCAGATCTCCCACGACGCTTTCGAATCGGGCGAAACCATTCGTCAGGTAGCGTTGAAGAAGACGAAACTGACCGAAAAAGACCTGGAGCGACTGCTCGACCCGTTCAAAATGACCAAACCTGGGCTAGAGTAAACCCAGGTGACCGTTTCGGACATCGGAACCAAGCAGCCGGCTGTTCAGCGGCTGCGGGAGAAAGCAGGCTATTGGGCCGGTTTATGAACATGTCCAGCGATATTGAAAGTCAATACTGGTTAAAGGAAATGACTAGTGGTAGTTTGATCTATACGAGATCGATAAATTTCGTAGGTGTCTGTTGACTACCAAATTAGATCGCCGCTCGATAAGCATGCAAAACCGGTTTAGACGCTGGTTTTTCCATGGAATCCGAGAGAGCCACAAGAAGCAAAGTCAGCATCAGGCTGACTGGTACAAGGTCATGTGCCTGACCGGCGTTGACTACTTCTCGTCGCTTGGATACGCACCTGGTATCGCCTTTCTCGCCGCCGGCGTTCTGTCGCCGATCGCCACCGTCATCCTGGTATTGCTGACTCTGGTTGGAGCTTTGCCGGTGTACTGCCGAGTCGCCGACGAGAGCCCGTTCGGGCAGGGCAGCATCTCAATGTTGGAGCGCTTGCTCGGTGGCTGGAAGGGTAAAGCGCTGGTTTTGTGCTTGTTAGGTTTCGCGGCAACCGATTTCATTATCACAATCACTCTGTCTGCTGCTGACGCATCCGCTCACATGGTGCAGAATCCGATTCTGCCGCTGTGGATGCATGACAGAATGGCGATGACGCTCGTTCTGCTGCTGATGCTCGGCGGCGTCTTCCTCATGGGATTTCGAGAAGCTATCGGGGTGTCGTTTGCCATCGTTAGCGTCTATCTTCTTCTCAATACTGCAGTCGTGATCTACGGTCTAATGCATCTCTCAGGCGAGCTTCCCAAAATCAACGATTGGGTGGCGCGCTTGTTCGCTCGGCACGGCAATCCGTGGTTGATGATCGGCTACTCTGTTTTGCTGTTCCCGAAACTGGCTCTCGGTATGTCGGGATTCGAGACCGGCGTCGCCGTTATGCCTCTGGTCAAGGGTGCTGAAGACGACGATCCGGAGCATCCGGTGGTGCGCATCCGCAACACCAGAAAGCTGCTCATTTCCGCCGCAATTATCATGAGCGTGTTTCTTCTCATCACGTCGTTCCTCACAACCATCTTGATTCCGGAAAATGAGTTCGGTCCGACCGGAAAGGCTAACGGCCGCGCCATCGCTTATCTCGCCCACAATTTCCTTGGCGAAGGCTTCGGCACTGCGTACGACCTGAGTTCGATTCTCATTCTCTGGTTCGCCGGCGCATCGGCGATGACCGGTCTGCTCAACCTGGTTCCCCGTTATCTGCCGCGATACGGTATGGCACCGGAATGGGCGCGGGCGACCCGACCGCTGGTGGTGTTCTTCACCCTCGTCGGTTTTATCGTTACCTGGTGGTTCAAAGCCGATGTCGATGCTCAGGGCGGTGCTTACGCAACCGGCGTGCTCGTTCTGATGACGTCGGCGGCGCTCGCGTGTACTTTGAGCGCATGGAAATCTCAACCAGTCAGGGGGTGGATGTTCCTGGCGATCTGTCTTGTTTTTGTGTACACGTCCATCACCAACTGCATCGAGCGCCCTGAAGGTTTGCAGATCGCCTCGTTGTTTATTCTCACAATTTTCCTCGCTTCCCTGATCTCGCGAGCGGCGCGCGCGACCGAGCTGCGGGTGCAACGCATCATATTGGACGACACGGCGCAGAGTTTTATCGATGAAGCAAAAAGCAGTTTCCTCGGGCAGATAAGAATTCTCGCGCATCGACCTGGTGGCACTGATTACGCCACCAAGGAGAAAGAAGCGCGCGACACTCACAGCATTCAAGCGCCGGAAGGCAACTTCATTTTCCTCGAAGTTTCATTGAAAGACGCTTCCGATTTTATGGAAGACTGTTTGGAGATTAAGGGATACAACGTGGACGGATTCCAGGTTTTGCGCTGTGCCAGCCCGGCGATTCCTAATGCGATCGCAGCTATCCTCTTTCATCTGCGGGATTACACAAACAATATTCCAAACGCATACTTCGGCTGGACAGAAGGCAATCCTATCGGTTACATCTTCAAATACATTTTCTTTGGTGAGGGTGAAACCGCACCGGTAACCCGTGAGATTCTGCGAGAGTTGGAACCAAATCCCAAACGGCGACCCACGATTCACGTAGGCTAGTGGCATGGAAAACATCCTCATCATTGTGGTTGCGATCGTTGGTACCGCTGGTCTGCTTTTTTATTTCAGGGGCGGCAAAAAGGCTGATCACGCTCTGGCTCACCAGCTGGTAGGCGAAGCGCTGGAAGAGAAACGCAAGGGAAATATAGACCACATGCAGTATCTGCTCCAGAATGCCCTGGGGCAGTTCGAGTCCGGAGCTGTGGACGACATGAGCAAGTACTCGACGTGCATAGTGAATCTGGCTGAGTCTTACACCAGAACCGGCAAGTTCGATCAAGCCCGCGAGCTGTATAAAAGAATGTTGGCGAAGTGGGAAACGGCGTTGAATACGCGCGATCAAACGAGTCTGCTCGAGATCGATTACTTTGCATCAACTGCAGATTTCGGCAGTGGCATTTCTGACGTCGCTAACTTTTATCGTAAGGTAGTAGCTGTGAAGAAACAGATGTTCGGTCTCAACCACAAAGAGGTGGCGAACAGCATGATTCTGTGTTCCAGACTGTTGGCGAAGGCGGGAGAGCGAGCCGAAGCCCAGCAGATGGAGGCGGAAGCGAATGAGCTGGGAGGTACCTGATGAAATGGGCGTCTGCGATTGCTCATGAAAAAGAGAAACGCTACGGCAGTGCGCGGCAATACATCGCTAACTGCGTGGAGCAGCTGCAGTTTCAACTGTCGGGCGAAACGCCCGATCTCGCTGTTCTTTTCGTCTCGCCGCATTTTATAGATGAATACGACCACATTCCCGAGCTGATCGCTAGCGGGCTGGGCCCGAAGCATCTTGTCGGTTGTTCTGCTGGAGGGTTGATAGGTGGTGGCATCGAGGTTGAGCAACAACAGGCGATCGCTCTGACGGCTGCGGTTCTTCCCGGCGTCGACATCAAAACATTTCATATCAGCGACGATGAGCTTCCCGATCTTGATGATGGCCCGTCGGCTTGGGAGAAGCTGATGGACGTAGAGTCCAGTGCGGAACCTAGCTTTGTCCTGCTACCTGATCCGTTCAGTTTTCATATAGATACTCTTGTGCAAGGGTTGGATTTTGCATTTCCGCGCGCGAAAAAACTAGGTGGACTCGCATCTGGTGCAAACAGGAACGGATTGAACGCACTGTTTCGCGACGGCGAGGTGCATCGTTCCGGGGCGGTCGGTGCTTCGATCTACGGCAATGTCATAGTGGACGCGGTGGTGGCACAAGGATGCCGACCGATCGGCAAACCGTTCAGAGTCACTAAGTGCAAAGGAAATTTCTTGCTTGAACTGGATGGTCAGGCGGCGGTTCATACCCTCAAGGATGTTCTCGAGAGCCTGTCTCCTGAAGATCAGGAACTTGCTCGCAACTCGTTGTTCCTTGGTGTGGTCATGGATGAATTCAAGGACGACTTTAAGGTGGGCGACTTTCTCATTCGCAATATTATCGGCATCGAGCCCAGAACCGGCGCTCTCGTAATCGGTGAGCTGTTGCGCAACGAGCGCACCGTTCAGTTTCACCTCCGTGATGCCACCACATCTGCCGAAGACCTGAAGAATCTGTTGAAACAGTACCGCCAACAAAGTTCCGAAAGCGCTGACGCTGCAGGCGCTCTCCTCTTCTCATGCCTCGGTCGCGGCCGCCATCTGTACGGCTCGCCCAACCACGACAGCGAATGCTTCCGCCAATTTCTCGGCGAGATTCCTCTAGGCGGCTTCTTCTGCAACGGCGAAATCGGACCCGTCGGCGGCACCACCTTCCTGCACGGCTACACCTCATCCTTCGGCATCTTCCGATCCAAAACCCCCGCCGTCTAGCCGCCGCTCTCTGGAAGTAGGGGCGACGCCATGCGTCGCCCAAGGCACTCGTGAAGCGAGATACGCTGGCGTCCAACCGGCACCGGGCTGCTTGGGCGGAACACTCGATCGAAACCGCCAATTCTCGCTGCCGAAAGTGTTGGCAACTTGCCTCATCTGCGGTCCACGCTAGCTGATAAACTAGTGATGTCATCTGACTATGCGGGATCTACAACATTGACAGACAGAGTCCTCATCCTAACCTTCACCTTTATCGCCGCCGTCGCGGTCGGAATCCCGTGCCAAACCGCTGCCTACGCCCAGGGCGCCAGCCATCATGCTCCGGCTGCTAAGGGCAGACCTCAAGCCCCCGGGCACGCTCACTCTGGAGGCTCCGCTCTCCAACCTGCCATCGACGCGTATCTAAACCGACTTCGCCCGAAACTTTATGCGAACTGGTTGTTGCCCGACGGCAACAACAACGTTGAGATCACCGCCACTCTCGATGAGAAGGGAAACACCGAGCAAACGCAGGTGACAAGCAACCCCAAGAACGGCACAGCCGAACAGGCCGCCGCCGACGCGTTCTCTAAAGCACAACCTCTAGAGAGTCTGCCTTCAGGAATCGACAAGGCCAAACTAGTGCTCGGCTTCATCTCCAAGGCTGATCCGCATGGAGACAGCAGCTCGAACATAACAACACGTTTCGAGCAAGTTCAGGTCGAGAAGAAAGCGCCTGCAGCGAGCGGTTCAAGTGACCACTGAGTTCGGACTGCAACCACAATTCAGCATAAGATCCGGAACGAACAACTAGGCACTGGTATCCCGTTGACAATCTGGTATCATCAGCGTTGTCGTTGTTATCGAGCTTAAAGCAATGACCAACTTCTTCAGCAGAGCAGGACTAACCAGCGGACAAGACAAACGTCGCGCTGCCTTCGCGGGAACTTGGTACGAGGCCGATGCAAACAAACTCCGAGCCCAGTTGAGTCGCTTCTTGGAGCAAGCCGACGAAGCGATGAAGACAGTTCCGATTGAACCGTCGTTCAAGATGAACTCGAAAATCGAAGGAAGCGTGCTGGCGATCGTTGCACCGCATGCAGGTTACATCTTTTCCGGACCGACTGCGGCGTTCGCTTACGACGCCGCATCTGATGATCGCAAAATCAAGCGTGTCTTCTTATTGGGTCCTAGCCACTACGCCGGTTTTCCTGGTGCGGCTCTTCCCTCTGAAAAATCGTTTGCCACACCGTTAGGCGATCTGAAAGTCGACAGACAGGTCATCGACGATCTCTTGCACTATCCGGGGTTTGAGATCATGCCGGAAGTTCACCGGCGCGAGCACTCGCTTGAGTTGCAGCTCCCATTTATCCGAGAGGCGTTTGGCGACGTGCGAATCGTGCCGATTGTTGTCGGACTGCTAGGCGATGTCAGTGAGATGCAGGTGGCAGCGCAGATTCTGCGCCGCTATATCGAGCCGGACGATCTGGTTGTCGTCAGTTCTGATTTTACTCACTATGGACCGCGCTACGATTATGAGCCGTATCCAGGTAAAGTGCGCGACAACGTGCGGAAGCTTGATGAAGAGGCGTTCTCATATCTGCACAAAGCTGATCTCCAGGGGTTCTTTGATTTCAGAGAAAGAACGCAAGACACCATATGTGGTTTCTTCCCGTGTTCACTCTTGCTGGCAATGCTGCCTGAAGATTCCCACGCAACTCTGCTGAATTACAGAACATCGCAAGATAGCATGGGCGAAGACGAAGCGAACTCTGTTTCGTACATGGCGGTTGCGTTTTCGCATCCAACTTCCACGGCAGGATGGCCGAAGGAAGAGACTTCCAACGTCAAGCTTACTGATGCGGACAAGTCTGCGCTGCTCAAGATCGCGCGCAAGGCGTTGGAAACATTTGTGCGTGAGAAGCGGCAGATTACTCAGGCTGAGCTCAAGCCGCTCATGACTCCGGTGATGAAGAAGGCGATGGGTGTGTTCGTCACTCTGTACAAGCGGAACATCGGCCGTAACACCGTGCACGGCGAAGATAAAGAACTTCGCGGTTGTGTCGGGTACATATTTCCGGTCAAGCCGCTCATCCAGGCGGTGATCGACAATGCGATAGGTTCGGCATCCCGCGACTACAGGTTTCAGGGTGTTATCGAAGAGGAACTGAAAGACCTCCAAATTGACATAAACCTGCTTACCCCGCCCCGTCGAGTCAAGTCGTACAAAGACATCGTCATCGGCCGAGACGGAATCCTCTTATATAAACAAGGACGGCAAGCGGTTTTCTTGCCATCCGTAGCGACCGAGTTCGGCTGGGACCTCGAGCAAACCCTCGCCCAACTCGCCATGAAAGCCGGCTTCCCAGCCGACGCCTGGAAACAAGACGCCCAATTCGACGTATTCCAATCGATCAGCGTCGAAGAAGAGTGAGCTGGACTCTATCAAGTGTCAAGTCTAAGGGCGATGCACGGCATCGCCCCTACATCATGTGCTCGGTAAATGTAGCGGCGACGCACGGCATCGCTCCTACATCATGTGCTCGGTAAATGTAGCGGCGACGCACGGCATCGCTCCTACATCATGTGCTCGGTAAAGGTAGGGGTGACGCACGGCATCGCTCCTACATCATGTGCTCGGTAAAGGTAGGGGTGACGCACGGCATCGCTCCTACATCACGTGCTCGGTAAATGTAGCGGCGACGCCATGCGTCGCCCTTGCGAAGAAGCAGTCGGGGAGCACAAAGCGCTGCCGACCAGCCAGCAACGGTTTCCTTGGGTGAAGAAGCGACCGGAACACCTCTAAAGTCGACAACCCTCTCAAATACCAGGATGGGTGGCGTCAAATCGGGCGCCTTTCAAGTTCGCAAAAGCGTCCAATGTGTCATTTTCGGGCTTTTTACCCCCTCCGTAACAGGCAAAATCGACATATGAGTCACATTCCGCTGCGCGCAAGGCGCCGAATCTGTCCTGAGGGGATTCTACTTATCCAGCCGCCATGTTTCAGGTTCATGTGTTTGCGGAAAGTCGCCTGCTTTACCGATATCCAGAGACAGCGGTAGACTGGCAGTATGCCACGAAGTGACACAGCGCCAGTATATTGGACCGTCGAATGGGAGAACGACATCCCGCTCGCTCGACATACGACTCTTGCGGCGATGCTCGCGCGCATCTATCCACAGCATTCGGAGTCGTTTACCGGCACACACAGCTGGTCTGGTGCGCGCCCGGAAGTGAGAATAATCGGCAGCAAGGACGATCGACCAATCGCACATTTGGGATTGCTCCGTCGATTCTTGCGGGTTCCAGAAAGGGGGCTGAATATTCTGGTTGGTGACGTGGGGTTGGTCGGGATCGATCCAGACTTTCGAGGAAAGGGTCTCGGCAAGATTCTGCTTAAACAGACCAAGTTGTTGATGACTGACCTCAAACTGCCCTATGGTTTTCTGACATGCCGCCCCGAAGTGGTGCCATTTTACAAAAGTGGAGGATGGTGGACCATAGAAGGGCAGACCACTAGAATGATTGATAACGATCATCTGCCCGAAGATTACACCGGTCCAGCAATGGTTCTGTCCGTTCACTCTTCCCGATTTGACTGGCCGGAACACTGTGTCGTCGTCCGCAACGGACTCGAGGTTTAGTCCTTTGTACAGCTGTACCGAATGCATTTAATGATGGCGGTGACGTTCAACAGGGGAAAGATCAACTGCAGCCCTGATGCATCGACTGGTTGTGACGGGGCGTAAACGCAAAACGATCGGCGATCGTGGTATAGAGGTTCAAGCGCGCAGGGCAGATGTGGAGGAATGATCATGCAAATTACCCAAGAGACAACAGTAAAGTCGATCCTTGACGCGTTTCCCGATGCGGTGCAGGTTTTCTTGCAACACGGTGTTGATGTCCCGTCGGAATGCGACGAGAGCATATTGGATACTGAGCTGGGTATTTGTGACAGCATGTGTCATGTCGACGATTTGGATGGTCTCATCCGTGATCTGCAAAAATTCGTTGAAAGCAAAAGCAAGTCCACATAATGCGGCGCGGTTAAGCAGCTGTGAAACGTAAATTCGCAATCGCCGGTGGCACCGGTGTTATACCGCAACCAATTCGTCTTCGTACTGGATGGTTCTGAACATTGATAAAGTACCGCTGATCAAAAAACTTGGCGCCGATCTGGTCGTGAAAGGCGGCGAGGCGTTACAGAAAGCCGGCGGTGCAGACCTCTGTTGGCGGCGGCACTGTATGTGGTGCTTAGTGGAAGAGGAGGGATTTGATCAGGACGATGAGCATTATCTGCACAATGGTGAAAAGCAGAAAAATGAAAGTGTGGTCTTGATGGGCAAAGCGGCTGAGTTCGGCTTCGACGCTGGGGATGACGGTCGTTTTGCTGTCGGCGGCGAGGAAACTGCCGGGCACGACGAGGCGCGGGTTGTGTCTCCAGAGCCCGTAGCTGAACAGATCATCTACGTTCGAGTCTACGACAGCGAACCGCAGACCGGGAATTGATAACTTCTTGCACTGGTCTGTAATGAAGTTCGCCAGCTCAGGGTTGGTTTTCGCGACTTCTTCCAAAGCCATGAAACGCGCTTTGAAGTATCGGCGTTCCGCCCAATCCATTACCAGCGGTAGGAGCATGATGAAGAGAACGTTCCAGCACAGCGCCATTAAAGCCGCTCCCCTGGCTCCCACTTCTTGTAGTTGGAGCAACTGGGCCAGCGGCACAGTCAAGACCGTCCCGACGATAAATGTCGTCAAGTAGTAGATCTTGAGCACTCGTGACGGTCTCATAGGTATTCCCACAAGGCTGGTGTCTGTCTATCCATTGCCAGATCAGATATCTGGTTCAGTACTATTGTTCCCTTCGCTTATTTTGCTCTAAACTACTGACAACTAAAATCATAAACGATATCAAGTCGCTGCGCATTAGACAAGCTTGGCTAGCTGAGTGGCATACAAACGCTAGAACGCTGGTTCGCCTCACAGGTGCCTTTCAGTATTTCGATAATCGAGATTGGCATCGCATACGGTGCGCTGGATTCTCTCTCCGAGTTTCAGACGACAACAAACTTTTCGATATAGAAGTGTCCGACGAGTCGAATAAATCTCCTTACGTCAGTGCAACACGTGTAGTGCACGCGCAAAACCAGCTGAAAGATCCACCTCAGGTTTCAAAGGTCGCTCTGTGCCGCTTTCGTCTCTGGTTTGTGTCAAGGGGAAAGTTTTCGCCTGTCATCATATTTGTTGCTCTCTCGTAAGGGCTATCTGCTGCTCCCGGGAGCGGTCGCCAACAACGAAATTCGCCACATCTCGACGCTGAACAACATCACAGGCGCCACTCTGGTTCGCCCGAGAACTTTTGCTCATCGCTAGGGTGGAGCGTTCGCACCCAGCTTGCTGATCGCCCTCTGCACTTTTCTCACGATTTTCGTGATATTTGATATATAGAACTGAGCTGTTTCGGGGCCACGCGGGTAAAATCGGTTTACTGCAACGTTATTCGGTTCGAAACCTGACTATTTAGGAGTCAACACATGAAAAAGCCTGACCTCTTTGCCTCAGCCATGCTTGTGTTCGTGATGACCGGAACGAGTCTCGTGGGCTGCAGCAGTGAGAAAGAGTCAGTCACTAATCTCGAGCCGCAGAACGGAACGAGCACTGTGCGCATGACGACTAAAACCGTAACCAGTCAATCGACTTCGACAGAAACAACGGTCACGCCGCAGTCTACTCAAGCGTCCGGGCGAAAACTGCCGCCGGCGCCCGATGACACGTCCCAAGCTTCGTCTCCATTGCCATCCGGAGCCGGCGTCGCACCCGGTGCCGCTCCGAGTCTGCCATCAGGTGCGGACGCTCCGCTGCCCTCGACATCAACATCTACCGACACATCCGGAAATTCAGCGATGCCACCTCTGCCTCGATAGGGAGCACCATATCAGGTGACGATGATTAATGTCGCCCAGATGTGAATCCCCCAAAATTTATCAAAATCCAGGAACAGTTTCAGCTTCTTCCCCGCCTATCCGGGAGCGGCGGACTCAAGTCGCTGTATAAGCAGAATTAGCACAACAGTGGAGCGTTCAATGATCAAGAGCGATTTTATTTCAGACGTAGACGCGATCCGTAAACGCGCCAGACAGCATATTGAAGAAGGCGCCGTAACACAGGCTTACAAGGGTGATCGCGAGGCAATTATCAAAATATTGAACGACGCACTCGCAACTGAAATAGTGTGCGTGCTTCGCTATAAGCGTCACTGGCTGATGGCGAAAGGTATCGACTCTGAACCGGTAGCGGCCGAATTTGAAGAGCATGCCAGAGAAGAACAAGAGCACGCCGATCGAATCGGTACCCGCATTGTTCAGCTCGGCGGCGAGCCCGATCTCAACCCATCCGGGTTGCTAGCAAGAAGTCATTCAGAGTACGCCGAAGGCACATCTCTCATCGACATGATAAAAGAGGATCTGATCGCCGAGCGTATCGCTATCGATACCTACACTGACATTATCAGATACATCGGTGACAAGGACACGACCACACGTCGTTTGATGGAAAGCATCCTGGAACAAGAAGAAGAGCACGCCGACGATCTGGCCAATATGCTCGCATCCAGGCGGTAACTCTAGGAATGGGCGACGCATGGCGTCGCTCATTCCACCGGAGTGAGATCATCGCAACGAAAAACTAAGCAGCTGCTGAATCCGGCAGCTGCTTTTTTCTTTCGAACCGAACGATCCAATCGATCGAGGGATAGCCATTCCTTGCCGAGACTGAGCTTTTATGCGGGTTTTACGTACCTACTCAGGTGCCCATTCTATCGTTGCTCGAGTTTCAACTGCTGGATTGCGCCTCTCTGGATCGTGCCGCCCCTGATGCCTCGCACGCTTGAGCAAGAGACCACACTCACTTCTGCCTCACAGTTTCGAGGAAGTACCCCCTCGATTCACTCGGTACATTCTTTCTAAACAGGAACAACGAGCTATTAGTGGGGTCTTCAAGACAGTCAACACAAAATAATGGTATCGAATATGGCATCACAGTGGATGGCCGTCTGCAGCACGGCTGGTATTATCGCATCATTACTAAATGGGTCGGCTCAAGCGCTGACATTGCAAGGACATGCGAATGTAAGCACCGCTACTGAGAGCATCCCATCGACCTATCCCGCGCCTGTGGCTTTACAAGCCCAAACCGGGCAAAGCGTTCCCGGGCAGACACTGAGCTTGGGCGTCCACGCTGCGCAACCGACCGAGTACCAGGGCGTGTGGCGCTGCGTAAGCCTCGTGACCCGGTCGTCAGTGCCCAACATAACCCTGGGCAGACAGATGGAATGCTTGATCAGTTTTAAAGTCAATATAGACGGCAAACTGATGGTTTATTGGGATCAGTCCGGATGGACCTCGAGCAACTGCTCTGTAGTCAACTTTTCTCCTATTGCGTCGAGCATCGCGCACAAGAGTTCGTGCTCCGGTAACTCGAACTGGACCGCTCTATCACGAGATAGACTGCGCCTGATTACGACCAGCCAGATGGAAGGACAAAGCCAGGTCGTCCAATACCAGTTCGGCCAGATGATTGGCACCTACGAAACCAATTCGATTCTGACCCGAGTGCAGTAGACGTCCGAGGAAAGAATCCCATGAGAGTCCCGGGCAACGCACGGGGCTCGTCCTTTGTGAAAAGCTGAGGCAACGCGCATTCGTCAGTCCGGCTGAGGTAGCGCTAGAATGAACTAAGTAGTTCAATGCCGCAGGCAGACAGAGATGAGACAGTTCAAGTTTCTCGAAAAATATCAGACGCTTATAGCCAAGCGCTTAACTGCGCTGCAGACGCCTCTGGCGAAGTGGTTGCGTATTCGGGAGATGCAGACAGCCCGAGGCGACGTTCCCCGGCTGGCGCACATCGAGTCATTGACCGACGAAGAGCTGGTGCGCAAGTGGATGTGGCTTACTACAATTGTGGGTGGTCCGATCTGCTTTATTGTTGTTCCGTTCGCCCTGTCGCTGGTGACAAGCTTCGTTCCTCATTTTTTCTTGGAAATTCTATGGGACGTCGATCGGATCGTCATGGCGTTGATTTTCGGGTTATTCCTGCTCCTCGCATACGTGACATTGCGCCAGAGCCATCAATGAGGTGACAAGTATCGATCCAATGTCAACACTGCCGGGAAAAGTCTATGACGAGATTGTGAGCCTCGCGAACAAGTCAGCGATCTCACTCGTTCGTTTCATCTTTTGCGACACCAGCAGCATTATTCGCGGCAAGAGCACCAAAGTCGAACGCCTTCGCGATCGTCTCGAATCTGGAATCGGCCTTGTGAAAGGAACGATGGCCATGAACATGCTCGATCAGGGACAGTTTGATACCGGCCTTGGTGCTACGGGCGAAGTCCGACTGGTACCGGATCCTGACACTTGGACCGTGCTGCCGTACTGCGATCGCTCCGCCGCCATGATCTGTGACCTGATTGAGCTGGATCACAAACCCTGGGCGATGTGCCCGCGAACTCTTCTAAAAAAACAGATTGCCGTGGCGAAGGAAATGGGCTTCAGCATGCAGGTCGCGTTCGAACCTGAGTTCATGCTGGGGAATTGGGACAACGATCGTTTTGTATTCGTCGATAACAGTTTGTGTTTTTCAACCGATGGTATGAATCGCGCCTCGAAGTTCATCAACCGCTTCGTCGACTGTCTCGAACGTCAGAGTATCGAGGTCGAGCAGTACTATCCCGAACTCGGCCCAGGACAACATGAGCTGAGCATCCGCCAAGCCGAGGCGATGCGAGCTTGCGATCGGCACATTTTTTACAGAGAAACGCTGCGCGGTGTGGCGATGGAGCAAGGCGTGGAAGCGTACCTCGCGCCCAAGCCGTTTGAGAACCAGCCGGGCAACGGATGTCACCTGCATCTGTCGGTGTGGGATATTTATGGTGAGAGAAACCTGTTTTGGTCGGACTCGGGGTTGAGCGACTTCGGACGGTTTTTCGTCGCCGGTGTTCTGGCTCACTTGAAGGGACTGGTCGCTCTCACGTGTGCATCGGTTAACTCATATAGAAGATTGAAACCGAAGGCATGGAGCTCTGCGTACACATGTTGGGGATTCGAGAACCGCGAAGCGGCGGTGCGCATCCCCTCTGTGTATTGGGGGCAGGAGTTGGCCACTACCAATATCGAGCTGAAGTGCGTCGACAGCAGCTCGAATCCGTACGTCGCTCTTGCTGCGGTGATCGCCGCCGGATTAGACGGTGTCAGGCGCCAACTCCAATTGCCTCCGGAGGTAACGACCGATCCCAGCACTTTGAGCCCGGAGGAGATGGAACGCTGCAGCATCGAAAGACTGCCGTCGTCATTGCATGAAGCGTTGATCGAGCTGGAGCAGGACGAACTGCTGATGAACATGCTCGGTGAGTTCGGTCCTGTCTATGTCGCCGTCAAGACTTCAGAGTGTGGGGCGTTCGCAGGCGCCAACGTCGACTTCGAACTGTCTCATCATCGCAGCATCTTTTAGGAACTGAATGGCTAACATCGAAATTTCGAAGGCCCTCCTCATCGATCATCATGCTCACGCTCTGAGAGAACATTTCCTTCAGCTTGATGCGATAGGTATGCGGCAGGCATTCTCCGAAAGTCATTCAATCAGCCAGATTCGCGATCACGTTCCGTTCACGATCTCCTACAGAGACATGCTCGTGAAACTCGGACGACTGCTCGATGTCGACGGCGAAGAGTCGTTGATTGGGTTGCGTGACAAGATGCGTGAAGGTGACTACGTTGATCTGCTGTTCGATGATGCGTCTATCTGCGCATTTATCATTGATGACGGTTTGAGCAACAGCTTGATCGCTCTCGACCAGTTCTCGGTGTTGACCGACAGACCTGTTTTCCGTTGCAGAAGAATCGAGGCTGCCATAGAAGAGGCGCTTCTGTCATGCGACTCTTTCGAGCGGTTGATCGAGGCGTTTCCGAAGGTCGTGTTTGATTCGGACAAGCACAAAATAGTTTCCCTTAAAACAATTGCAGCATATAGAGGCGGACTTGAGATAGATCTCGTTTCGCCGGTTCAAGCTGCAGCTGATTTTGAACGAGCCAGAAATGAGACAATTCAGGCAGCCAAAACGCGCGTTGTGAAAGGTCCTCTCTATCATTTTCTTCTTCTTGAAGCGTTCGACCTGGCTGAATCGCGGGGAATTCCGGTGCAGATTCACTCCGGTCTCGGCGATCAGGATCAGGATATTCGTTTCTCCAATCCAGCATGCATGAGACGTGTTCTTCAGTCGTCTCGTTTCACCAAAACTAAATTCATTTTCTTGCATTCCTATCCATACGTAAGGGAGGCAGCACTTCTTTGCTCCATCTATCCGAACGTGTTCATGGATATCTCTCTGGCAACTTTTCTCGCCGCATCTGCCGTACCAATGTGCTTCGCTGAAGCGTTGGCAGTGGCGCCGTTCACAAAGATACTGACCAGTACAGACGGGCACAGCATTCCGGAGACGCACTGGTACGGTGCAGTCTCACTGCGGAAGGGATTATCCACAGCCCTCGGACAGCTTGTCGATGACGAATACACTGACATAGGTAGTGCGCAAGAGATCGCCGCCGCCATTTTGCACGGCAACGCGCGGCAACTTTACGGATTAACCGATCAAATCTGAGCGCCACCAAGCCTGAATTTCATCTTCCATCAAGCAACGAAATTCCCAGCTGAGGACCCGGTTAAATCAGGCGGCGTCATCTTCGTGTTTCAGACCTTGAGATTTTATATCTTGTTCTTTTTGATTGGTTGCGCTGGCGATCTGAGCATACTGTTCTTTGATCTCATCCAGCTCCGCTTGAGTCTTTTCCGCTTTGTTGCAGTTTCATTTGAACCTTTCTTTCTAGTGAGTCCTATGCAGCAGCAGCAGAGCGTTCCTCTCTCAATCGGCCGACGAACTGCTCGATAAAATCGCTTATGATCTTCGGTTCTGTGAACGGCAGTCCGTGCGCCACGTTCGGCATGCACAGTGAGTGAGTACATTCCAGCTCTTCAGCCGTTCGATCCATAAACGAAGCATCGAAGAATGGATCGTGCTCACCCGTGATAATCAAAGTTGGTGCTTTTATCGCTCGCAGGCGCTCATGGAAAGGGTATCTCGCCATATCACCCAAAAGTTCGATCACTCTCGCCGGTCCGATCCTGAAGATTTCAGAGATGACGTTGAACACAAGTTGCAGCGGTTCTCGAGATGCATCGATCGTCAGCTCGGAAAACGCCTCGCGAAAACTGCCGCCGGGAGTCGGACCGACAAAGACAAGCGCTTCCACATCCATCAGATTCGCCAGCTCAACGGAAACGTGACAGCCGTACGAACCGCCGACGATGATCGGTTTCTTTATTTTCAGGTTCTCCAGAGTAGATGCCAGAGTTTTTGCATGTTCGGCGATCGTGAGCGGACGCTCAGGCGTATCACTGATGCCATGACCCATGAGGTCGGGAACATAGACGCGATGGTTTTGCGCCAGATATTTTGCCGTCGGCTTCATGAAGCTCGACGAGACGATGAGTCCATGAACGAGCACGAACTCTGCGTCGTCCGGAAGCCGCCTGCCTGAAAACCATGTGCACAGGTTGCCGTAGTCCGTGGGAACCGTTTTTGTATGAAAGTCCTCGATTGTTGCCATGGTTTTCTCTACCAAGCGTGTGGTCATTCAATAGGCGTACGCTAGGGCAGATCTGTTCCCAATTAACGTTTCAGCGGACGACTGGTTGGTATAATCGAGCCAGGGGATGTAGGACATCGGATGCACAGAACCTCTTCACTAGCAGCGTTGGCTCTGGCTTTTGTCGCCTTGGCCTGTTTCTCAGCTCGCGCTTACGCCGTCTCCCTTCAGTTTACGGCTGTTCCATTTACTGCCTCCGGTAGCCCTGACTCGGGCGATCTAAATGCGAACGTCGTGTCCGACCAGGGTACATCCTTCGCCATTCTTTCCAATCCGAACCGCTCTACGCTGTCATCGTACGCCGGAGTACTGATCACTCCCTCACATGCGCGCGTGGTCACTGGATTCCAAAACGTCAGCTTTCTCTTGAAAGGATCGTCGACCACTCAGGTGACGGTGCATTCGGCACCGCCCGGTCATGGCAGTTTCAACTACTCGTGGGTGCCGTCCAGCAAGGGAATGGATTCAGACCAGAGTGCTTCAGACGGCTACCAGAAGGTGTCGATCGACGCCCGTCAGCTTGGTCTTTCGGCTGGCAGCCGCATCGACAGGCTGGTGATCACTTCAGACCCGTACAGTCAGCAACCCTCGTTCCTTGTGAAGGATCTTCGCGTAAACGGGGCTCAGGTCGAAACATCTATCAGCAGCGGCACCAAGTTTTTCAAAGTCGCGAGCAACTCCGCCACGGGGCCGTTAGGACCGGCTCACATAGTGAAGAGTGCGTCGAATGTCACCACCGTCAGTTTCAAGAACCGGACAGGTTCCACAGTGACCTGCTTCATTACTCTGACGCCGGCGCCTGCGGAGCCGTCTGCCTCGATATCGAATATCAATCAAATTTCGTCGAGTGTATCAATCACCGGTTATGACAGCAATCCGCTGCACGGCACCTTCACCCTCGGAAGCGAAGCCACGGCCACTTTCGCCCCTATGAGCGGCGGACCTCAACTGTTTTCTGCCAATATGTATGTCGGCGATCAAAGTGAATGTACTCCTCCCTATGGCGAAACGTTCGCCGAGTTTACGTTGAACGTTGATGGAAATCCGCTCACTGAGGAGACGGTAGATATCAGTGAGGTCAACGGTGTTAACGCTCTCTATGATATAGATCTGACGCCTACAAGCGTGTATGCGTGCGAATGGTCTAACAGCGACTATCTGCAGCAAAACGGGCAGTATATTCAAATAAAGCGGATCCAGAACACTCCCGGCGCCGCTCCTAACTTCGAAGGCGACATCAACAGTATCGGTGTCTATCCGTTCGGATGCACGAACTGTGTAAATCGTGCAGGCGCACCTGTCTGCTTGACCTATCCGTCTGGTGATACCGGGTGCGATACCAATGACGGCCAGCACAATCTTTGTCAGGCTAATCGAGTATATCAAACAACGGCGCCGCCGCCGTCGCAATCCTGTCTGGGCGGTGTGGTCGCCATCACGCTTTTACAGTTTCCCTATTCCGGCGCTAGCGGCTCGGGCAAGAAGGGCGGTCCAAGCCAAGCACCTTACGGGCGGCACCGTGGTCCCTGACACGCCCGCAAACAGATTGACCAAGGTGAAAACACGATGTCGTTGCGTGGATCACGAATGACAGCGGCGGCCCTCTCAGTATATTCTCAAGGAATCCGTACCCCAATAGAAACGAGATGACCGCCCTAACAGAGGTCGTTTGCACCAATGTCAATCATTGAAGGAACTGAAACTGTTATTAAGCTAGCTGGCACCATAGAGAGAATGGTGCCGAAGATAGAGAGAGCCGTTCAAGAAGCTGGAGAAGCGAGTGCCCGGCTCAGTGCTGAGAGTACCGATCTGGGTCTTGTCCAATCGGGCAGGAACACGCCCTCTCCTTCGGTAAGGTTAGATGGACTCGGTGTTAACGCTCCAGTGGTTTTGCCGGTGGGGGATGCCGACCGTGCGATGCGCACGATTGGGACGCGAGCCGAACGTCAGTCCGGCACCTCTGCGGTGGTCAAAGCAGACACAACCGAAACTCCAGTGATCGCGAATGTTTCGTCTGAGCGGCGTGGCGCTCTTGGTTCTGCAACCGGTGATCCAAGAGGAAATCGTTTCAGAGTTATAGATGGAAGTACTGGTTCCGAAGGTCCGGTTGTTACAGCTGCGTCGAAGGCGGAGCGTGGCGTCGATGCGCTCTGGCGGATGCTCACACCCATAGATGGACGACCACCGAATGAAGGTGGGATCTGGAGTTTCGACCAACCTCGTTTGTACGGATTGCCTGATGGCAAAGGTACGGTGTCGCTGCGGAAGGTCGAAGTAGAAGCCCATCCGAACGGCGAAGTAAAAGTTGGTTTGACGCTTGCCAATCGGACACACGTGGACGGGGCCGACGGCATGGTGACCTCGATTGAGTTGCGGGACAGTGACAGCGAAACCAAATTGACCTACTCCGAGTTAGGACAGCACCGTCTCACCACCAGTATCGGAAAGAGATCACGAGGTGGTCTGGGTTCCTCTCCGGAGCCGACAGCGTTTGAACCTACGATTCTGGCACCTTCTGCGCAACCATGGGGAATGGCTACCCGGCCTGTCGATGGACCGAGCAGCCGATTGGTGATAAGAGGCAGTGCCTACGATCGTCAGTATCAATACGACAATCCGGTTCCGCTGGAGACGAGCTTCGGGCAGTTCCTCACCTCTGAAAGAGTCTGGGGACGCACCGATGCCTCTGGCGGCTCCTTGGTGCAAGCTGACGGAAGCGTTGTGAATTTGGAAGAGGGCCCTGGCGGTAGATTGTACAGCCCAACCGGACAGGAGTTTCCGCCGGTGGTCCACGAATTGTGGCAGCATCCGATGCTCAGACCTACGCAGGTTATGAAAGGATCCTCGGTACCTGCTCCTGACGGTGCTCGGCTGATTAGAAATTTGGGCTATTTCGAGGAACTTCATGCGCCGAGCGGAGCGATTTTGAGAGAGAACTCGATTCCCATACTCACGAACGGGCTGTGGGTGCACGCGCATCTTAATGTACCGTCGACGGCGCAACTGTTTCACAGCCGCACCGGAATATTCAACCCGAGCAAGTTGAGACCGGAGACCATCGTTAACTATCCTGACGGCAGTAGCCGGGTGATTCTGGGACACCTTCACAGAAATTCGGAGCTCGACGATTTGCTCAAATCGCTCAAGGTCGCCGAATGATCTCGCATTGTGAGACAGTTTGAGTCGGCTTGAAATTGCCCAACGGCTTTTCTCGCCTGCCATTCAACGGTTAAGTGAGCATGGTGGAAATACCATGTCGTTGCGTGGATCACGAATGACAACGGCGGCCCGTTCATTATATTCTTAGGGTCTACTCACCTAATCTAAACGAGATTTACCGCCCTGGCACAGGTCGTTTGAATCAATGTCCATTCTTGAAGGAACTGAAAAAGTAGTCCAACTGTTCGGAGCCGCTGAGAGGATGGCGCCGAAGATTGAAAAGGGCGTTGCGGCAGCTGGGGAAGCAGGCGCTCGGCTCAGCACAGAGGGCACCGACCTGGGTCTCGCCCATTTGGGCAACAGGAACGGGCTCGGTCCATCGTTGAAGTTGGATGGAGTCGATCTCGCTCCCCCTGCGATCGTTTCACCGATAGCGGATGTTGACCGGACGACGATGCATACTATTGGGACGCGTGCCGAACGTCCGTCCGGCATGGAACCGGTGATCAAAGCAGACACATCAGAACCTCCCGCGATCGCGACAGTCTCGTCTGAGCGGCGTGCCGCTCTCGGTTCGGCAACTGATGATCCAAGAAGAAATCGGTTCCGAGTTGTAGGCGCAAGCACTGCCCCAGAAGGTCCGGTTGCTTCGTCTGTCGAGAAGGCGGAACGTAGCGTTGATGCTCTCTGGCGCATGCTCACGCCTATAGATGGAAGACCACCGATTGACGGTGGAGTCTGGAATTTCGACCAACCTCGTCTGTACGGGCTGCCTGACGGCAAAGGTACGGTCTCACTGCGAAAAGTGGAAGTAGGAGAGTTTTACGGCGGCGATGTAAAAATCACTTTGACGCCTGCCAATCCGACAAAGATTGACGGAGTTGATGGCATGGTCACTTCGGTAGAGATGCGCGACAACAAGGACCAGACTGGCTTGATGTACTTTGAGAGAGGAAGGTATCTTCTCTCCAGCGGTGTTTATAAGAGATCACTCGGAGGACTGGGCGCATCTCCGGCGCCGACAGCCTATGAAGCTACTATTCTGGCTCCTTCGGCGAAGCCTTGGGGAATGGCTGCTCGCGGAGTCAGTGGACCAAGCCCCCTCAGGGCGGGCGACCATCAACTGTATCAATTCGACAATCCCGCTCCGCTGGAGACGAGTTTCGGAAACTTCCTAACATCCAAGAGAATCTGGGGAAGAACGGATGCCGCCGGTGGCCGTCTGGTGAATGCCGATGGAAGCTTTGTCCATCTAGAAGAGGGCCCGAACGGCAAACCGTACAGCCCCACCGGACAGGAATTTCCACCCGTGGTGAACGATCTCTGGCAAGATCCGATTCTCAGACCGTCGCGCGTCATGCAAAGCGCCTCGGTACAGGCTCCGGATGATGCACGTTTGGTACGAGAGTTGGGCCGTTTTGAGGAGCTTCATGCACCGAGCGGGGCGGTTTTGAGAGAGAACTCTATTCCTGTAGAGACGAACGGGCTGTGGGTGCATGCGCATCTCAGTTTACCGGGGCGGGCGAATCTGTTTCACAGTCGCACCGGGCTCTACAACCCGACCAAGTTGAGACCGGAAACCGTAGTGGTCGATTTCTCTAACGGCAGTACTCGGATCATTGCTGGGCACACTAGGGAAAATCCGGAGCTCGACGACGTGCTCAAATTGTTGTATAGCGCTCCGGCGCCTCGCTAATGCTCGGCTTCTATATATGGCGCTCCGGCGCCTCGCTGTGCTCGGCTTCTCCGCTTTGTACTCAAGGCAAGATTAAAAAGCGGGTCGCAGATTAGATTCTCGTGAAAACATTGAACTTTAAGGGCAGATTTGACGTAATCGATGTATCAGCGTCGATACCTGTTCGTGCCAAAAGGTTGTGACAGCAATGTTCCACGCTAAACCTTCTTCATTGGCTTATAGCGCCGCAGCCATTGCCAGCGTATTTTGTCTCGTCTCGCAGATGCAGGTTCAGCCTGCGTTTTCACAAGGCGATGCAGACGGCAATCAGAAAATCCTCCACCTTCTTAATCGAGTTACCTTCGGACCCAGACCCGGCGACGTAGAAGATGTGAAACGAATGGGAGTGGAAAAGTTTCTTCAGCAACAACTGCATCCGGGGACAATTCCTCTGCCGGAGTCGTTGGTTTCGAATCTGGCCGGCAACGATGCGATCAACTCCAGCCCCATGGACATAGCTCAGCGTTACTTCCAAAAGGCCAAAGGACGCAAGAACGCCAAGAACGGTGGAAAGCCAATCAGCATTGAAGAGAAGAAATCGCTGTCGAAAGAGAGAAAGGAAGCATACGGCAATCTATATACTGAGGCATCCGACGCGAAGTTGAGGCGAGCGGTGGAAAGCCCGCGTCAGCTGGAAGAGGTGATGGTCGATTTCTGGTTCAACCATTTCAACGTTTCGAACAATAAGGGAAGAGATCACCTTTGGACCGGCGCGTACGAACAGCAAGCGATCAGACCCTATGCGCTCGGTAAGTTCCGCGATCTGGTGGAGGCGACTTCGCACCATCCGGCGATGTTGTTCTATCTGGACAATTGGCAGAACAGCAAACAAGGCACCGAAGATGATGCTAATAAGAAGAAAGGAAAAGCGAAGTTCAAAGGATTGAACGAGAACTATGCTCGCGAGCTTATGGAGTTGCATACGCTCGGTGTAGATGGTGGCTACAGCCAGAAAGATGTGGTGGAGCTGGCCAGGATATTGACCGGACTGGGTCTGCCGCCGCAGAATCCGCGTTTAATTGGAACTGTTCCCCCCGGTCGATTTGGTTCGACGTTCAACTCTAACCGCCACGACTACGGTGACAAGAATTTTCTCGGCACCGCCATAAAAGGGAGCGGCGAAGGAGAGATCGATCAAGCTATCGATTTGCTTTGTCGAGCGCCCGCGACCGCGCACCATATAAGCTACCAGTTAGCTCAGTACTTCGTTGCCGATGAGCCGCCAAAACCGTTGGTAGAGCGCCTCACAGCAACGTACGAGCGGACGGATGGCGACATCACCGCAATTTTGACGCAACTGTTTCACAGCCCGGAATTCTGGGATTCGCAGTATGTGAAATTCAAAACTCCGTTCAGATATATTGTCTCCTCGCTGCGAGCGGCAGACATCGCTCCCAACGATTACAAAGCATGTCTCAACTCTCTCAGACAACAGGGCATGCCTCTGTACGGTTGCCTCACACCTGACGGTTACAAAAACACCCAGGAAGCCTGGCTCAGCCCCAGCTCCTTGTTGAGAAGGATTCAGTTCGCCACCGGACTCGGCTCAGGCACACTGCCGAACGTTCAAGTCGAACCGGTAAGCCCCGAGCAGATGACAAACTCGATGAAAGGCATGTTCGATGCGAAGACACTGAAGCTGGTGGCATCATCGCCCGTGCGTATGCGCACCAGCATCCTGCTCGGCAGTCCGGAGTTCATGAATCACTAGCGAGACGTTTGTGGTGCTTGCTGATCGGCTGTGATGGCTTGGATGACCGTGTCGGGGCTCGGCTTGCCCGGCGCGTAGAAGCAGATCATGCCGTTAGGATTGATGACGACTACTGTGCGTTTGTTCATGCCCAGCCATCCCCAGAACGCTTTGAACTTCTTGGCCGTCGCTCCGCCTACATCGCTGAGAATGGGAAACTCGAGCCGCTTGCGGGTGCAGTAGTCGCGCGATTTGTCCACTTTGGCGGTGTTGACTCCGAAGACGCGGGCGTTGTGTTGCAGCAGCTTCGATGCGCTCAGACTCATTTCGTCTAACTGCAGATTGCATACAGGAGTGTCGTTCGCCGGATAGAAAATCAAAACGACATACGACCCGGCGAGCTCGTCCAGGGTGACGTTGTGTCCGGTAGTTGCCGATAGTGAAAAATCTGGTGCTTTTGTGCCGAGCATGGCTATGCCTCTGAAGAGTCAGTGCCTGACGATGATACCGGAGTGTAGGCTCCTGTTGTTGCTTTATGGCTGAATAACAAATCTTTCACTCTCGCTTTGGAGCCCCACAGAGTGATGACCAGATCGATTTTCGGGCCGAGCTGCTGAGTGAAGGTCTTGTGTCCCAGGCTCAAGATTCCCAGCTCGATAAAGCGATTGAAATCCTCTTCCATGTAACCGTACAAGACCGGTTCCTCCACATCTTGATGGTGAATCAACTGATTCAACAGGGTAAAGACGTGCACTCTGGGCTTGTAGTAGTGTTCGACCAACTCGGCAAACTCCTTCGACTGGGGAGTCTTGATCACCGAATCGTAGTTGTCGATCAAGTTGTGGATCTGTTGATCTTCCTGCAACAGCTCTTCATGGCAGAACTTGATGAAGTCCCATGACATGCGCTTGCGCTCGTAGTCTTCCGCCTGACGAAGTTGAACCGTCGTCAGACGCATCTGCTTATATATCAGTACGAGCACGACTGTGCTGGCGATGGCTTGAGCCCAATCGGCGACAGAACCGTAGTAGATCTGCATCAGGCTACATGAGCTCTGCCATGATCTTGTCCAGCGCTTCTTTGGGCGGGCGCAACCTGTCCTGCTGGAGAAGGGCGAGAGGCTCATCGATGATGTTCATCAAGGAGGGGAAGTCTTTCTTGGCTTCATTGATGTACAGAAGTCCGGTGAGGAACATGTGATCTTGTGCGGCTTTCGACATCGTGTTGATGGCGGCCATGCGATCGGTCGGATCGTAGCCGTGCTCCAATTTCTTCAGGCGCAGGTGAGAGCCGTCATGCATCTCCACTTCCTGGATAGTGCCCGGCTCGTAGTCGACCGAGATCTGTTCGAAGAAAGGAATGTAACCCAGTTCGTGTATAGGAGTCTCCATCTCTTTCGCGTACTTGTAGCTCTTCGTAGAACCTTCGTGGTTGTTGAAGGTTACACAAGGGCTGATCACATCCAACACGGCCGTGCCGTTGTGCGAAGCGGCTGCTTTGAGCAGAGCGACTAGCTGTTTGGGGTCGCCGGCGAACGATCGTCCGACGAATCCGCAACCCAACTCGATCGCCAGACTGCACAGATCGATGGGGTGAAGCTCGTTCACATCGCCCTTTTTCTGTTTCGATCCGATGTCGGCTGTGGCCGAGAACTGGCCTTTGGTCAGCCCGTAGACGCCGTTGTTTTCTACAATATATATGATGGGAACGTTGCGGCGGACCAGATGGCAGAACTGCCCCAGTCCGATGGAGGCGGTGTCGCCGTCGCCGCTCACGCCGATCATGCTCAACTTGTGGTTGGCCATGTTGACGCCGGTGGCGATGGACGGCATGCGTCCGTGAACGGCGTTGAAGCCGTGCGAACGACTGAGGAAGTACGCGGGCGTTTTGCTCGAGCAGCCGATGCCTGAGAGTTTGGCTACCATGTGGGGCTGGATGCCCAGCTCAAAGTAGGCTTTGATGATCTGGCTGGTGATGGCGTCGTGTCCGCAGCCGTCGCACAGTGTGGACGGAGCCCCTTTGTAGTCAGCCATAGTCAGACCGACTCTATTCTTAGCTGGTTCGCGGCTGGGAGAGTTTGCGTTTGGTGGTGCTTGGACCATGGTTATTTCTTCTCCTGCGTCATGATTTCGTCTGTGACAAACCGGGCATCGATCGGCAGACCGATGTAATGGCGTATCGAGCGGAGCTTGGTTGCCAGATCAGGCAGGGCGATGGTGATGAGATCTCTCATCTGACCGTCTCGGTTCTGCTCGATGACGTAGACGCGCTCGTGCCCTTCGATAAACTGGCGCAGTTCTTCATTGAACGGCATGGCGCGCAGGCGCAAGTAACTGGCTGGAATGTTGGCGGCTTTGAGGTGGTCTAGCGATTCCTCCACAGCGAAATCGCTGGAGCCGAAAGCGATCAATCCGATCTTGGCGCCTTTGACCGTATTTACTACCGGTACGGGAACGAACTTTCTCGCGGTTTCGAACTTGCGATTCAGCCTGTCCATCAGGTTCTTGTAGTCTTCCGGTTTTTCAGTGTAGGTGGCTTTCTCGGTGTGACCGCTGCCGCGCACGAAGTATGCCGCCAGCGGATTATCGGTTCCCGGTAGGGTGCGGTACGGAATGCCGTCGCCGTCGACGTCTTTGTAGCGCTCGAACTTGCCGAGTTTTTCCAGCTGCTCGGCGTTGAGCACTTTGCCGCGATCGAACGGTTTGGTCGGATATTTGAACGGTTCGGACATCCAGTTGTTCATACCCAGGTCGAGGTCGCTCAGCACAAACACAGGGGTTTGGAACCGTTCCGCTATATCGAACGCTTCGATCGCCATGTCGTAGCATTCAGCCACCGATCCCGGCAGCAGCACGATATGCTTCGTGTCACCGTGGGAGAGGAACAGAGCGCTGATCAGATCTGCCTGCGAAGTTCTGGTGGGCAAGCCTGTCGACGGACCGACGCGCTGGACGTCGAAGATGACGGTCGGGATCTCGGTGAAGTAACCGAAACCGGCAAATTCAGCCATGAGCGAAATGCCGGGTCCTGAGGTCGAGGTCATGGAACGGGCACCGGCCCATCCTGCTCCCAGCGCCATGCCGATTGCCGCTAACTCGTCTTCGGCTTGGACGACGGCAAAGGTTCCTTTGCCGGTCTCTTTATCCGTTCTGTACTCTTCCAGATAATCAATCAGAGTTTCGCAAAGGCTCGACGACGGAGTAATCGGATACCAGGTCACCACTGTGGCGCCGGCGAACATGCAGCCGAGAGCCGCAGCCGCGTTGCCGTCGATGATTATTTTGCCGGTGGTCTGATTCGAGCGTTCGACAAAATAGGGATCTTCTTTCTTCAAGTTTTCGCGCGCCCATTCCCGTCCAAGCTGAACAGCGTTCAAGTTGAGGTCAACCGCTTTGGCTTTCCCTTCGAACTGCTTTCTGATGGCGTTCTCGATTTCGGGGTGCTCGATTTCCAACAGTTCGGCGACGACGCCGACATAGATCATGTTGGTCAGCAGCTTGCGCAGTTTGATGTTGTCGGTGGCCTTGTTGGCTAACTCGGTGAACGGAACCTGATAGTGCTTAACGTCAGCCCGAACATCTTTCAGCCTTAATTCCACAGGGCTGATGCATACAGCGCCCGGTTCGAGAGCCTTCACATCGTCCACGCCGGTTTGAGGATTCATGGCGACGAGAATATCGATCTCTTTCTTTCGGGCAATGTACCCTGCTTTGTTAATACGAATGGTGAACCAGGTCGGCAGTCCGGCGATGTTAGACGGGAAAAGGTTTTTCCCGCTGACCGGAATTCCCATTTGAAAGATTGAGCGCATCAACACATTGTTTGATGATTGGCTACCCGAGCCGTTAACGGTTGCTACCTGAATGGAGAAATCGTTGACGATGCGGCCCTGTTGCGTTTGTTGAGCGCTGTCTGCTGCTAGAGTTTTCACAGTTGAGGTACCCTGTTTAAGAGTCGTACAACTTAAAGTTTATCAACGGTTCTAGCCTCAGGTCTCGGAATACAAGATTCGCTAACATTTCCGACACATTTATACTCACTGAGAAACAGCTCGGGCGGAGTAAGTGATCTCCCGGCGCAGCCCAGACGTTGATAGGACTGCACTCTGGACGGCAAGGCGACGGTTTGGACCCGAATCCTCGAGGTTCCTCTTTACAGTTAGTCGCCAAGTGATGGTTAGATCAGGGTCGTATCGATTCGGACGTCGAGAACGAACGGTCCCGGCGTCTCGAACATGGTCTGCAGCGCCTTCTCCAGTCCCGACACCGTGTCGACCGAGGCGGAGGGGACGCGCATCGAGTGCGCCAGCTGGGGAATCGCCACAGCCGGGTTATCCAAAAGAACTCTGTTTGAACTATTTAACTCAGGCACGAGGTGCAAAGTGAAGTTGGCCCGACCCAGGTTGTTGACCACAATGAACTTCACCGGCAGGTTGTAGTGCGCCGCCGTCCAGAACGCTTGTGGTGCATAGAGAGCGGAGCCGTCCGAGGTCAAACATATAACGACTCCGTCGGAGCTAGCCCACTGCACGCCCAGGGCGGCGCACAGCGCGTATCCGCCCACGCCGGCGTTGGATGAGAAGTAGGCCGAGCTACCTTCGAGGCTGAGAATCTCGTACGGATTGGCGTAGTCACACACCACATCTGATACCACCATCGATTTGACCGGGCGCACGGCGTCGAGCAACCGCAACAGCCACACCATGGCGATCTGGGCTTTGGAGCTGGGAAACGGAATTGTCTCTTCCAAAACTTGCCGGCGTTTTTTGATAACGCTGATGGTTGCTTCGGCGCGCGTCTTGGTGGTCGACACCCAGCTGGCATCGACCACCAGCTGTACTTCAGCCCGCAGCCGCGAAAGAGTTTCACCGATGTCCGCATTGGCAGCCAGGTCGCACGATAAAGTGCGACCTGTCAGTCCTGACTCGGTATTGATCTGGATCACGAACGCCGTCGACGGCAAAAGTGGTGCTTCGTTCGATCTGGCTGCCAGCCGAGTTTGCACGCCAAGGAGAAGGATGGCGTCGTACGACTCCAACAGCTCACTGGCTTTATCTATTTCCAGAGGCAGCACGCCGGCGAACTGGGGATGCCGGTTGGGAAAGTTGACCCCGGTAGGCAACGGCTCGCAGTACGCCGGACATCCGAGAACCTCCGCCAGAGAGACGGCTTCTCGGCGCGCCCGGTACATGCTCACTTCATTGCCGACGACGATGCACGGACGTTTGGCACCGACCAGAGCTTTGGCGGCCTTCTTGCAGAAGTTCATGTCGGCGGCGCCAAGGGGTGTTGTTTGCGGTGGTGGAACCGTTTGCCCGGTGGCCAGTTTTGTCAATAGATCGATCGGCGATGAAATGAAGACCGGCCCTTTAGGCGGCGACAGAGCCTCCTGAAATGCGCGGCGCAGATTGCGCGTCAACTGCGATGGTGCCCGCAGTTCGCACGACCATTTTGCCAGAGGGCGGACGAGGGCCATGAGGTCGCCGCTCAGAGGTTGCTCATCGTTGAGAATTTCGGTGTCCTGTTCGTCGGCGATCACCAGAAGTGGAGTGCGAGTTTTCTGAGCCAGATACATCGCTGATAACCCATGGATGAGTCCGGTGGCGCACGGCAGGCAGAGAACCGCCGGTCTTCCGGACGCTTGCGCGTACCCGACCGCCATCATGCCCGCCAACTCTTCATGCATCGCCGCCACAAACTGCACTTCGGTTCTGCGCTCGGAAAGCGCCGCGATGATAGGCGAGCCGGCAGAGTTCAAACTGCCGAAGATATAGCGCGTGCCTTCGGCGGCAAGCTGGTCAATGAGTAAGTGACTTGCTAAGTAATCCATGAAACTTTGCTAGTAATTCAATGATCTGATTCTACTCTCAATTCCCCCTCAATTCTTCCCGAATTGGTTGTCAGCAATGCACTCGTGTAAACGGTCGCGCCCTGCATACATGATGCACGGACGATTGCGGCCGGGAGAGACGGCAACTAGCAATGATCCAACTCGAGCAGCGGGCAGGGGAACTCGTTTGTCCAGGCGGAGAGTCTATCGTTGATGGCCAGGAGCATCGGTTCTCCCCACTCTCTATCGAAGCTGTGAATCTGCTGCGATCGATCGTGAGCGTGATAGTCGGGCAACAGCGAGTTGAGCGAGTATCCAGGCGCCAGATCGCGCGCCAGCGCTTCCCAACCGCGCAGGCGCGTAATGCCTTGGGCTCCGGCATAACTCAGCCCCTGTCGCCACAGGTCGATGCGTGCTTCTTCACCGCCCACTATTTCGATCAATCGCAAAGTCGAATCGCCCTGTTCCATGAGCATGTATCCGCCACCACTTTGTTCCGACAAAACCAGTTCTATCGTGGGCCAGGGCAGGCTGGAATGGCGACGAATAAAACTCTCCTTGCTCAGCTTATAGTGCCAGTAAGATAGCGATCGGACGATGCCGTAAGGTTGCTTCCGCAGCCACCGAGTGTGGTGCGGCGCTATTAGGGGAACGTCCTCGATCGTGAGTTGCCGAGGCACCATAAGCGGTGTAACGGTGACGGATTCAGGAGGCGCAGACAGAGTGACATCGCACGATCCCAGCTCCTCAAAACCGAATTGGGCGTAAAACTCGGTGCCGATCTCGGTGTAGAGAAGCAGCCCATCATAGCCTTCCGCCTCCGCAAGTTCGATGACGTCGTCGATGAGATCGCCGGCGCAACCGGTTCCTCGGAACTTTTCCTGAGTGAAGACCGCACCCACTCCCGCCACTCTGAACCGCTCGCCCCGTGATGTCATGCCCAGATCGTACAGTTTGCAGCTTGACGCCACCTGACCGGCTCGCTTGGAAACCATGTAGCGATAGTGACGCCGAGACCACGCATGGGCAAGTTGAAGCTCAAGGAAGCGTTGGTAGTCGGAACGGTTCATACCGACCGACCATATCCGGTGAGTTTCATGCAGAACGCCGAGAATTTCGTGCCATTCCGCTCGGGCGATTGTCATAGAATCTTTAGATTACAACATTTTAGTTCAAGACTTCATGGTGCGATGGGTACACAATGCAACTTCATTTCCTCTTCGTCGTCGTAGAATTTAGACTTTGTCAGTAGCTGAGTGTTAGAAGAGTTAGAAAGGATCACCCCCAGACGTGGCGGTCGATGAAACACTGAAGCCGGTCGACCTCTACGCCGGACACCTGATCAGCCCGATCGACGCAAGCTCATTTCTCGATGTGAGAAGAGGAGCAATCGCCGTCGACGGCGTGGGGAAAATCCAGGATGTCGGCCCGTTGGAAGAGCTGCGGGCAAAATGGAATGCAGCTCGGGTTTTCGATTTTGGTGACCGGCTGATTCTGCCGGGTCTGATCGATCTTCACATTCACCTGCCGCAGTTCACCGAGACAGGAAAGTCGGGAGAAACTCTACTTTCATGGCTGGAGAAATATACGTTTCCGGCCGAAGCTCGATTTGCCGATCCTGAGTATGCGCGCAAGATCGCCCGCTGGTTTTTCTCCGAACTGGCTCGCAACGGCACCACACTCGCTAACGTTTTCACGACGATTCACTGGCGAAGCACCGATCAAGCGTTCGAAGTTGCCAGCGAGATGGGCATTCGAGCGATTATGGGCAAAGTCCTGATGGATCGCCACGCTCCGGCGGCTCTTCTGGATAATACGGAAGATTCGTTGAGACAAACGCGCGAGCTTTGCGAAAAATGGCACGGCTTCGATGACGGACGTTTGTTGTACGCATTCATTCCTCGGTTCGCCATCACCTGTACATCGGCTCAACTCAACGGAGTGGCGCGGCTCTGGCAGGCGTACGAAGGCACCTACATGCACACTCACCTGTCAGAGTCTCAGGAAGAGGTGGAGTTTGTCCAGACGCTGTTCCCAGGCTCTCGCAGCTATACCGACGTTTACGCCAAACACGGACTGTTAGGGGATCGCAGCATCTTCGCTCACTCTATTCATCTCAGCCAAGGAGAGATGAGCGAGCTGTCCAAGACGCGGTCTTCCATCGCCCATTGTCCCGGCTCGAACTTCTTTCTCAAGAGCGGCAGGTTCAAATACTTCCCGGTCAAAGAGGCGGGTATACGATTCGGCTTGGGCTCAGACATCGCCGGCGGTCCATACATGTCTTTGTTCCAGGTTATGCGTGATGCATATTACACTCAGTCAGACTGCTGGATTCCGGCGCCGGAGTTGTTGTATCGTGCCACTTTGGGTGGTGCCGACGCGCTGGGGTTGGAAGAGAAGGTAGGAAGTTTAGCCAAGGGCAAGGAAGCCGACTTCATCGTGGTAGACCCCACTCGAAATACCGGGATCACGGCGGATAGGCTGTCGCAGTCGATGGAAGATATCATTTCGGCGCTGGTTTTTATGGGAGATGATCGGCTCGTTGAGGCAACGTTCGTGCGCGGGCGCTGCATATTCGAGGTGGAACCGAATCTGGTATCAAAGGCGAAGCAGGAATTCAGTGGAGCACCAAGGTAAGGACGTTCAAATGAATAATCAATTGTTGACCTCGAACGTGAAGCAGATATACTCGCCCCAGCAGATTCAGCAGCGCATCCAGGAGATGGGAGGCCAGATCTCGGCCGACTACAAGAATGTCGATGTGCCTGTGGTGATAGGCGTCATGAAAGGTGCGATTGTTTTCCTGGCTGATCTGGTGCGCAACCTCAAGATCGATTCCGGGGTGCAGATAGAGTTTGTGAGACTGTCAAGCTACGGCGCGGCAACCGAGAGTGCCGGCAAGGTGCAAGCTCCGTATCTGGAACTGCCCGACATTTCCAATCGGCACATTCTGGTGGTCGAAGACATCGTCGATTCAGGTCGCACGGCTACGTTTTTCCTCGAGTATTTGAGAGCTCAGTACAACCCCGCTTCTCTCAAGATGGCTGTGTTCCTGGACAAGCCCTCCAGGCGCGTAGTCGAGGTGAAGCCGGACTACGTCGGCTACACGATCTCAGATCTTTTCGTCATCGGCTACGGGCTGGACTTCGCCGAAAAGTATCGCGAACTACCGTTTCTGGGTGAGCTGATGAACGCTCCGGTCGAGGGATGAATCAAATGCCGTTTCTCAGTTTTGGACGTCTTCAAGCTCGCGTTCTGTCCGCCCTCTCTCTGGCGCTGTTGCTTTTGGTCTCGCTGTGCCCTCAGCCTGCCGACGCCGAGATGGCCGCCCCCGATTTCGAGAAGATGATGAAGAGGCAGTACCAGTGGATCTTCTACTGCGATATGGATGTTATGCCGCAGTACATGAACTACAAAGGCTCGCCGGAAAGTCCGATTGTGCGCTTTGTCATCACCTTCGTTCGCACCAATTCCTTCCTCTCTCGTAACACACCGTCGAACACACCGATTAAGTACGAAGAGCTCTGGTATCACGACGGACAAACCCTCGGCATGAAGCGTTATGGAGACATATACCCCGGTCCGATGGAGCAGGGCGCCATTTACTTTCGAGCCATGCACGGCACCGATTCCGTTTGCAACTACACCAAGTCTGTCGCCAATGCGATGGTGCGGCTGACGATGGATACGTACATGAAAAGATCGATCATGGCGGGCGCCATCGTTCCCATCGACTGCTTCGATCAGATCTCATCCGATCTGGGCTTCTTCAACTTCTTCTTGATGGAAGTGGCCACCGGCGGTATCGGTGAGAACATGAGCTTACATCTTCAGTCTTATCCGAAAGGAAAAGACAAATACTTCTACTACAACGACGCCCATTAGACGTTCAATGAAAAGACCCCCCGCCTCCCCTCGATCCCGACCCCGACTTCGAGCGGGCCGCTGCTTTCTCGCGCATGTGTTGCATGACGTTTTCGTGTCTTTTAGGCGAATTCTTAGCCATGTGGCCTCCGGTGCCGCCGCTTCCGCCGCCTTTCTTTTTATTATGTTTCTTATGGTGCGTCGGCAACGTGTACGGGGCGCCCATGTCGTTTGTTCCGTCCGGCGCCCAAGCCCAATAATCTGTCAGCTCCTGCGGATAAGGCGGCAATGGCTGCGCTCCCGGGCAGGCTGCAATCGATGCAATCTTCATTTGAGATTTGTTGTCGCCTGACGATACCTGCATCGTAGCTAACACCTCTACAGCCGTAGGGACCTGCTTGATCTTGGCTTCGACGGTTTTGTCGGCGATGATTACCGGACCTGACTCTTTGAACGCTTCACCGTTGAGGATACGACCGGGGGCTACTGTATTCTCGACTGGGGCAGCCAGGGCGGCAAGGTTGTAGTCCAGATCACCGTCTGATGAAGGCAACTTGGCGTTGATGTTGCCGTGGAATAAATTGCTTTTCGCTTGCACGAACCGCTGGTAGTCGTCAAAATCGTTGAGCGGTCGGTAGAAATCGTTGTGCTGGACGTTGGACTCCGTATCGTCGACGTTGCCGACGAACGCCGCGTGAATCTGCGGCTCGAACGATTGCCACCACGGCAGATTGAAATGCGCCAGATTCTGGCGGTTCAGATTGTATCTATCCACTTCGAAACGGATGTTTTGCTTTGTCTCTTTAATTTGCTGCTGCCGATACTTCTCCAGATTGTCGGCGCTGGAGCGCGCTTCGTTCAAAAGTTGAAGGGCTAAAGGTTCGGCAAAGTTGAGATCCTGGTAGGTCGAGGTCGTCATCTCGACCTGGCGCGAACCTGCTACCAGCTCGCGGTTCAGCGTCAGCAGATTGTTGAGGCCGCCGATTCGATCGCCGTCGTTCATCTTTTTCGCCAGACCCAGAGCTACCTGGTCCATGACGCCCTGGCTGCGCTGTTGCTCGGTGAGCAGCATGTAGAAGCCGAATAGAACGATGCAAGCAAACAAGACCAGCGCTATGCAGAGCACGGTGATGGCGATCATGTTGCCCCGTTTGCTCCTTCCCGCTTTTCGTCTTTTTTGCATAATTCCCCTCGCCGGTCCATTTTATCAGGCAACCGCGGTTAAGTCTCTGGATACGGTTTTTTAATGGTGTATGCTTAAACAAGGGCTCTCGTAGCTGTAGAGTCAGGAGCGACTGTGGCGCCGGAAGACGAACAAACCCAGGAGACTGCTAAGCCGGCGACCGAAAAGGTGCGCCTTCTTGAAACCTGCTTGAGCAGCGCTCTATTTTTCCTGCTGTTTTTGCTGGTCTCGAACGTCTGCGTACTGATTGTTGCTCGTGATATCAACGACGCAGCTTGCCGATCCGCCCTGACGAGGGCGGCACAAGAAGCCTATGCTGGGCGAGACCGGAGATTCATTGTCGAGCAGGCTCTCACCGGGTTGAAACTTAGGGGCACTAACAGTTTGTTTGTCGATACTCCCGAGTTTGTCGAGTATAAGGACACCACGATGGCAGACGGCAGGCACTCTCTGCAGATGAGAACGCGAGTTTTTGCTCGCCTGCCGGCACCGTTCCTCATGCCCAATGCGCCTTTCAACAGCGTTGGGCAGCTGTCGATCTCACAGGTGTATCAGGTCGGCGTCAAGAAACCGCGCCAGAAGGCCGACGGCGACGTCGCTAAATAAGGAAGACCGTTACGATCCCGGCTTGGGCTGCTTTTCCCAATCGGTGCTCAGTTTGCCCTGAGTATCGTACACGTCGACCGGACCGAAGAACTCCAGATCTTGTTCGATCTTGGCGGCATCGCCAACTACTGCGATAACGAGATTGTCGTAGTCGATCAACTTGCGCGCTACTTTGCGAACATCGTCGGCGTTCACCGCCATTACCTTATCGGAATAGGTTTCCAGATAGTTGTCAGGCAGATCGTAGAGGCTCGCGTCGAGCATCTTTTGCGCCAATCCCGCTTGGGTTTCCAGCGACAGCTGGAACGATCCGGCCAGGTAGTTTTTGGCATCATTCAGCTCTTTATCCGTCGGTTTCAGATTGCGCAAGCGATCGAGTTCATAGAGGAACTCCTCCACCGATGGTGCTGTTACTTCGGTGCGCACGTCGGCTAGAGCGGCGAACGCTCCCGGCTGTTTGCGCGCGTCCATGTGGCTGTAGGCTCCGTATGTATAGCCTTTCTGTTCGCGAATGTTGAGGAACAGACGCGCTTGCGCCGCTCCGCCCAGGATCTGATTTGCCACCAGCATGCTGAAGAAGTTCGGATCTTTCCGACTGATCGACGAGTTGCCTACGCGAATGGAAGACTGGGCCGAGCCCGGTCGATTGACGAGATATATATGTCTGCCGTGCTGAGCCGGAAGAGCAGGCATGTCAGCGTGGGCGATCATACCTCCTTTCCATTTACCGAAGTCGGCGGCGATCAACTGTTTCATCTTGGCGGTGTCGAAATCTCCGACGATTACCAGGGTGGAGTTATTGGGGATGAAGTTGTCGTGGTGAAACTTCTCCAAGTCTTCACGAGTGATCGCTTTCACCGTCGAGGGCGTCGGTGCCACCACTGCGTAAGGATGACTGCCGAAGATCACTTTGTGGAACCGCTCGCCGACGAGGAAGCCTGGTTGGCTGCGCCTCATCTTCAGCTCTTCGATGAGATTGGTTTTCTTGAGGGTGAGTTCGTCTTCAGGAAACGTGGGATTGTATAAGACGTCGGAAAATACGTCGAACATTCTGTCCGTATACTTCGACAAGCAGGAGGCAAGCAGCATCGAGTAGTCGTAGTCGCTGCCCACCCGCATGCCACCACCGATGAAGTCGACTTCCTGGGCGATCTGTTTGCTCGTCTTCGTCGTGGTTCCTTCCATCATCATGTCGGAGGTCATGTCGGCCAGTCCGAGCTTCTCTCTAGGCTCGATTGTAGAGCCGCATTTGATACCGAGCTCAATCGTTATAAAAGGAAAGCGATGGTCTTCCACCAACTCCACTTTCAATCCGTTCTCGAGCGAATAGGTGTCGGCAGCCGGTAGTTTGAACGCTCGCGGCGGTGGCACCTTTGGTGCGTGCTTTCGCCAGACTTCCGCCGGTGTTTGCGACGGAGTGGCGTCGGTGGCAGCTTGATTTTTCTGGCGGATGTCGACTGTGCTCGCCTGAGAGCCGCGCACCGATGCCGGCGGCAGAGTCTTAATCTGAGCGTAGCCCGGCTGCATCAAAGCGGTCGAAGAAAGCGCCGCCATAACCGTCATGGTGGCAATCAGTCCGCTTCTCAAATCGGCGGCCCGATCTCTTGAACCCGCGAGAACGTTTTTCAATTCCATCTCCTATTTCCTCTACCGTTGGAAATTACATTACGAGCCGGTTTCCACCGGCGATTGGCCGATCCGACTTATGGGGATGCTTCCCCAGCCGGGTGTGTCGGCACCGCATCGACGACGGTTACACCTTCTCTGGTGAACACATCCTTGGCCGCTTTCTGAATGTCCTGAGGCGTCACTTTCAAGTACTCCTCGATGTCTTTGTCCAAAAAAGAGCTGTCTCCGTAAAATGAGATATATTCGGCAAGAAGCTCTGCTCTGCCCACGCTTCGTTGGAGAGTGTAGTATCCCGCCGAAGAGAACATATCGCGAAGAATCTGATTTTTCGCTTTGTCCAGCTCCTCTTGTGACACCGGTTCTTTCTTCAGTTTCTCCAACTCGTCCCAGACGATTGTTCGCGCTTTCTCGGCCGTTGTCGTGGGTTTGAAAACTACCTGGCTCTCGAACAGAGACGGACCGCGGCGCTCATCGTAATCGGCGCTGGCGCTAAGCGCTACTTGATCGCCTTTGACCATGCGCTGATACAGTCGCGATGATGTCCCGGTGGAGAGAATTTTTTGCAGCACTCCCAGAGCGTAGTAGTCGCCCTGGCGGCGAGCCGGGGCTTTCCACGTCATCCAGAATGCGGGCGTCGGCGCATGCGGGTCGTCTACCTTTAGATACTTGTCTTTCTGTTGAACCGACTCGGCCACACTGGGCGTCGCCGGTATCGGCTGAGCCGGAATGCTGTCGAAGTATTTATGCACGAGTGCCGTCGCTTGTTTGCGATCGAAGTCTCCCACCACGGCAAGCACGGCATTGTTGGGAGCGTAATACGTTTTGAAGAACTGTCTGATATCGGCTATTGACGAAGCGTCCAGGTCTTCGAAAGAACCGATGACCGGATGTTTGTTGGCCCAGTTGTCGTAAGCCAGCTCTTCCATCTGCAACTCGGCTGGAACATACGGTTGATTGTCGATGCGCAGCCGCTTCTCTTCTTTGACCGTCTGCAGCTGATTCTCGAAATTCTCCTGAGTCACTTTTAGAGAGCGCATGCGATCCGATTCCAGCCACAGGGCCAACTCGAGCTGATTGCTCGGGACCTTTTCGAAGTAGTTGGTGAAATCGGAATGGGTGGAAGCGTTGACGGTGCCGCCGGTGCTTTCTACATATCTGAAGTACTCGGTCTTGCCGACGTTCTCCGAACCTTCGAACATCATGTGCTCGAACAGGTGGGCGAAACCGCTGCGACCTTTCTTCTCGTTTCTGGCGCCGACGTCATAGACCAGAACGCAAGAGACGACAGGAGCTGAGTGATCTTCCGAGAAGACCACGCGCATCCCGTTTGCCAACGTAAAGCGATCGGTCACCGGAATCAGCGGTTTCTTTATTTCAAATCCGTTGACCGAGACCGTCGTTTGAATCGGAGAAACTGTGCTTGCCGGGCTGCTGACGCCGGAGTTAGTAAAGAGAAGCATGGCCGCGGTCAGACTGAACAGCTTGAACCTTCTATTCCTCATCTTCATCCTCTGCATTTAACATGACGCATGACCAGAATATTGCCACGACAAGCGCTGACAGAACTCCTGCTCCGACGCAGATCTTGTCCGGCACGCCGGAGTGTTTCAAAACCATATACGAGCTGAGTGCCAGGACGAGCCCTAACACTGCAACCACATGATTTAAGGAAATCTGGCCCATGAAACAGCAACGCGCTTACCTTTTCTTGATGCCACTGATAGTCGTCATCAGCGAATCGTCAAGGTTTGCCAAGCATAGCAGGGAAGACCTTGGCGTGGTTTGAAGAATCTCATCTACTTCATAAAATTTAAGCGGCGCCGCCGCCGATTCGGTCCGCCGCTGCGGCTACGCCGGCTCCACTTTCGTCTCATGGTACAGAGAATGCATCTCCAGTTTGCGCAGTTTCGGTACTTTCATCGATGTGACGGCGACGACCAGCAGGGTCATGCAGCCGCCGAACAGTACGGAAGGAACCAGTCCCAAAAATTTGGCCGCCACACCCGACTCGAACTCTCCTATCTCGTTGGAGGAGCCGATAAACATCTGGTTGACCGCGGCGAACCGTCCTTTCATGTGGCTGGGCGTCATGAGCTGATAGATGGTGGATCTGACCCAGACGCTGATGCCGTCTAATACTCCGCTTAACATAAGCAGGAAAAGAGACCACCAGACGTTGGTCGACAGTCCGAACAGGATCATGCAGATGCCGAACCCTGCCACCACCCACATGAATATGGCGCCGGTTTTGTAGCTGATCGGACGCTGAGTGAGAACGGCGGCGCTGATGACGGCGCCCACCGATGGTGCCGCTCGCAGAAGACCAAGGGTGTGGGGTCCGGTATGAAACACTTCCGAGGTGAAAATCGGCAGCAGGGCTACCACTCCTCCGAAAAGCACGGCGAACAGATCCATCGCCATGGCGCCGAGAATGATTTCGCTGGAGAAAACGAACTTCAGTCCTTCGGCGATGTTGGCCATGATGCTCTCGTCCTCTTTCTTGGCGTGCACAGTTTTGCATTTGACAAAAAAGAAACAGACCACCGACGCCATCAAAAGTCCGGTCGACAGGGCGTAAGTTGCCGTTGGTCCCAGAGGAGCGTAGAGCAGCCCGCCTATGATCGGACCGGCCACAGCCGAGCATTGCCAAACGGTGCTGTTCCACGCGCTGGCGTTGCCGTACAGTTCGCGGGGAACGATATCGCCCACCAATCCGAAAACGGAAGGTCCGTAAAATCCACGCGCCAACCCGGTGATGGCGATGATCGCGAACATGATCAACTTCAAGGTGCCGATCTCTTTGATCGAGGCAGAGCTTACGACAAGCAGCGCCATGCTGGCCGCCAATGTGATCACAGACCACAGTGCGATTTTCCGTCGGTCGAGCATGTCGGCGATGTGTCCGGCGTAGAGACCGATTGCAATAGCAGGAAGCGCTTCCGACAAACCGATCAGACCAAGAGAAAGGGGATCTTTCGTCAAGGCATAGATCTGCCAGCCTATTGCTATACCTTGTATTTGCACCGCCAGGGTGACGAACAATCGACCGGCCAGGATCAGCCGAAAATCGCTGATTCGAAGGGCGTCCAGGGAATCCGGAATCTTGGGCATGAATTCTAAATGATACGAGCGTGCTCGAGAGCGCTCGCGCACTGGCAGTTGTCGCGCTGAGGGGGCATCAGCTCAATCAATCGCACCAGCATTTTCTGGAGCTTGCCCAAATTCTGGCTGAACACTTTCATCACTTCGCTGTGCGACACAGGCTCTACGTTGCCGTGCAACCCCGAATCGTAGTCGGTGATCAAAGAGACGTTGACGACGCACATCTCCAACTCTTTGGCCAGATGCGCTTCGGGGTACTGGCTCATGTTGATCACTTCCCAGCCCTGGGAACCGAACCACTTCGACTCCGCTTTGGTGGAGAAGCGCGGACCCTGAATGACTACGACGGTTCCTTGCTCGTGGGCGACTATGCCTTCTTCCGAGCAAGCTTGGATCGCCAGTTTGCGCATTTCGGGGCAGTACGGATCGGCGGCGGAAACGTGGGTTACGATCGGCCCTTCGTAGAACGTGTCGGCTCGATTGGTGGTGCGATCGACAAACTGATCGCAGATGACGAAATGTCCGGGAGCGACGTGCTTTTGCAGACTGCCGGCGGCGCAAGGCGAGATTATCCGTTTCACTCCCAGCGCTTTCATCGCCCACAAATTGGCGCGATAGTTGATTTTGTGCGGCGGAATCGCGTGGTGGGCGCCGTGTCTGGGCAGAAACGCCACCTTCTTTCCGTGCAGAGTGCCGACAAACACCCGGTCGCTCGGTGGACCGTACGGCGTTTCGACCTGCTCCTGCCTGCCTTCCTCAAAGAACTTATAAAAACCGGACCCGCCAAAGATGCCGATGTCGGCCTGAAGTTTCTCCACTTTCAGCAATTGCTCCCAATCTGATCTAGTAAAAACCACATGGCAACATTTGCCTGTAGCTCGATAATTATAAGCGGAGAGCACGAAATCGCGAGAAAAGCGCTGAAAGCAACGCCCAACCGCACCCACCGCTCTCGCTGTCTGGGTTCAAAAGTACGAACTGAATACGGAGGAGTTGAAGGCGCTTTAGTAAGTTTCGTCCCGGCTGAATTCAGCGGTCAACCGGTCTATTCCCGCCGTACTCAACCTTTCCGCTCTTCACTTTGATGGGTGGGAAGGCAAGATCCGAGCGTTTTGGCGGTTCCTTACCGAAATTCCCTCCGGAAAAAATAGCAAATCCCGCTAGATGACTAGAAATCCGGGCAGAGGGTATATATGGAATATCGTAAACCGCGCCCAATCGATGAACGATAGGAGCGCGCGAACCCTTCAATCAAAACAGGAACGACCTGCGATGTGGTGGAAACTTTCTCTGGCTGTAGCCTTTATCATCTCTGCCGGTTTGAGCGGCTCGAACGCTCTGTCGACTCACGTGGCTTATATCGCCTCGCTCGGCAACGGCACTCCGGTCACCAGCGCGCACAACCTATTGCGCCCGCCTATTGAGCTTGACCCGGAGCGCGTCTACCACAGGGTCTGGGCCTTGATCGACGAAGACTACTACAAGTCTGACTTCAACGGTCAAAACTGGGGGCGGTGGAGACACAAATACGACGGCAAGCTGAAGACGACTGAAGACGCTCACAAAGCGGTAGAAACTATGCTCGCCAGCCTGGGCGATCGGTACACTCGTTTTCTCGATAAAGAAGCTTTTGACGACGAGAAGTCGCAAATCGACGCCAAACTGTTCGGCATCGGCGTGCAGATAGGGGTGGATAAGAACCACAAAATCGTGGTGATTGCGCCTATTGATGGCACTCCGGCGTCCAGAGCCGGACTGCAACCGGCCGATGAAATCGCGGAGATCGACGGAAAGTCTACTAAAGGCTGGTCGGTTGAAGATGCAGCCAAGCATATACGCGGAGAGATCAACTCCGAGGTCAAGCTCACGTTGATCAGGGGCAAAGAGAGAGTGAAAGTGGCTGTCGTTCGCGCCGAAATTCCCATTCGGGCCGTGCAAACTGCGAAAGTGCTGGAAGGAGACGTCGGCTACATTCGCCTCAGCAGCTTCATTTCCCAGCAAGCAACCAAAGAGATGAAAGACGCGATCGCCGGACTGCCCAATGCGCGCGGCTTGGTTCTCGATCTGCGCGACAACCCGGGCGGATTGCTGACCAATGCGATCGATATCTCCAACATGTTCCTCAGCTCCGGCAACATAGTGTCCACCGTCGACCGAGACGGCTACACGACTCAGGCTCCCTCCGACGGCAAGCCGCTGTGCAAGCTGCCTCTGGTTATATTGATCAACAAGGGCAGCGCCAGCGCATCCGAGATCACCAGCGGCGCTTTGCGCGATAACGGCAGAGCCAGTTTGGTCGGACAGACGACCTACGGCAAAGGGCTCGTCCAGGGGATCAACCGTCTGGAAGATGGAAGCGGAGTGAACATCACTATCGCGAAGTATCTCACCCCCAACGGCACAGACATAAATAAGATAGGCATCGTGCCTGACTTGAAAGTGGATATCAGCGACCAGGACAGCAAAGCTGGCAAAGGTGCGTGGTGGCTCGATCCGAACGCTCCCAACGTAAGACGCTCTCCTGAAGACATGAAAGACATGCAGTTGAAAGCTGCAGTCGATCTCGTTCACAAAGAGTTGAGCGACACCGTGGTGGCCCAGGGAGATACCAGTCTTCTCCTCAAGGCCCAGGTCCAGGTAAAGCCACACCCGTAACCGGTATCGGATTCGGTGCCAGGCTGATGGCGTTGAACGACGATTTGTTCGCAATATCGTCGTTAGCAACTCCAAAATTCGGCGCCCTATTAAATATTGAAACGAAACCGTATCCGCCACCGTCGCATCTTGTTAACATGCTCAAGTGAGAACGGTGCCGATGGGCACCGGCAAGAATTTCTAGCAAGGGAAGTGCGTGTGTCGGAGGCGTTGCAAACAGAGAACAAAGCCGGTTCCGGTCTGCTTGTGATTGGCAGCGAAGGTGGATGTGGCAAGACGACTTTCATGTGCGGTGTCGCCGGGGCTCTGCGCGAGATCGGTTTTGCCGTGCGCGTGCGCAAGCCGCTGGTCTTGTCCTCTCGCAAAAACTGCGAGGCCGAACTTGCCTTCATCAGCACAGTCGGGCATACGCCGATCGACTATCCCATACGCTTCGCGGAAGGACCGATGAGTCTGGAAGAAACCGAGTGGCAAAATGTCGTCGCCACAAGCTTCGATCCCGCATGTGTGACTCTGGTGGAAATGCCGGGCGGAGCTGCCACTCCTGTCTGCTACGAAGAGAACAATTCCGGAACACTCAGCAACCACTGGCGCGACTGCACCGACATGGCGCAAGAGTTCAAGCAGCCGTGCGTGGTCGTCGCCAAGCACCAAACCGATGCCATCGACCGCCTTGTCATGACTTGCGCCTACCTGGAGCGTCGAAAGATCAAGGTGTTAGGATGCGCCACGGTCGAAGTGGTGCAAGACGGCGGCGCCGAGTTGGAGAGGAAACGAAGCCGCGCCGACTTCACCGTCGGTCTCAGCAGCCGGTTGCAGGCGCCGTTTCTCGGCTTCATCAAGTTCAGCCCCGCCGTGAGCGTGCCCCAGGTAGTTCAGGGCAACCTGATTAAAATGACCGCCGGACTCGACCTATTGCCGTTGATCCAGGCTCTCGATCTCGCCCTTCCGACCGTTTGACTTCACACTGTAGATAAGAGTTCGAGATTTGTTTGTATACTTTAGGTCCTCATGTGAACGTGGTGTGCAGACTGTCGGCACCTGAGTGAACGCCGGGCTCGTCAAGTGCGGACATCGCTTTGGAAATTCCAATCAACACAGATACGAAGCTGCCGGCTGAAGAGCGCGAGTTGATCGTGTTCACGGTTTCCGATTCCAGCGGTGAAACTGCTGAAGCCGTGGCAAGAGCGGCGCTGGTTCAGTTCCCTCCCGGACGCGCGTCCATTTATCGCTTGCCCCAGGTGAGAAGTTGCCAGCAACTCGCCGGTCTGGTGCGCGAAGTTTCTCACGGGCAGGCGTTGATCGCTTACACGCTCGTTTTACCCGAGTACAGAGAGACGCTGGAAACCGAAGCGCGCAAATTCAACATACCGACCGTCGATCTCCTCGGTCCGCTCATCACCAGAATCGCAAGCCTTACCGCGACGGCGCCGCTGTCTCAGCCGGGACGGTTGCATCTGCTCGACGAATCTTATTTCCGGCGCATCGAAGCGGTCGATTTTGCCATCCGGTTCGACGACGGAAAAAATCCTGACGGCATCATGCAAGCCGATGTGATTCTTGCCGGAGTATCTCGCACCAGCAAAACTCCCAACTGCATGTATCTCGCTCATCACTACGGATTGAAAGCGGCCAACGTGCCCATCGTGTTGGGAGTGGATCCACCGCCGGCTTTGTTTCACGTCGTCCCCAGGAAGATTGTCGGTCTGCATATAGACCCATTCATCCTCCAGAACATTCGTACGACTCGGGCCCAGGTACTCGGTATGCCCGCCGACTCCGATTACTCCGACATCGATCGGATCCGCCAGGAAGTACGCCAGGCGAAAAAACTTTTTCGCGAACTGAAATGTCACATCATCGACGTTTCAGCAAAAGCGATCGAAGAGACTTCAAGCGAAGTCTATCTTTATTTGAGGCAATGATTCCGGAAAGACCACGCCCGCATGCAAGCAGTCCAACATACGGAGAGAAACGATGATTAGCACCACTGAGTCTGCGAAACCGAAAATTGCGCACGATCTCAAAAATAGGGTGTACCTATTTGCCGATTCCTACAAGGAGTTCCTCGGCGACAGCAAATCGCTGAGCTCGAGCGTGCGCAACTCAATGCGCGAAGCTCTCGGCGGCAAAGGCGCCGGGCTGGCTGAGATGACGGCGAGTGGTGTCAATGTGCCACCAGGTCTGACGATACTCACATCCGTCTGTCGCGAGTACTACGACAACGATAAAAAAATGCCCAAAGGTTTGTTCGAGGAAGTCGTCTCAGTTTTGAAGCATGTGGAACAGGCGGTCGATCGCAAACTGGGCGATGTCGGTAAACCACTGCTGGTATCAGTACGGTCAGGCGCCAAGTTCTCCATGCCCGGCATGATGGACACGATTCTCAACCTTGGACTGAACGACGCCACCGTGGAAGGGTTGGTAAAGATGACCAACAACGAACGTTTCGCCTGGGACAGCTACCGTCGTTTCATTCAGATGTACAGCAACGTGGTGCTCGACATTCACAAAGACAAATTCGAAGATCTGTTGGACGACAAGAAAGACGAGCTTGGTGTCAAATCCGACACCGATCTCAAAGCCGCCGATCTGAAAGAGTTGGTGAAAGAGTACAAAGAGCTTGTGCAAAAGAATAGCGGCAAGCCGTTCCCGCAAGACACGCAAGAACAACTCGCCGGCGCCATCGAAGCGGTGTTCCGCTCGTGGAATAACAGCCGCGCCATCTATTACCGCAACCTCAACAAAATCGATCACACTCTCGGCACCGCCGTCACCGTTCAAGCGATGGTGTTCGGCAACCTCGACGATGAATCAGGTACCGGCGTTTGTTTCACGAGAAACCCGAGCACCGGCGAAAAACTGCTGTACGGAGAGTATCTGGTCAATGCTCAGGGCGAAGACGTTGTTGCCGGCATCAGGACGCCGCACAAGATCGCCGAGATGAAAAAGGAGATGAGCAAAGTCTACGATGAACTGCTCGCCACCACGGCGAAACTGGAAAAACATTACAGGGACATGCAGGACATCGAGTTCACAATCGAGCATGGTTGCCTGTTCATTCTCCAGACACGCACCGGTAAGCGCACCGCCGCCAGTGCCGTGCGCATAGCGGTGGAGATGGTCAACGATAAAATCATCAGTGAAGACGAGGGACTCAACAGAGTGGAGCCGATTCAGCTCAATCAACTGCTGTTGCCCAGTTTCGATCAGAAAGACAAAGATGTCGCCAAGAAAGAAGGGCGCTTGCTGGCTACAGGATTGAACGCCTCACCGGGAGCCGCGATCGGCCAGATCGTTTTCGATCCCACTGAAAGCGAGCGCATGGCCGCTAAGGGGGACAAGGTCATTCTTTTCCGAGTGGAAACATGCCCCGATGATATTCACGGTATCGTTCCCGCTCAAGGTGTAGTCACCAGTAGAGGTGGCATGACGAGTCACGCCGCCGTGGTGGCACGAGGCATGGGCAAACCGTGCGTGGCCGGTTGCGAAATGCTCAAGATCGATCTCGCCAAAGAGGAGATGACCGTCGGCAAACAGACTTTCCGTAAAGGAGAGATCGTTTCCATCGACGGTTCCACAGGAGAGATTTTCAAAGGACACATTCCCACCAATGAGCCGGAGCTGTCGGAGCACTTCAAAACCCTGCTGCAGTGGGCTGACAAAAAGAGAGTGCTGGGCGTGAGAGCCAACGCCGACACCCCTGAAGATGCGAAGGTGGCACGTGATTTCGGTGCGCAAGGCATCGGGCTGTGCAGAACCGAACATATGTTTATGGATCAGGATCGACTTCCCGCCGTTCAGGAGATGATCATGGCGGAGACGTTGGACGAGCGCAAAAAGGCGTTGGCGAAACTGTTGCCGATGCAGAAGCAAGATTTCATCGGAATCTTCCGAGAGATGCGCGGTCTGCCTGTGACAATCAGACTGCTCGATCCGCCGCTGCATGAGTTCTTGCCGAAGCTGGAGCATCTCATTGAAGAGGTAGCCACCCAAAGAGCGAAAGGTGCGAAACCGGCACAGCTGCGCGAAAAAGAAACCCTCCTTCGCAAGGTGAGTGAGCTCAAGGAGTCAAACCCGATGATGGGTTTGCGCGGTTGCCGTCTGGGACTTCTGTATCCTGAGATAAACGAGATGCAAGTTCGCGCCATCTTCGAGGCGGCTGTCGCTATCAAGAAAGAAGGGCTTGCGGTAGAGCCGGAGATCATGATTCCTCTCGTCGGTCACGTCAACGAACTCAAGTTCGCTCGCGAGATGTTGGAGAAGGTAGCGAAGGATGTGATGGAGAAGGAGAAGACTCAGGTCGAGTATAAGTTTGGCACCATGATCGAAGTTCCACGCGCCTGCGTCACCGCCGACGAGATAGCTCAGTACGCCGAATTCTTTAGTTTCGGCACCAACGATCTGACTCAGATGACTTTCGGATACAGCCGCGATGACGCTGAAGGAAAATTCTTGCAACGCTATCTGGAAGGCATCGACGTCAACGGCACGAAGCACAAGGTGCTCAACCAGAACCCGTTCGAAAACCTCGATCAAAACGGTGTCGGCAAGTTGATGAAGATCGCGGTAGAGTACGGCTTGCAAACTCGCCCGAAGTTGAAACTGGGAATCTGCGGCGAACACGGCGGTGACCCAAGCTCAATCGCGTTCGCGCATCAGCTTGGATTGACCTATGTGAGCTGCTCTCCCTTCCGGGTTCCGGTCGCTCGACTGGCAGCCGCGCAAGCCAGCATCTCATCGGAAGAACGCGACAAATAACAGAGGGTTCCTCGAAACAGTAGTCGACCCAGCCTTGGCTGCTTGTCGAAATCTTGGACGCCAGCGCTGGACCCTGCTGTTTGTCGAATTTGGATGTCATTGCAAGAGATTGGAGTTTCCCGAGCGGATGGGTGATTCAATAGGTTGAATAATTTGGCGATTCTATTCAACCTATTGAATATTGGATAGCCTGTGGAGTTTCTGGGTGTTTTGCTTTCAAAATGCCCCTCTACCGGGTGACGGATTGGGGCGTTTTGCTTTGATATGATAGTTTGTACGCATAGCGGTGGAGCGGCCCAGAATGGAGCTTGAAATCGAATCGCTTCTCGGGCGGCTGCCCGAAGTGGAAGCGGAGCTCGGTGGTGATACGCCGAAGTTTGCAGACTTCCTCTCTAATGTTGGATTGGAGCTCTACAATGAGAGCCGTTTCGACGAGGCTGAGCCGCTTTTGGCGCGGGCCCTGGCGATAAGACAGATGGCGCTGGCGGTCGATCATGCTGATGTGGGTGTGGCGCTCAACAATCTGGCGAGGATTTATCTAGCCCAGGGGCGATACGCTGAGGCAGAGCCATTGTTCAGCAAAGCGCTGCCGATCCAGGAGCGCGCCAGCGGGCCGGACAATCTAGGTGTGGCAGCCGGCTTGAACAATCTCGCCGAATTAATGCGGGCCATGGGCAAGTACGAATCGGCCGAGCCGCTCTACAAAAGAGCTGTCTCCATATGCGAGCGCCAGCTGGGACAGGAGCACATAATCAGCGCTGAGATTTTGGAAAATCTGGGAGCGCTTTATGCCAACCAGGGACGCTATGCTGAAGCCGAGCCTTTATTTCGCAGAGTGCTCCAGATTCAGGAGAAAGCTCTGGAACCCGATCATCCTGCCATTGCCACTACTCTAAGCTGTCTCGGCGACGTATTTGCGGACATGGACCAATTCGATAAGGCGGAACCTCTGCACAGGCGTGCCCTTGCGATCAGAGAGAAGACTTTGAGCACCGAGCATCCAAAGGTGGCTGAAAGCTTGAACAATTTGGGCTGGCTTTATCATCAGCACGGCAAATACGCTCGCGCTGAATCTCTATATGCGCGTGCTATCGAAATCTTCGAAAGAACGCTCGGCCCGGACCATTCGCATGTCGCTACCTGTCTGGAAAATTACGCTGAGCTGTTGCGCAAAACAGACCGCGAATTTGATGCAGTGGCGCTGGAGCAACGAGTGTTTGCCATCAGGCGCAAGCACGAACCTGCGACAAATTGAACTGAAGGCTATAATTGGGCAGGGATTGAGGTGAATCCAGAGCTCTGGATTCCGAACCAACAATTGGCAGCTTTTGATGAAACTTGGCATTTTCGCAAAAGGACTAATTTTTTTACTGATCCCACTGGCGTTGCAGGTTATCTTTCTTGGCGGTCTGCTCAGCCTTGAAGCTGAATCCGAGCGACTCGCCAGACGGGAAGCGCAGCTTTCTCTGCTCCTCGATCTTGCTACGCGGCTGTCTATTAAGCTGCTCCTCGCCGGCGGTGAGATTGGCTCCTCCATTTGGGAAGGAACCTCAGAGCGCAAAATCGATCCTACCCAGTACAAAATCGAGGTTCAACAGATCCTCGATCAAATGAAAGACATGACGGCTGATAATCCGCACGTTATGCAGGCAGTGAAAGTCGCGACCTCGATCTTTGCCAACCAGTACGAAGTTCTTTGCCAGATTTCGAAGACACCCTCTTCGGAAGTAGATTTCGCCGGAAAGCTGCTCAGATTTCGTCGCTTGAGACCGAAACTGAAACAGACCTTCTTCCAGCTTGAGAATCTTCGCTATATTGAATCGAGGGAGCGAGTTGATCTCGAAGCGAGCCTGCGAGAAACTCTAGCCAATAGACAAACGGTTCGTGCTGAGATAATCGCCGGTATCGTGTTGGATATCTTGATGACCATCGGGTTGTTGTCGATATTTCTTCTTAATGTGACGAATCGGCTCAGGTTGTTGGTCGATAACGCTCGCTCAATTCCATCTGGTGTGGTGCCGGCGAAAAGAGTGACCGGCAACGATGAGCTGTCCTTTCTCGATGGCGTTCTGCGTCAAGTTGCCGAAGAGCTCCGCCGCGCTGCCGAGCATCGCGCCACGGTGACGCGCATGTTGGTGCACGATCTCCGCTCGCCGCTTCAGTCGTCGATGCTCGCAGTCGATTCTCTGCGTGAACCGAAAAGTTTTTCCTCTCCGGAAGCGTTCAACGCTGAGATCGATCTTCTGAAAGGATCGATGACGACGATGGTGGCGTTGATCGAAAATCTGCTTACGATTGAAAAACTGGAAGCGGGAAAATTGGAGCTGAATGTCGAGCTGTTTGATATCAGTTTTCTGGTTGATGATTGCGCCAAATTAGTTTCTCCTAAAGCACAAAGGCGCAACATCTCGATTACCAATAGAGTGGGGCAGTTCGAAGTGGCTGCCGACAAGCTGCGCATTTCGCAGGTGCTTCTAAATCTCATTTCCAACGCTCTCAACTATTCCCCTGACGGTGGTACCGTCACCGTGTCCAGCCGACTCGAACCGAAGAAGTTGATCGTCTCTGTTAGCGATCATGGTGCCGGCATCCCTGCTGAAAAGCAAGGAGGTCTGTTTTCGCGGTACTATCAGGTCGATCCTGGTGATACCGCATCTGGTTTCGGACTGGGACTGGTGATCTGCAAGTTCATTATCTCGCAGCACCTGGGCGCGGTGGGAGTGACGAGTGAACCGGGGAAAGGATCTACTTTCTGGTTTACTCTGCCTGTTGATCCGGAGTGATCCGAAAGAAGATCTGAATGTAGATAGGGATCCAACTGACATGTCCAAACTGCTGATTGTCGATGACGATGTAACTGTGCTGAATCAACTCGCTCGGGTTCTGAGCGAGAGAGGATGGCAGGTCGACACTGCCAGCACCGGCAAAGATGCTCAACAGTTCCTCACTCATTTTAAATACGATTTCATTCTGCTCGACTGGAGCTTGCCCGACACCGCCGGTGTGGAAATCTGTCGAAATTTTAGAGCGCAAGGCGGACTTACCCCAATCTTTATGGTGACCGGCAGAGGTGAGATTACCGATAAAGAGGAAGGGTTTGCCGCCGGGGCAGATGATTATTTGACGAAACCGTTTGATGTCAGAGAGTTGCTCGCTCGTTTGCAAAGCGCGCAAAGACGCAGCTCGAGAATGCAGGCAGGAAGGTTGCAGGTGCAAGGTGTAACCCTGGATCTGAGCCTGCGCACCTTGTCTCACGACGGAGAGAAGACACACCTTTCGTCGACCGAATGCAGTTTGCTAGATTTTCTGTTTCGGCATCCGGATCGATTCTTTTCGGCGAGCGATCTGTTTGAATCGGTTTGGCCATCTGATACGGACGCATCGGAGGGAACTGTTAAAGCGCATGTGAAACTTCTGCGGCGCAAACTCTCTTTGATAGGATGCCCGGATTTGATCAAGACCGTCCGCGGTAGTGGATACATTATTGAGAGCAAGTGAAAAAGGGACGAACCCGGATCGATGAGCGCTTTTTGGACCTGCGCTTTCGACCCGGCCGCCTTGCCCCTAAACTTTAGACTCTATATTCCGCGCTTCAATCGCTCTCTTAGAGCCTCATCTACTTGTTTCCAGTACTCCTTCAACCGTTCGCACGGCTCCGGTTCCGTACCTGCTTTTTTCCTGGCCTGTTCGTATGTGTTGGATGGATCGTTGAGCGCGTCGGTGAACCGTTTATAGTAGTCAGCTTTGTCTTTGTAGTAGTCCGCTTCTATTTTTTCGATCGCTGCTTTCTCTTGCGGAGTGTTTGCTCCCATTCTTGCCATTGCTACTTCCCGGATCTCGTGCTGCATCTTCTTGAGGTCGAGATCGAGTTGCGTGTTATCACTCGGTGACCCGAGTTTGTTGGTTTTGACGTCTCTCTTCTCTTCGGTGTTGTTGTTATCTCTCTTCTCTTGCTGTTTGGGGGAACCTGGAGATGTGTCTTCGCTTGGCACTCCGCCGCCGCCTGTGGAGTTCATGCGACGTTCAGGGGTGACGCCCGGTTCTATGTGAGTGTCTGTAGGATCGACTCCGGTCTTTGTCGGCAATGCCTTGAACTTCGGAAGCCAATCATCACCGGCGTTGCCGTTGCCAAACAGCTTCCTTTGAATCTCTTGAAACTCGTGATTTGCTCCTATTCTCTCAAGAAGAGTTCCTCCTCGGTGCAGCTCTTCGCCTTTGGCGGGTACGTTCGTCGTGTCTATGACGTCAGACATTGGTGAGTTCCTCTCAAATAACTGGTTACGCCCGAGTGGCAGGTCAGCGCCTCTTTGTGCTCGCAATATAGCGAACCTTCGGTGAAAAGTTGGTCAAAACATTTTTTTCGTCGATTTCGGGAACCGGAAGCCGAGAACTCCCTTACGAGAGAGAACCATATATGATGACAGCCGATAAATTTCCACTTGACGCAACGGAATGCGGCGAAAGGCACTACTGAGCCGGTTGCTCCTTCGAGAAGCAGTTTTCGGGGTGACTGGGGCGTGTCACCAGATATGATGCTTTAACGTAAGGCGGCGGTGAGACAGCCTGATCAGACGTTGAAATTCAGCTCCTGTGGTCCGTGCACGAGCTGGTCCAGGTCTTTCTTCAACTCCGCCACATCTCCGTACCGCAACTCGGAGTTGAACGCTGTGGCGTGCGCCACGATGTGATCCAGCCCGTCGCTGACCTCCGGCCGCTTCGTCTTCGGATGCGATACCTTAATGGGTTCCGGTACCTCTCCCGTCAATAGATACTGCAAGGTCGCCCCCATCGCATAAATGTCGCTTTGAACGGTCGGTCGTCCGCGAAACTGCTCGGGCGAAATATATGAATGTTTCCCCACCACCGTCCCGGTCGTGGTCGACTCAGTCTGTTGAGCGACGTTGAAGTCGACGAGCTTCAAAGTTCCGTCCGTATCCAAAATCATATTATCCGGAGTGAAATCTCGGTGTATCACCGCCGGCTCCAGACCGTGCAAGTATTCGAGGATTTCACACATTTGCTCGGCAAGCTTAACAACCTGAGTTTCCGACATGCGTCCATCGCGCGAAACGATCTGCTGCAACGATTCGCCGTTGATTCTCTCAAGCACGAGGTAGCCGCGATGATCTTCAACAAAGAAGTTATTCAATCTCACGATTCGCGGATTGTCCAACTTGCGCAGGATGGCGGCTTCGTTCTGCATTCTCTCCAGCGACTGCCGTAGTACGTTTGTATCGACGTATACGGGCAGAATGAACTCTTTGAGAACGACATCGCTGTATTCCTCCAGATCGCGAGCCGCATACGCGGTTCCCTGTCCACCCACTCCTAATGAGTGCGAGACTCGATACCGGCCGTCAAACAGCAAAGTAGATTCGGAGAGTGGTGCCAGGCGCTCGCGCTTCGGTGGGGCTGACAGGGCCTGCAACCACAGCTCGGTGTAGCTGTGATCCTGGGCCGGTGTCAACACCTCCAGCACCTTCGCGTCTTTATGTGCGTCGGGCGCCCACGTTTCGATTGCCGTCAAGATCTTGTTTCTGTCGCGCTCTTTGACAATAGCTCCTAGTTTGAGCGAGATCGGAGAGCTGCCCCGCTTGTCTTTGAATTTTAGCTGACACTCTTGAACGGAGGTTTTTCCCGGCGGCCAGAAAAGATCGACTTTGTCGACCATCCACCATGGAACGAATTTGCTCAAGGATCTGTTGTTGCACCAGATCAAAGTAATGCCGTTGCGCGAAAGAGAAATATGCGTCGGAAAGGAGTAATAAATCGCCGTGGCTGCCACCATCACAAAGGCGCAGATATAGACGAGCAGCTGCAACACCATATACGACTGATCCATCGTAGAGATGTCTCCGCCGGCGCCCTGCATTATAATGCCACCCTTGAGGGCGTTGATGATCCTATAAAGAATCCATCCCGGTCCCGACATGGCGAAGAATAGAACGATTAACGTCATGGCGAACCAAAGTTTGGCGCTGTCTCGGGCCGAAAAACGATACTGCACCCATTTCTCGGCGCTGTGGAATGGGCTGTACGGAATGATGATTTCATCATCAGATATCGGCTTGAGCTGTGCCGGCTCCTTCCTTTTTTTCCTCGCTTTCCCGGAAGAAGATTCTTGCTTTCCGTTGTCTGCCCTCTTGTGGTCGGGCGCAGCTTCTGGGTTCGGTTGGTCTGTGCTTGCGGCCGGCAGCATCGGCTGCTCTGTGGGAACGATGACGAGATCCCCATCTTTCTCTTTAAGTTGCAGATCGGGCTCTTTTTCGGTGACTTCTGCCAGGCGCTTTTCAGGTATCATGCATCAATCCTTTATTTCGTCTCTTCAGCGGCGGCACCGCTGGCGGTTCCGGCTTTAGCTCGGTCTGTGTCTGCCGACGGTTCGATCAACGCTTGAAGCCGTTGAACCAGATCGCCGGCCTTCACCGGGCGATCGCTCTCTTCCATCTCTGTGCAAGCAGCGATGATGTCGTCGAGCTTGGGCGAAATGGGCTGCAGTTGAATCGGATGCGAGGTCATGAGAGCTTCCGGATCTTTTCCGGTAAGAAGAAAATGCAAGGTGCCCCCAAGGGCGTAAACATCGCTCAGGATGGTTGCTTTGCCCCGCAACTGTTCCGGGGCTATGTAAGCTTGTTTGCCGACCAGAGTTCCGGTTGCAGTTCCGACAAACTCGTTGGCGGCACCGAAGTCAATTAGTACAATCGTTTCGTCATCTTTGTGCACGAGATTATCAGGAGTAAGATCTCTGTGAATGATCGGCGGAGATTGTTCGTGAAGATAATCGAGAATGGAAGCAATTTGGGCAGCCCAGCGGAGAACTAGCTGCTCGGGCTGCGGTCCGTTCTGTTTTACGAACTGGCGCAGATCCTGCCCGCGAATATATTCGAGAACGAGATAGTTCCTGTTCTCTTCCGCGAAGTGATCGTACACTCGGGCGATGTTTGGATGATTCAGCTTAATCAGCAGACGGGCTTCGCGATCGAAGAGCTCGGTTGCTTTTTTGCGGGACTCCTGGTCGGCGTTGGCAGGTACCACAGCTTCTTTCAATACGACCAGCTCTATCCCATCTTTTTGTGCCAGATAGATTGCCGATAGACCACCGAACGCCAGTTGCCTGATGATTTTGTACCGCCCACCCTGAAGCACTCGCTCCGGTTCCAGCGGTACGAACGATGTGGCGCTGAATCGGCGACTTAACTCCTCTTCCCACATCTGGGTGTAACTCAAATGATCGACGCCCCGATTCTCATTCTGAAGTCGGGTCTGATAGGCGATCAATTCAGCCGGGCGGTTGGCGCCTTTACCCCAGACCTCTGTGGCAAGGAGAAACTGTTCGGTGTCCGATTTGGAAATGGCGGATGCATCCAGGTGCACCTCTCCACCCGAATGAAACTTCAAACAGAGAAGATTGCGCTCCGCAGTGTCTCCGTTAATTAGAAGCACGTCGGATAAATCGCTCCATAAGCGCTCTCGCCTGAAACCAAGCGCTGCCAGGAACCTGATTGGAAATGAGATTCCCTCCTTGCCTACCGTGATGCGGTCATCCTCGAAGAAAGCCGCCAGCAGTATCGATAGAGCCGGAATCAGGAGCAAGACCCCCATCACGATCGCCGAAGCCACAAACGGAACCGCCGTCTTCGTTAACATGGCGATGAACAGCCCCAGGCAGAACGGTACGCCGATTGCCCAGACGGGCATCAGCGCCATCATTGTATACAGCCCTACTCTTGCCGGTTTGGTTCGGTAACTGACGGGAAGCTCTAGTTCAGCCACGTCTAAATCCTTATCTCCTGAGCATCGCTCAATGGCAGCCATGCAGCGATTCCAGCCGAAACTCGGCCGAACATGCTCAGTTTGTATGTTTCGCCGCCAACGCTGGCGGATTTACGACTCCAATTCGCATTATATCCACATACAATCTACCCGAGCTATCCGCCGATTTACCGAATGGGCGGCATATTGAAGTAAGATAGCGTACATCTGGCGGGAAACATCGGGACTCATGAGTGTGTTTTCAACAACTTCGGTCGACTCCGGTGACAACGACCAGCCACGTCCGTCTATGGCTAAACGGATGGCCGTTTGGTTTTACGCTCTTTTGCTGATTCTGTTTGCGGCGCCCGTTCTGGAGTTGGTTAAGCGGGCGAACACCGGAGAGCTGGCGATTTCGCACTCTGACGGAAAGATTTTCGTGGCTGATTTTGTCCGCTTCTATGTGGCGGGGAAGCTGGCCATCTCGCCTGACCGCTTTCATTGCTACGACCTTTCAATTCAAGAACGAATGTTCCAGCAACTGATTGGGCAGAGCGAAGGGGTTTCGGCATCGATGTTTCACGTTCAGATGGTGCCGATGCTGTTTCTGTTTATGGCTCCCCTGTCTTACCTGTCGCTCAATACTGCTCAAGCAGTGTTTCTCATTCTCACGACTTTGTTTGCCGTGGCAGGCGGAGTGCTGCTAAGCCTACAAGTGGCGCCGTTTGAAAAGAAGAAGAATCGGTGGTTGTGGCTGCCCTGGACTCTGGCTCCTTTCTCTTCGTTCCAGGCTTTTCTGACCGGACAGTCGAGTTTCTTCGAAGTCGGTCTTTTTGAATTTTATCTGTGGTCGTGGCTGGCTAAACGTGAAA